>JAAUYH010010792.1_pt1 | contig 33097 bp, 26 predicted proteins | sample 7278061 | NCBI WGS metagenome assembly JAAUYH01 (sample SAMN14350203, study PRJNA611818) | marine sediment metagenome | isolation source: surface marine sediment (0.6m) | place: French Polynesia: Moorea | collected 2018-08 | reverse complement strand
TATTAGCCCTCCATTGTTTCCTATGTTTATGAAGCTTGTAAATTTCTCTTCGCCTAATTTCACCGAAATCTTAAATTCCTACGATGGAATACTATTTGACGACTTTCGCTCTGATAAATCTGCAGAAACAAAAGTATTACTACTTTGGATAATTGTTCGCTTCGTACAAAACCTCTCTATCACTTCTCATTATAAGACAAGTGTGACGTAGATAAATAAGTCATTGACTGACAAATTGAATCTATTTGCAGCTAGTTGGCGCCGTATATGTCACAATGCATTTTTACCTGACCAAATGATTCTTTGTCCAACGCCACAGATGTACGCGTTTGGTTGAAACACATCTAGGACTCGTCTCGTACCAAAACCGTTCGCAACTCCTTTAATGCTTGTGGGTATGTATTCAAGTATGGTATCAAATACAGAAGGCAGATCAAGTACGATTCCGAGTAAAACTTTATCCCATGCCCATCACAATTGAATTTTAGTACGATTGATCTTCGTTTTATTTAGCGGAACTATTCTTTGCTTTATTCGTCAGATATGCCTTGAAATTATGTAAATTCCATCTTTCAACATTATTTTCAGTATCACGATTCTGTTTGATAAAGAAGTTTTAATAGTGTTGCTTCAAGAACAAGAAGCTACATATTCTCTGCGTAAGTTAGGCTCAATCAGAATCAGGTTGTCATGCCTTCCTATGATATGTTTGGTTCGAGAAAGTCCTTTAGTGTCACATTCTTCAAAAAGATTGTTATCGTCCAACCCATCTGAGCAACTGCTTTCGATCCCTAGTCATTCTTGGCTTCTAGATGCAGTAGAATACTTTAGCACAACTTTGAAGTCCAGCTCGTTCTCAATGCAAACAGAGCTAGGTGGAATGTTCATAAAAAACAATACTGAATGCTTAGATTAATCTGGTCGAAAAATCAAGTAAAACTTGCTGCTTTTGAATAATTTAAGTATTTTGGATTTTGATTGTCTGTATTTTATTAACTTTTATTTATTCCAAGACCCAGTTATGCGAGTTAGATTTTTTTTCAACCAGCTTTTTGTCAAGAATAAACACTAAATAATATTTTCCGAAGATATATCAATGTCGACGACGGGATAAAAATTATCAAATACTAGCGCTAAAGCGACAGATGATAGAAGGCAGCTAATACTCAGAAGCCATCAATCCTCTTGTAGATTTACGAAGGCTTTAATGTGCTTTGCAAAAAAAGTGAGGTGGTTGAAACTTCACAGTCAAGGAGAGCAAAGTTGTACGCTTCGCGATTCGTTACTCGATAGAGTTGTATAGCCTGTACGAGAATGAACTACTTGATTCTTGCTAGTAGCTACTGGAGCTTACGCACGAACGCGTGTAGAACAACCGTAGTGAACTGTATTAGAGCGGCCTTACAACAGTATTTGTCGACCATACTCGGAAGTGCTCCGGCACTACAACACAAAATACCGGCAGAAACAAAATCAGACCTACTCCTGGTAAAAAGAATACCATGAAGGGCACTCAACGAGAAGGTTAATGTCGAGTATCAGTTGATACCGAACATTCATCTATCACCCGCAAGTTTCTTAACTTATCTCGATGAATACGTTTGCTGTTTTGACTAATGCTCGTAAAACAATAGAACGGTACCACGAGATGATATGGCGCGGGAACATGCCTCGAATACTTTAGTTTCCCGACCTGATGACAAGAAAACTACAAATGAAGACAACGAAATTCTTATGAGTCAGACGAGTACGAATAGGCTCCATGGTTCGGTCATCCCCAATCTTCTCAATCTCACCTCATGAAACATTCGTCATCGCCCAGAAAATTCGATGAATATCAGCTATATCCATAACGTTAATGTGGTCGTCTTTCCCATCACCGGCAAAATGTAGCGTACTGTTTAGTTCGCAATAATATATTGAGTAGGGAACCAGTGACTTCTTCAAACTACTCAAACTCGGTTATTCGTCTTTCGAACGTACTACCATTGAATCCCGAATTATCAGTCGTTACGTCATGGGTTTTGCGGCAGTGAGCGAGTTGGCGACCGCTAGATACAATTTCAAGTAAAGCTCTTGGCAATTCAGTCAGCCCTGAAAGATTCAGCAATGAACAGAAAAAGACATGAACTACTATAAAAGAAGTTGAAGTTGTTTGTTCGCACTTCTCGCGAACGTGTACACTGTGAATAGATGAAACCCAATTGAGACCTCAATATTCTTTCAAGGCATTGCCGTTGCCAAACTCCATGTTACCGAAAAGAACCAGAACTACACTATGAATCATATTGAAGGTCAGTTTAGTTACGCTTCTCTACTAAATTAGTACTGCGGTACTACTTTCAAAGCAAACTGCACCAAATATATAAAAATGCAAGTCTCGCGCAATGGCCATTTATCAAAAAACATCCATGGCACAATGTACGCGGTCAAATTACTGACGCTACCCGTCCGTACCTCACTATTCCCATCCAGCAATCTACAACTTGTCAAAGAAGTTGCCAAGGTCAGGCACTGCCTCCTTGAGTCCCTTGCGCTTGCGAATATCCTTAACAATTCCACCGACCATGTCCGATGAGTCGAGAGGATCGCCACTCATGACGCTCCAATGGTCAAACACACACTATAAAAATTAAAAAAAAAGTTAGTAACCAAGTCGAACAAGACGAAGGAAGCAGAAAAAAATGAAAACGAAGTTAGTAACGAAGTCGAACATGACGGAGGCGGCGAACAAGAAGAAGGAAGCAGTTGTCTAACCTGAGGAAAGGCTTGTCCGGATGTGGCAGACCGCAAGTCGGCGGTGAAGCCAAATGATTCAGCGACGGGGAGGTAAGCCTTGACGTTGAACATGGGGGTACCCGGGCGTTGTACCTCTTCAAAGACATGTCCACGCTTGCGGGTGAGCACACCGTAGATTGATCCTACTGTTTGCTCTGGGCACTGAATCTCGACAAGGAAGAACGGTTCGACCAACTTCGGTACGGCCATCAGCTGGGCGCCATACAACACACGACGGCAGGTCGGGATGATCTGACCACCTCCACGATGGATAGCGTCAGCGTGAAGTGAGCAATCATGGATGGAGAACTGCACACCACGAATGTTTTCATCGCAGAGCACACCTTCCTTGGTAGCCCATTGGAAGGCGGCAACGCAGGAATCCTTGATGTCATTCAAGTACTGGACTGCCTTGGCGCGGTCGCACAAGAAGTTGGGTCCGGTGGTATCCGGACCGAAGCACCAGATCTTCTTGGCACCGTCTTCGTCCATGCCGTACTCATCACGGAGCATCTTCATTCGAGCCTTCGGTTCGTCACGCGGGGTAACCTTGCCTTCATCGATAGCTTCCGGCAAGTTCTCGGGAAGAGGTGAGGCGTACACGTACAGACGATTATGCTTATTCGGCGACTTAGACAGACAAACACCGTTGGACTCCGGCTGCTCGATTCCTTCAATAGTTTCACGGAAGGTAACAACCGGGTTCGACACACGGATCTCAGCGCCATTCATGAAGTCTTCCTGCAGATCCTTCAGGCAGATTTCCAAATGGAGTTCACCCGCACCAGCGATAACGTGCTCACCAGATTCGTCCATGATGGTTTGCACGAGAGGATCAGACTTGGCAAGACGCTTGAGACCTTCGACCAGCTTCGGCAAGTCAGCGGGGTTCTTCGGTTCAACGGCGACACGCACAACTGGCGACACCGAATACTTCATGTCCTTGAGAGGGAATGCCTCTTCCAAGTTAGACAGGGTGGCAGACTTGACAATGAAATGGTCCAGACCCACTAGGCCAACGGTGTTACCGCAAGGCACGGATTCGACAGCATCGGTACGACGTCCCATCATCAGCAATGTGCGCTGGATGTTCTTGATGGACAAATCCTTCTTGGTTCCAACGACATGGTTCGGTCCCATGATGCGGACCTTCATACCGGATTGCACAGTACCAGAGAACACACGTCCGTACGCGATGAATCGTCCCTTATCGGAAGACGGAACCATCTTCGACACGTACAACATGACGGGGCCGTTAGGGTCACAGTTGCGGATGGCGGTAGCGCACACGTCATCCAAGGGACCTTCGTACAAAGTGTCTACACGGTACTTCTGCGCTGTGGCCGGAGACGGCAAATGCAACACCATCATTTCCAAGAGAGCCTGGTCCGCGGGCAACCACTTCTGGAGGACACGCTTCATCAGGGGCTTCTGGCGGAGCTCCTTGTCTTCCGGTTTCAACACGATACCCAACGAGGTGAGAAGCTTCTCCAACTCTGGGACCTTGTCAGCCATGGCCAATTCGATAATCTTCTTGATAGGCTTGATGATGAATTCGCAGAAGGCACGAACACCGCCGGAGCTCTCGCGCTTGCTCCATTTCTTCTCCTTCTTGTTGAAGAAATTGTCACCCCACAACCTCTGGCTCATCTTATCGGCGTCAATGCCAAACTTCTTCGAGTACATACGAGCGAAGCGAGAGAGCGTGAACGCCCAGCCATGCAAACCAGCGGAAAACGCCACGGTACCCTTGTCAGGATACACCTGCACGTCACCAAGGGCATCATCCTGGTATGTTGCCATAAGCACATTCGCAGTCTCAATGATACGAGCAAAGTTCTGGTACATGTCTTCAGCGTCGAGCTGGAGCTCAAGGAAAGAGCGGTCAAGCTTGTTGATGGTCATGACGGGCTTGATACGCTCAGTGAGGGCCTGACGCAACACGGTCTCAGTCTGCACACAGACACCCTCAACCGAGTCGACGACAACAAGTGCACCATCAGTCACACGCAGCGCAGCAGTCACTTCCGACGAGAAGTCAACGTGCCCGGGCGAGTCGATGAGGTTCACCAAGAACTCGCGGCCGTCGGCCTCCTTGGGCAAGTGCATTTCTTCGGGGAACTGGAAGTACAGGGAGATACCCGTGGACTTGATCGTAATGCAGCGGTCCTGTTCGTCCTGACGGGTGTCAGTCAGGCGCTGGTCGCCCGCCGACGCCATCGCGATGATACCGGCCGCCGCGACGAGGGAGTCGGTGAGCGTCGATTTGCCGTGGTCGACATGAGCAATCACGGACATGTTACGAATGTTGTACTTCTTGTCCATGATGGCGCGCAACTGGTCAATCGTGAAGTTCACCTGTGAGAGAAGTCATGTTAGTATGCCGCCATCGTCGCGTTCGCGCAGCACGTTCATCGTGAAAAGGAGGAAAGGGGAACGTACCATCTTGAAAGCTTGATTCGGCCTGGCCGAAAACTAGAACGATGGTCGTGTGTGTTGAGGTCGCTGCGAGATGCAGAGTACTTGAGTGAGATTGCAAGCCCGATTCCAGCGCAGCGGCGTTGTGAGTAGTGAAGCGTTTGATGATCGAAGTGACGACGGCGAGAAAGATTGATCGGGAAGTTGAATTAAACAAATTTTTCAGCGCCACCCAGCGGCACACAAACTAAACCAAAAGCAACCAAAACAAACGGAAGACACCACTTTCCAGCGTAAAACACGGGATCTGTAAATTCCTAGGTACCGAAAAAACGCGTCCACCCAAAAAATGGGCGTATACACAAAACCGATCGCCACACTTGGCAGCTGGCAATTCGCGGCGGCTAGGTTCCAAACCTACCAAAATTTCGACTGCACCTTCAGCGGACAGCCGCAGTTCACCAGGGAAAAAGCAGCAGGCGCGGCACCACGTACGTACGGAATCGGCAGGGCATGCACGCAGCAAGATGGCAAACCTCCCGAAGCGTATCATGAAAGTAAGTTGGCAACCACAGCGACGCGAGTAATACTAACGGAGGGCGTAGGAGACGGAGCGACTGCAAAGCGAGCCAGTGCCGGGGATTAGCGCGGTCCCATCAGAAGACAACGCGCGTTTGTTCAGCGTGGTGATCCTAGGTCCCGAGGAGTCACCGTATAGCGGTGGGCGTTTCAAGCTAGAGCTGTTTCTGCCGGAGGACTACCCCATGGCTGCACCCAAGGTGCGATTTCTGACACGAATCTACCACCCCAACATCGACCGGCTCGGTCGCATCTGCCTCGACATACTAAAGGAGAAGTGGAGTCCCGCACTCCAAATAAGAACGGTGCTACTGTCGATTCAGGCGCTACTGTCGGCCCCCAACCCCGACGACCCGCTCAACAACGAGGCGGCCGAGTTGTGGAAGAGTGACGAGGCCACGGCGATTCGCACGGCGAAGCAGTGGACGGCTACACACGCCATGACGACGTAGTCTAGACACAGTAAAGCGTTCCGCGCACCACCCACTTCTACCAATTCCGCGTTGCGACCAGTTTCTTGTGCAAATCGTTGAGGTGGAGTCAACCCGCGGTTTACAGTCAGAAATATTATATTATGATAGAATAATTGTCGACGGAATTTGAGCACACGCTCTGCCATAGCCCTTGTACACATAGTGACGACCAACAGCACTACCCCCTGAATGAAAGTACCCTCGTGAAGGCGCACGCTTGTGATAGTGTCCATCGCAAGTGAACGGTAGTGAACGTGTGTGCACTTGCGAGTGCGGCGAACGGTCCGGGTCCCAACATGTCGGACTTGGATTCATTCTTTGCGAAGAAGGACCGAAAGAAGAAGAAGAAGGCGCCTAGCGCCCCGAAGCTCAAGCCCAAGCCGGTCGTGCCCGCGACGCCGGCGGAGGAGGAGGCCTCTGGCCCGGCGGTGACGCCCGTGGTGACAGCGACGCCCGTGCAGGACGGATGGATAGAGCTGGAAGACCCGAAGACGGCGCAAGTGAACACGGGCGGACGTGTGGTGAAGCAGTTCCGACGCGACGGGGAGGACGTGAGTGCGACGAATACGGCGACGAGCGGAGGTGGTGCGGACGATGTGGAAGACACGACGGAGAAGTTCTCGGGATGGAGCCTCGACAAGGAGGAGGAGCCGGTCGTCGAGCCGGAGCCTGAGCCCGAACCGCAGAAGGCAGTGTATAGGCCTAGTGCGTTGCGACAGGCGTGGAAGCCGGCGGGCCCTGACGTGAAGAGTTCGGCACAGTTCCCCTCGCTGGCTGACGCGGTGAAGAGCAACGCGCCCGAGGTGCCGCAGTCTCTGAAAGCAGCACAAGTGGCAGCGAAGAAGGCGGCGGCATCAGGACTCGAGCCCACGGTGGAGACGCGTAGCCGACCAAGGTTTATCAACTCGAAAGCGGGTACAGGTGCGGCGGGTAGACCTAGGTTCATCAACTCGAAGGCAATGCAGTAGTGTTTAGGTGTGCTGAGTACAGATCGGTTTCCGTTTCTTGTTACTACGTGTATTGTTGCTTGCGTTATTTTCGTAGATGCTAGTATCGGTAGCTCACGCAGCTGGCAAGTTGTAAAAGAAGCGTCACATGGCATAGCAACATCGGATTGGCACACTAGCCGGTTACAGTATCGAATGGATGGATGTACTGTGGTTAATCGAAAGTGCAAAGCTACACCTACACAGGTGATAACCCAGTTTCTCATTACTATATTAATTTCGAGTTGAGGCGCGATATTTCTGGGGAGCTTGTCTGTCGGAGAATGCCCGCGTTTGTCGCGGCGCCGTTTCACAGAGGTGTAGTAGCGGGGCGAGGGGTGGGTGTAAAACGCGGGTGCGTGGCGGCGAGGGCCGCGCGGTGTTGCGCGGAATGGCAGCGGCCTTCGACGGGGACGGTGAGGGACACGGAGGTGCAGCGTGCAAGGTTGGAGCTTGCGGCGACTCGGCGGAAGCTGGCGGCATTGCGTGCGCTGCGTAAGGATGTGGACGAGCGGCGGCGGCTGCGCCTCGCGGCGCGCGCGCCACTGCTCACGATGGCGCTGGCAGTGACGCTGTGCGGGGTGTACGCGGCGGGCGCGGTGTGGGCGCCGCTGCGCGGCTGGCTGGTCGCGCACGGCGGCGTTGGTGGCGTGGCCGTGCTGGCGTGGCAACCGTGGCGCATGCTCACAGCGGCCCTGCTGCACCGCGACTTCCTTCACCTGCTGCACAACGTGTGGGTCCTCGCCGCGCTCGGCTGCGCCGCCGAAATGGTGTACGGGGCGCCTGCGTTCGCTGCGCTTTTCGGTGCAGGTGCGGTGGGAGGCGCCATTGTGGCTGCGCTTGCTAGGCCCGCGAGAGTGAATATGAGTGTGGGTGCTAGTGGCGCGCTACATGCACTCGCGGGCGCACTCATGGCACACCTACGGCTGAATCGGAGGGCATTGGGTAAGCGTGCGGCCGCCACCACGTTGTGTGCACTGGGTGCGGCCACTCTCGTGGCGTTAGCCGCTGCATGGACGGCGACGGGCGTGGACTTTGCGGCGCATTTTGGGGGGCTGCTGGTTGGCACTGTGGTTGGTGCGATACTCGCGCCGGTGGTCAGGAGAGTTGGAAATGTAGCCAGGGTGAAGCGTGCAGGCTGGTGGAAATCAGTTGGTGTGGGCGTGGGTGTGGTGGGTGTTGGCATGGCATTGCTGGTCGCGCGTTTGTGCTATGGTGTGTGAATGTGTGATGTGGCGATAATAGTTTTTTGTACTGTACAGTATGCTGTCGTGGTTGTGCGTGCCAAGTGCTGAGTGCGTGAATATTGTTTCTCTCTGATTGTCAACGATGAAACGGTTTATCGTGCGGCAGCGTGCGCACTAACTGAACGACGGGTGTATTATAGGGTGGTCATTGGAAATGATGTTGTTTTGGATATGGTTGGCATCGTGATAATGGAAATGCAATGCAATGCAATGCAATATGAGATGATCGTGATCTCAACTTCACAAGAGCAAAAGCACTACTGATAATAATAATTTGTTCAAGTGAATCAATCGAGCAGATGCGAAGCGGTGATGCAACATTGAAAATTGAGCGGACGTTGTGCGTTGAGTATCGAGGCACAGTGGGCGAAATGTTGAAACGGATGGGCGTCAACTAATTGCTGGTTCAACCTCAAATTTTGTAGTGTTGTCCAAATTGTCGTGGCATAAAACGACATGGAGGACAAGGCTGAGGAGAAGCGCGCACAACAACACGTGATGTTTGCTGGCGAGCCGGCTACGCGTCCTAGCGCGTCATCGCCATTAGGTGCCACGTCGCCGCGTGCGCTGAAAATTTTGTCACGCAAGAAAACGCCGTTCACGGAAGACCTGCAAAGTTCATTGGAAGCGTTTCGTGAGATGGAGGACGCGAAGGCGGTGCTAGAGGCACAGAAAATGGTACGAGCGGAGGAGGCGGAACGGCTCAAGGAACAGGAGAATCGCGAGCCCGTGGTGCTGGTGCGCACCGAGGAAGACAATAGGGAAGGGGCGCACGGAAGGAGCGTGCGCGTGGTTTCACCGCAGTGCGCGAAAGACAGACGAATTAGGGGTGAGGCGGTTAGCGCGTTGCAGACGAATACCACAGGTGTACCGGAAACGTTGGCTCACCCGCCGAAGAAGGATGACGCGACTTTGTAAACTGGTTCATTCGATAGAGTTGTGTGGAATCTGTAGAAGAAAAACTGGACAGGATTGGTTTGTGCGAAACGCAATGCACTGTAGGGATTTCGAGCTCCACGGAATATCATTGTCTCGCGTTCATTTCCAATTCGTCCATCAACTGTGTGCACCATCTCCACTTCATCCATTCACCGTACTGCGCGGTACTGTACCACATCGATCGGAAATCATGGTGTACCATTTTCGTTTCGTACCTTAAAACCAGTTCGAAGGCCATTACATTTCCGACTGTTGCCTACTTGCGCTTTCGCACTGGTCAGACGACCAGACGCCACCCTCGCAGATGCACTAACCCGCTCCTCCCGCGCATCTCTCTGCCTTTCTCACCCTATCTCTACTCTCCCGCACTATTTAAACGCTCCCATCTCCTGCTGGCTGCACTGCCACCGCAACCACCGTATGGAGAAATCACATCCCAATTCCGCCCCGGCTGCGCCCCAACTAGACACGACGAACAGCTCCGCGCTGCCACCCAAGAAATCTGGACCTAGCTCCGCTGTGATGTTCTCTGAAGCCAACGGCCTTCCAAGTGGCGAGGGCAATCGACCCCGCTCCATCAAGATCACGAAACGCAAGAAGACTCCCTTCATGCGCGACCTGCAGAGCGCCATCGACTCGTTCGTCGAATTCGAGAGCGCTAACAAGGGTGCCACTTTTGAGACACTCGCCGAATTTGAGAAAGCCGCTGCCGCCACTCCCGCCAATGCCGCATCCAAGCACCACCCGTCCGCCGCAAAACATTAATCTTGTGCACACGCTCTGTATTATAGGGAGAGTGAGAGCTTGCGTGGACGAGCTCTGTTCATATTTCTGTCTTCGTTCTACCCCTCTTGTGTAAAACTCTCCTTCTTTGTCTACCTTGCGCACTTGTCTAGCTTATGTTTGCCTCGCTTTACCCTAATGAGTTATTATCCGCTCTCGGCCTACTGTCTCTTTTTCCACACATGCTGTAATCTGCATTCTGTGGTCCGCCTCTGTCGAACATGTATTGTACACCTCTCGGGACAGTGTGTACAGTATATAGTATTCTTGTCGGTTGCTTTGTAGATGTACAGTACACTCTATTTCGATCATGTCTTGGTCGAACTGCTATACCGCTACAATGTAATTTGTATCGTCTTCGCGGATTGTGGAAGTAACTTTGGTGGCTCTATCGTTCGAATGGTGGCGCAAAAGTTGAGCGTTTAATGGGCGAAAACGAGATTTGGGGGTCCAGTTAAACGAATTAAACAGATGAAAAGTTTCGAAATATCTTAAGTAGTCTCACTGTCATCGCACTGCATAGATACGTGGTATGCAGTTGCGGAAACTGGAAATATACAGTGAAGATTTGTGGAACCATTACTGTATTCGACTATCGAAAAATGCCAGGCCTCTGATTGGCCTGCGCACTACTGCACAAAACTATAAAGTTTGTGATATAGAAAACTCATTTACATGGCAAAATAGAGGCACTGTTAACCATCCCCGGCAGTCAATTGGCGCATAGAAAAAAAGAAGGTAACCTGTGGGCATATTTTATTAAACAATGTGTTTGTAGATAGAATATCAATTCAATTTAAAATTCTGAAATGTGATTCACTTCGTTCCTTAAGAGACAAAGTGGAAATCAAAGTTCTTTCATCATTTCGATATTTTTTTATATACTGCAATTACCTATGTGAAATACTTATGCATTGTTATCAACGAGAATGAAGGACTTGACTGAATTCAAAAATTACAAAGATCGAAGCAGATCTGACTGTTCTTCCTGATCCAGGCAAGTATCGCAGAACTTTTAATTTATGACACAAAATTAACTGTAGAAAGTTATGCGTGGTCGAAGGCAGCTCTGTAAGCATACACACTGATCGAAATTATGAATCCCAACTGAAGAGAGTATACTAGTGTCTAGATGCCCGGCTAGAACTTTCAACGGTAAAAAGGTAAAGATTCCACCGATATCGATCGTCATTTGAGATTTGTTGAGCTTGTAGAAGCTAATAATCTGAAGTGTCATATTAAAAATATTATATTATGAAGTGTGTCATCTGCTTTTCAATCTTTTCATATTTTGCAGAAATTCGATCTTTTTTGAAAGTTCAAGCTTATTCACAGAGAATGGCAATCATAGTGAATTTTCGAGTAGTTGATTCTATTTATCGATATCACTAGAAATCTTGATAGGCTGATAATGTAATTTTGAATGAAAGTTGGAGGTGATTTACAATACTCATATACATTTACAACGTAAGTTGACAAATTAAGATCGATCATAGGTTATTGCATTACCTGAAGGAAGCTGATTGTTCGTTAGTAAATTCTTTGCATGTGCCTAAAGAGTAATATTGTAAGGACTCTCACAGAGGTATTTCTGGTAAAAGCTTTGCTACCTTGTTATTGAGTCAAAATCAAAATTGATGTTCACAAGTCCATACACACAATATTCACCGTAGGTGATTTATTGAAGGACAATTCACAGTAATTGTGGAAGCTAAAGCTCTTACTTTCTCACACATCAACACATTGGCAACCTGAGATAGTGACGCTATATGAGCTGATCCTGGTTATCAAGGGCGGTCGTGGCCATTCTACCGCTCGATTTTCTAGAAACATAGACTTGAAAACGGGTTATAAAGTTGTTAACATTGATCGGTATCTCGAAACAACATTATTTTTCTGAATGAATACTAGAAGAAACACATTCCAGAACATTCATTACCTTAATCTTTTGCTCCTGCTTGTTTAAGACTTTCTGTTGATCATTAGCGTTTAGAAGCTTACGAATTCTGCCACTTTAGAAATGATCAGTGAGTACAAGGTTACAAATTCACAATTTTTGTTTGAAATTACTACGAATTTTCATGTAGATTATCTGAAAGATTGTCTTATCGGAGTCAAACTATAGTACATGCATTGTACTCTGAATAGAAAAGTTGTTATGAGTTACCTGTGGTTTGCCTTGGGTATTTTGATTCGATATCGAAATAAATGATATGGAAATTGAGATAAACCATGTAGAAAGCGAAAAAGTTGAAATTACATAAAAGAAACGAAACAGCACGATTTATCTCTTGTTTAACAGACGCAGTATAAGGTGGTCACGCAAAGCAGATTCAATTGAATACCTTGATTTTAGCTGCATTCTTAGTTGGCTATAAGGCTTTTGAAGTTCTTTCCTAAGATGACTAAATCGAGTACGAAATTCAAGAAAATACAATATGGTAATATTTTGCAAGCTCTCGCAAGGAAGTTGTCGATTTCGAGGCTTTGAAAAGAATAAATCATGAAAATAAACCGAAATAGATCTGCCGTTTCAAGTTCCAGAAGGAAATGTACAACCTGGTTATTTTGATAAACTCAAATTGAATTTAGAAGTACAGCAATCCAATAATGAGGGTAGAGTTTAGTGCCAGCTTTATTTGCAATTCTAGGTGCTGACAAAATATTTCATAGCACTGAAACAAGAAATCAAAACAGTATTAATACTCGAAAACTTAAAAACAATTTTCTGATATTATGTATCGCGGCTCTGAAGCAATATATATCCTTCCAATCCCCTTAAGCTGAGGAATACAACAGAGTGACCGTTTTCCGCTCTCTTCCCTCTCGCAGTCAGGTCTGTTTTGGAAGAAGTGCAGTTCCTTCTAGAGATAGCACATCTCTACTCTCTCCAATCGAGTGAGAACCTGACCTACAGGGTTTTCAGTAGTGTGCTACTCGGACAACACGGCCTTTATAGGCAAGTGCCGCATATGGTGGCCGTCACCTGTCCCACTACACGCACGCTCGGCGTATCAGCAGGATATTTGCTTTGACGAACCCGAACGGATGATGAATCTAAAAGTTTCGTGCAACTGAGGTGTGATTTATGATCAAAAAAGTACGCTAGGAACCTACTCATCCTTCACAACGTCGAAGACCGGGAAATGGACTCTCCCATCCTAAGCATCTGCCTAGGCATCAATTAAATGAACTACATGCTTCGATGGACTTCCATCAGCAACGGGGCAAGCGGCGGCGCGAAACGATGAAGCCACTCGATGATCCTCACAGACATTGCGGGGAGTATTTCCTCAATGCGCAGACGAAGAGCTACTCCTACCATCGCGAATAACGGACTATAATATGAAACACTGATTGGTAAGCATTACCTCGGCAGAAATCCCCACGTCTGTCGCGTATTTACGAAGTGACTCCTCATTCCGATCAAACAATACCGCGCCAACTCAAAACTTCGCTATGTGGCGTCCTAAGGTCTCTGAAGGCTTAGACCTGACTCTCACCACAGACATTATTGGCCACAGGTCTCGAGCGGGCTCTGAGCCCATCTCAAGACATGCAGTAGTTCAGGCAGAAGGGTAGGCTACAGAATCGCTAAGCATGACATTTTCGTATGGACATTAAGGACCGAAATAGCCTTGGCAGCCTTAAACCTGAAAATCAAACCCAGCTTACCAATGCAAATTCGTAAGTCTCGGCCTGACTTTATTGCTTAAAGTCCGCTCGGTGGTGAAGACTTGATTAAAGTCCCATTCCTGATAATAAACTCGGTGCGTTCCCTTGCAGCTATTCATTGAAACAAATTCAACAACGGCGACCAAACACGCCTCCTCGGCAACTTCGGATCGATAAGATCAATGGTAAAGTCCACAACGATCATACCACTCCGAAGCTCTCAAATACACAGAGGAAGTCGCTAGAACTGCGGCAGGTCGAAACCATGAACCAATAACTGGGTGACGCAAAACTAAACTCACCTAGCTCATCAAATCGCTAGCGATCAGATTCAGGCTAGCTTGTAGACGACCAGAATCGGAAATAATCTTTCAGTCACCTTCATTTATACTAAATCGTGGATTTGAGAATGCAACGTGGATTCTAGGTCGACTTCATTCATTGCCAGGTTATGAACGTGTTCTGTACTGCGCACACCACCCACTACCCAAGGCTGGGCGACGATGCAAGTACCGAGGAAGCGTTCGGCGGACGCTCAGGGGGCGGGCCTTGGGGTGTTGGAGGAGCGTCGAGCGAAAGTTGCACGTCGTAGCTTCCCCTTGCCGGAGCTACCCGTCGACCTGCTTCCCCGCATCTTCGGCCATCTTGGCGTGCGTGGCATCTCCACGATTCGGCAAGTATGCCGCCTATGGCGTGACGCTGTTGACAACAACTCTGCGCAGCTATGGAAAAGTCGGTGCTACTCGCTTCGCCTGCTGCCGCCGCACGGCAATTCGCCGCTTGCTAGGGCGGGTCGTGCGGTGTTGAAGAAGGAGGAGGCTATTTGTCAGCGGCTTTCGAAGCCGCGTTTACGTGGGTGTGCTCGAATGAAACTGTACACGATGCAGGTATCGCTTGTACGCGACTTTTACTACAAGTGGAAGTCCCACGTTTGCGTGGTGTGTTTACGAGTGAACCCATCGCATACTCTCGGTGATAGCAGGATGTGCGCGGAGTGCGGTGTACTAGGTTTATTCGAGTGGGTGCATTCCTCTGATGCAGTGAGGTGTTTGGGTGTTTCAGATTCTTTTGCTGCCACGAACGCTCGATCGATCGCAACGTCGCACGGTCGACTATACCGAGTTGACAAGCTCTTACCGTATTCGATTTTCAAGCATTCGAAAGAGGTGTTTGAGTCGGCAGTTCGCAAGCTGAAACGAAGGAATCGAGTTTTCGGAATGGACAAGTCGAAGTTTTACGATATCTGATCCTGAAAGCTAACAATTAGTTTGTTAGAAAATCATAGTCGCAATTAAGTTTTAAAGTTAACTTCCTTCACGTTTTTCTCTAGAACGCAGACTGACAGCAGAGTCACGTTTGGTAGGTTCGTTCTCCTCCTATGAAACTACTGTATTGATTTTTCGACAAAGGAAGTTGAGGGTGGAACAAGCCCAACAATACAACACTAATGTGCACGTGAAACATAGCATATGTTTGCGGGAATGATTCTGGCCCATCTGTTTTGATGACGACTCTCAACTGTTGATTTTCCTAACGCTCGAACGCAGGCATCCACTGTCGATGTTTGGATAGCCTTCCATTACCACCTTATTCCTCTTCGCAGTTTTGCTAATTTAAGAAGGTGACGCTTCCCTGAATCGCCTCAAATACGTCTCACGAGGTTTTCCGTTTTTGTTTTGCCATGAACTTCACTTGATATTGTACAGAACAGAATCTAGTATCGTTGAAATGCATCCATATCAAGAAAAGGCCACCATAATAGTCACCATGATGGAAAACGAGTCACGAGAATTTTCTGATTTAGTACAGTACAATTGAGAAGAATCCCAAAGAGTTTCGTTGCACAACTTTCAATAGCTGTGAATACCACCAATCCTCAAAGCGGGTACTGTACGCGTGATCTTGACTTTATCGTCCCCGAATCTATTGCTACGATTCTTACTGATTCCAGACTTGAATTGCAAATTCACGGCAATAATTCAACAGGATCGACCTAAGAGATCAATCCCGCAAAACGCCACCCGCTGCGCCGAAAAAACCTCTAATTAGGTATGCCAATTTACCAGTCTCTTATTTGGGTAACCGGCCCATCCCATCAACCCCCACCTCCTCAGTATGGGTGGTGATGGCGGAACATTGAACAACACGCGCGCTGAACATGCGACGATTCGACGGTCTGCAACGGTTCGGCGCACCAATCCTACTGCGAGAGCATCTGTTCGTGAGTGCACGCTGACACATGAGGAGCTAATACCGACGGAAGTGGCGGTAGACGTCGCAGGCCAACTGTACAACAAGAGCGCATTGTTGGAGAACCTTCTGAAAGGAGGCACTGCGGCACCACATATACGAAAACTGTCCCGTGACGTAGCGAAGGTCAAGTTCGAACGTGACGCATCCGGCGCTCCGCTTTGTTCGGTAACACGCGCGGTTGTTCGGGCGGATGGCACTTTCTCGGTGGGGTGGTTGTGTGGATGTATCACTGCCACTATCGAAGGAAATGAAACAGACGAATGCCCCGCTTGTGGGGAGCCCGGCAATCGCGTATTTCTTGGTCAAATTGCTGCGCAACGTAATGCAGTTATCGAGGAAGTGCTTGCTCAGCGGAAGGCGCGCCGAGAACGAAAGCGTCGGAAAGATGATTCTATCGTACAGGATTCAAAAAAGCGGAAGACGTAGAAGATGGCTGAAGTACCTGGGCGCTGGGAACCAATGACTTTTGCTACTGGAATTGAACAAGCGTGCTGTACTTGCTCGGAATCGAAGCATGTGGTCTATTACTTCCATTTTATTCAAGTTCACCGTAGGGGTACAATCATGGCACCGATTCTGATGGAAGCTTAAATGTTCATGTGGTAATTTCGTACCCCTATTTCAGTCTCCGAATTTAAGTAGCTATCGCTGGCTACTGTAGTGCAGAATTGGCATTGCATTGTTTGTGGCCGGACAAAAGTTTGTTCGTTGGATTCGTCCCATGAACTCGATAGAAAGCACTCCATATTTAGGACGTTGGGGCACCTATTCTTGTGGAGAAAACTACTCGGGTTTATGTGCATATTTGCAGGACGATGTTTGACTACCGGTATGGTAGCTCGCTGGTTGTTCTTGTTTACATGGATTCACTTATCTTTGGAATTGAACATGAATTAACACTACTCACAATTCACACTCCAATTCTGTCACTGCGCAGCGATAATGCCTCTCCCATATCGACCGGATGTCCGAGCAGCCGGTGGCAGAGTAGGAGGGAGCAGCGCCCACCAGAATACATTGACGCGATGTGTCGGTCGCCGTTACACCTCGCGACTCGGACGTGATATCCGATGCGTGGGGGCAGCACCGCGGTCGATAGATATATTCGTAGACGCGCCTTGCGCCGCGAGTATAGTTCCCAAAGCAAGAGATGGTGTATTCTGACGATTCTGATTACAGTATAGGTTAGGGGACAAAAGTTTGAACCCCCGGTCATTTAACCAATTTTTAAGGTATCATAATGTAAAGTAAATAATGTGAATTTGACAAAACATTGAGGTATTTCCAAATCCGAAGTGGACATGGGTCGCCGAAACGGTTCCAAAAATGTTTCTCCGGAACAGAGAAGCAAAATTATTGCTATGTATGGTGCTGGATTGAAACAAAGTCACATTGCCAGACATTACATTACATTATTTCCCGGAATACTGTGAAAAGTATTATTAGACGCAGTATATAATGCAATAATGGAAGCTAGGAAATTGCGAAGGGGGGCGATCGAGCGAACAGTGTAGAGAATGTTGGAAGTAGTGAAAAAATTCAGTCCGATCGTTGCTATTCTCAGGACCATGAAAAGGTTCGTGGGCATCATCATCATTGCCATCATAGTCTGGAAAAAGACAGTGATGTTGAAGAATCTGATCACCAGGAATCTCATCAGGCTCCAAGAACTCTCGGTCATCTGCAGGAATCAAATGTTCATGATTGTAGCGTAACAGATTTATCGCTCGGTCCGGCTTGTGGTGAGTAGTGTCTTGTTCTTCTTGAACCTGTTGAACCTCGGCCAAAATACTATTTTGACGAGCAATGACGTGTTCAACAGAATTGGGCAGAGACCCTATCCGGTTGAGCAGCCTATCTCTCTCGTAGCGGTCACGCTCGGCACGGACAATGACTTCTGGGACATTTGGATCCTCGTACACCATTTTGGAAGTGACGATGGTGAATGCTGCAACAATTAGATTAAATATTCTAATTAAGGCCCCGTGCAAAATGACGTAACGAGAATGATTTTGATTTGAATTCAAGATTCAATTAAGGCACTCTGCAAATTTGAGTGCGGTATCTCAATTTCCAACTACAGATACAAATTTATTCAAGAATGGAAAAGCACTAGTTCGTACGTTTCCTATTTTGGTCCTTCAACTAATAATTTATTTATGTTCTGTTTCCATTTCAGGTTTACCTTATAATTTTTATAATTATATGACGAAACGCTCTGTGTTTCTTTTGTGCCGAAGAAGTGTCAACGAATTTTTGTTCGGAACGTTCTCCTTGGAGAACGTACGGACTTTTATCCGTGTGACCAGATGATCTTCTCCTCCGACAAGGAGCCGCGTGGAGGCGTCGTAAACTTTTTGCTATAGTTGCTAAGTCAGACCTCCACCTGCCGACAAGCGTGAAAACAAGAACCAGGGAATAAGGAACAAGAATCAAGAACGACAAGGAAAAGTAAGATGCAGAACGCAAGTGACGAACAAGGTGGGCACGGGGCTATTAAAGATTTCATTTGCTGGCGCCGCGATCCACTATTGCCTGGACTGAGTGCTGAACCCAATGGAAAGTCTGCTGCTGCTCGAACAGCCTGGGAAAAAGAAAACTTTACCGTCAAAAGCGCGATCAGTTTATGTCTGACGGAACAAGTGCAAGTTCGAGCTATGGCATACACAGATGACGACAACAAGTCTGCACCTGAACTTTGGAAATTCTTGGAATCCACTTACACGGCGAGTAATGAGGAAGCAATTCAAAATCTACGTTGCCAAATCGACTCGCTCGTGTATGTCGAAGGGACTGATTGGGATGAACATCTAAACAAGTTCAATTCTTTAATTGTGCAGCTTGGTATGCAGAATTTTTCCATGGAGGATAAGCAAAAGAAGTCTATGCTGATCCGATCCTTGCCGTAATCTCTGTCTTTCCTTTGCACAGTTGCTAGTGTTCAACTTGATACGACACATGAAGCTTTAGACGCTTTGATTCGTGCGGAATTGGACCGCAAGAAAAATCCAAACAACTTGCAAGGTCTTAACCGCAACATGAATAGTACTATGAAAGCGAATCAAGCCAAGAAGCAACAAGGTAATGGTCCAAGATTCAATCAAAACGGCAAAAACTAGAGGAAAAAGAAGGGTAAATGCCATTATTGCGGAAAGCATGGCCACTTCAAACGAGTTTGTCGAAAACGACTGCAGGAACTAAACCGCCAGATGAACAACCAAACTAACAATGTGAGGAACTTCGAAACTGAATTTTGGATTCAACAACAGAAATAATTCTAAAAATTTGAACAATCAGGGAAACAACTCCTGGCCTAACAGAGAGATCCAATCAATCGTTAACCAGACTCTTGTTAGTGCATTGCGAAATTTCGCTTCTTCAAATACTGGGAACAATTCTTCTTCGTTTAACAATTCTTTCGGCGGATTCATGGCGAGTATCAAGTTCAGGAGCAATTTAGCTGAAATTTCTACTAAGAAGGTCGATGATGCGTACATCGACTCTGGTGCAACGCATCATTTCTTTCACCAACGCTCTATTTTTTGTACTATACTAAGGTCAATGAAGAACCTGAGCAAGGTGCAACGGGAATAACCAAAATTGTCGTAAAGGGGTTTGTGAAATTACCTATTGAAGATGAAATCCTCGTTGAAGCTTATCACGCCCCTACGTTCTCCTCAAACATTCTTTCTGTTGCGCTCTTGAATTATCGCTATGAAGTTGTGTTTACTAAATGTATCAGAAGTTATCCAGCGTGTTTCCTTATGCGCAAAAAAACATCCGAAATTGTCACGGAATTTACTTTGAAAATTGGGCTTTATCCTATTTCTCTACCTTCAATTACCCTGAAATCCTAAAGTATCTTCACGATATCGAAGAAATTAGAAGAATAGCATCGGAAACTCGGTAACATAAACTCAGAACGCTTGCTCAAGCTTTCAAAAATGTCAGAGGATGTTCCGAATTTCGACAAGGAGGTGAGAAAGCATTTCGAATGTATACTTTGTATCACGGCAAAAACACGACGTTCAACTATTCCTGATTCAACCAGAAAAACAATTCGTCCTCTTGAACTTATTCATCTAGACATTTCTGGAAAAGTTGAAGAATCGTTGCAGGGGTACAAGTACACCATTACTGATCTGGATGATTTTACTGCGAAATCAGATGTAATATTCGCGAAGAACCGATCAGAATTAATTGGAGGTCTGAAATTGACAAGTCTCGGAGTGAAAATCAACTGCAAACTCGAAATCTAAAGCTCACCAATATACGATTCGATCGCGCAGGGTAAAAGTTACCTGGCATAGTCGTACAATTTTGCAATGAAAATGGCATTGGCATTGAACATTCGCCAGCACATGCACCGCAAAGTAACGGCGCTGCTGAAAGATTAATTTAGGGGTATAGGACACGTGCCAGAGTTATATTGATGGCTCAGAACCTTCAGAAATTTTTATGGCCGGAAGCAGTCCAACATTGGAATTGGTTGAGAAATATATTACCTTCTTCTAGAATCAATGTTGAAATCCCAATCAAATAATGAGATGAAACTATTCGTATCAACTACAAATCACTTATTGAATTTGATGCGAAAGGTTTCGACTTTATCTATTATTACGATACTGCAAGAGGTAAGAAGTTCATCCCACGCTCCGAATTTGGTATTTTTCTTGGCATGGATAGCTCTACCCGGCCCGTCAAGGTTTATCTACCCTACAAAAAGAGAATAAGGACTGTGAAACAAGCTGATTTCCGAATCTACAAAGGTGATATTTTTCCAGGCGTTGAGGCAATGCTAGATGGCATTGCCAGAGAATTTGAACTTGAAAGAGAGGGCACAAAAGAAAATTATGACGAAATACTTACACAAGCCCTTGTTGCGGCAGCCACGGAACTACCTCGTAAATACTGGACATCTAAGAAAAAGAAGATTGAACCCCAACGTTCCGAGATCTTTCTCAGAGGTCTGCCAATACAAGGGATGGAGTGACGCTATAGACCGTGAATATAATGCACTGGTCATGCGGGGAACTTGGTCTTATGTCAAATGCACACATGGAATGAAACCTGTTCCATTCACTTGGGTGTTCAAACAGAAACCTCTAGAAGCTGAAGGCACGAAATTTATCGAGAAAGCCAGAAGTTTTTTAAGAGGTGATCGACAAATGATTTACGTCGACTACGACCCCAGGAGTGTGTACGCCCCAGTTGCTTCTCTCGACTCTATTCGCATGCTTATATCACTCAGTGCCGCCGCAAGATCATTTCTCGAGGGAGCGGATGTTAGCAACGCGTACCTATACGGAAATTTGGATATTCCTATAATCATGGAACAGCCCAGAGATTCCTCAAAAATCCAAGCTAAGCCCGGTCGTGTCTGCAAACTCCACAAGTCTCTCTATAGAACCAAGCAAGCAGGAGAAATTTGGGGCTCTCTGCTAGACAAGCAACTCAAGGAATGGGGGTTCAAGAATTCCGAGTACGATAACCGTATCTACTTTTACGTTACTGGTTCAAAGTTCATTATGTTCGCTATTGTTGTCTATGATTTGGCGTTCTCCTCCAACTCACCATCATTGTTGCGCGGCTTTAAGTCGAAACTCGACGCAACTTTTGATGTTCGAATTTTTGGAAAATTGACTAACTTCATTGGTTGGAACATTAGCCGCACTCAATCTGGCATTCGCATCGACCAACCAGGCTACGTCAAACAAATCTTGAAAGACTTCGGGATGAAAAAGGCGAACGGACTGAATATCTCCTTACCTAGTACAGCGGATGGCCTTCCCGCTCACGAGAATGAACAAGTTTTGAGTACCGTGAAACACAAACCATACCGGTCGTTAATCGGCAGCCTGATGTACCTAGCAATTAGTACTCGGCCTGATATTATTTCTTTTGCTGTTGGCGTCTTCGCAAGATAAGTCCACGCCCCGACTATGAGACATTTGTCCATAGTGCGGAAGGTCCTTCGATATGTTGCAGGGACGGTGAATTACGGTCTTAGATACACTTGTTCGGTTCGAACCACCGCAAGATCCATTCGAGCTCACTGTGATCCCCATTGGAGAGGCTGCAAGGAGACTCGAAAATACACTTCGGGTTGGATCATCTCGATCCATGGTACCCCTGTGGCTTGGAGAACGAGGAAGCAAACGCTTATAGCAACCTCCAGTGGAGAAGCGGAATACATTGCTAGGTTTGATTGCGTGAAGTAATTGAGCTGGATGCGCAAACTATTTTGGGAAATGGCAACAAGGAACCTTGGCCGAATGAGGAGAGAAGATTTGAGGTAACGGAAGTCTATACAGAAAGTGATGCTGCGTTCTCGATGGCCGTGAACAAGCAAGCCTCGGCCGAGATGAAACACATTCCTCTCAATTTTGTCAAGAACTGTATTACATGCGGGGAATTTGTCTCGCCAAGTGTTTCTTCGAAGCAAAATATTGCCGACATTTTGATGAAAATCCTTTGTTTCTCAACCATGAAGCACTTATGTTCTTTAATTGGTTTATCCTGATAAGTCAAATTTCACGCTTCTCAAGTGCTGCTTTTACCGTGGCCTATAATTTTATTTGGGGCGAGATCCCGCGACGTTTTTAATTAATTATTGTTATCCGGAAGTATGAAAATTTCCTTCCGAAGGAACAATTTGCCTATTCAAGCATACCGGATATTTTTTATTTCCGAAGGACGGTGTTGGAAGTAGCGGAAGCACTTAGTCCCTGTAGCCTTAATCGGCAAGTTTCCCATTAGGGAAAGAATTTAGAATAGAAATGTAGGCTTATTGATATACTCCACTATTACTCTAAGGGCTACTAATGATGCCCTGGGGATCTTCCCCAAGATTATTAACTTTTTATCGTCCCACCAGTTCCTACAGAGAAAACAGTCTGCGTTGTCCTCCCGGAGAGAGAGGGCACACCTTTATGTAGTTTTAGAAATGGAAGGACGACAGATCTCCCAAAGTAGCAACAGTAGAATACGTAGTCCAAAGGGGAAACCCTAAAGACCGATACTTAGCACCGTCCCTCAGAATTTAAGAGTTTCCACAACTCCTGAAATCATTAAATTGTAACTTCGAGTGGTTTCGTAAATTGTTAACGGTATGCTAGCACTTTAGTGCGTAACTCGCATCTGCAAATTATAGTGTAACAGGTTAATAAAACATCTACGAAAATGGTTGCTGATCTGCGTATGCAGAGAATATCTAATAACAAAAAAAGACGCAAGTACATTTAGATAGTTCGAGTGAGATAGCATACCAAGAGAATATGAAAGGATGCGCAAATGAAACGCAACGCGGAACGACGCAACGCAAACAAACTTGAGATTCCAAAGGTTTGATGCCATGTTCAGTTGCAGAATAGACTAATGATTCGAGTTGAGTGCTTCAGTGTTTCGAGATCCCAGATATTTGCCAACATGTATTCCAGACTCATTTTGCGTATCCAGATTACCTGCTTCACGCAATCGTATAAAGCGAACTTGCTCAAATGATTACGACTGAGATGACCAAGCTTGTGGTGACATTCATCAATGGAGTTTTTCTTCTTAGCAGAATTCGCTTGATTCGAGTTTGGGTGCGGCGTTGATAAAATTAATGAGTACGAACCATCGTTGAGTTTCACTTCATCAATGATGATCATCGTACCTTTCTTTATAAAGAAGCAGCCTAGATATCCGCCCATTAACTCGGAGAAGTCAATTTCAAAGTTCTTCAGTAGTAATACAACAGAGGTAATGTTTAACGAATATCTAGGCGCATGATAAGCTTCAAAATTGATGTCATTCCCAATAGGCAGAGTGAAAGTACCATTTTCAACGATTTTCGATGTAGCGTTTGCACATTGAACATTTTCTTCCTTAATAGCTTCAAATGCACAGAATTAAGAGCGCCGTCTAAAGAAATGATGGGTAGGTCCGGAGTCAATTTACTCGTTCGGTTCTTCGTTTCCGAAAATACGGCAACGTTGCTGCGGAATTTCACTTGCGCCATGAATCCACCGAATTGGTTTTGGCTATTGCTGGAGTTCTTCGTCAAAGATTGTACTGCAGAAATAAAAGCTTGAACATCTGACTGTCGAATGTTCTGTTTTTACCATTCCAATTGTTCTGAGTCGAATGGCTGCTCCTTTCGTTCTGGTTTTGCCATGGTTTGTTAACTTCACTATTATAGCGCTTATTTCCAGAGTTCTGACGTCGCTTGTCATCAGCAATTTTCTTGCGGCATACACGCTATAATGCACGAAGTAAGCGCATGATACAAATAAAGAGTACAAGTACAAATAATGAATTTATAGCACTGGTGTATGAATCTATACATGGCGGGAGAGAAAATAATCAGTGCACAGACAGTGGTAGACAAAAGGTGCAGAAAGTCATAGTACCAGTTCAAATTAAATAGTACATAGCACAAAAACCCAAATTATGCTCAGGCATAGTACCCCTTCGTTCTGTCAGTGATTGCAGAGCGATTGGTACTGTTGAAAGTTGCATGGCAATGAGTCGTGATGAAATTGTCGGCTCCACGAAATGCGCAGTATATAAGTGCGCTATTGCCCGGTGTTCGGTAAACAACACACGGCAAATGGCAACCTCCTCGGAGAATCTGGCTCTGAAGCGGAAGTTTGAGAATGCTGTGGGGTTGCTGGCCATGCCGAAGGCGAGCACAATGCGCTTCGCTTAACGTTCCGCAGGACGGGAAGTGCTGCTGACCGTGTTCCGTTGCGAAAGGCGGAAAACAAATGGCGTTCGAAGCAGCATCGGGCAGGAAAGGCCATGATGTATGTTTCCTTGGAACGTGTGGGCTCTCTCGCCGGCGAAGAGGACAGCGGCGATGACACTGAGCCTCGTGCGAATATTTCTCGCTTCTTGGATGATCAAGCGGAGGTCGACCGCCGCAGGGATGCCGCAATTGATGGCGATAATCTTCGCAGAGATGATTATGATCCTGATTTTGAACTTGCCGATATCGCGGCAGCATACACTGCCGACAATCGTAATAGTATGTTGTACTTTTATGCGGTGTCGTGCGGATAGCATCCTTCGATGAATGAAATTGTTTGTCGCCTATTGTTCGTTAAGTTCGAACCTATCCTACCATGTGAAGAAGGGAGGCGAGCGAGCGAACAGTGTAGAGACTCCCGAAGAGGGAGGTCACACCTTAATTTGGTTTGAGAAATGGGGAGGGGGGAGTACAAGCCTCATAAAGTAGTAATAGTAAAGGACGTAGTCCAAAGGGGAAAGCCTGAAGACCGAAACGTAGCAGAAATTAGTCTCTCGCTACTACAATAAAACTCATACAGTTGAATTGGAAAATTAATTTTTTCAGATCTTAAATTATCGTTAGGAATGTCACGTACTGTAGAATCTCCGCCATATTTTTTAGATGGCATTCTTTTTCTGTACCGACTGGAACATCATTACGGACGAGAGCAAGTTTGTAGTTGAGAAATGTAGAAATCAGTTTGACAGTTTGGGAAGTGCAATCACTATGTATCGGAATGCACAGATGGTAAATACAACCTCTGAGCTAAAAAGTTCATTCGCAGAACTGAAACAGAAGACAATAACATGAAATTCCATCGCAAGTGGTGAACCAGTTTCCTGCGATATTCCGGCATCAGTTCTGAGCAGTCAACAGAAAGAAAGCGAGTGATTCGTGAGGAAAATTTTCGCTCCAAAAACATGGTACTGACATGAAACGCTTTCGGGATTGTAAAATGGAAAAGGCCTCTTACGTTTCTCTTCATGAAGTGCAATCAAAGCATTTTTTATTTCAGGAGCAATGCGTTACATACAAATTATTACAGAAAATATTTGAGGCGTCGAACGAAGTCAGCATGACAATTTCAGTAAAAAACGGACTGCTGATATTTCTTATTAATTGTGCCTGAGACGTTAGCATTTTAAATTAAACTGCATAAAAGGTCCCTCTTCTCCGAAGATATATCGGTTTGATTTCATGTGGTTTTTAAATTAAGGGCTTGCTGAGTCATGAAAATCTCATTCGTATAGCAATAATGTCCTAGTCAGCCAGTCATCGATCGCTAATTCTATTGCCATAAAAACCGATGTATTTTAAACAAGGTAATTAAGCCTTACTACAATTATATCAGGACTCCATTGTTTGGTATCATGCGCATATTCCGAAGCTGAGCATGATCGATTTGAAGGATGAACTCATTTCGGTGGGAAATCATGTGCAGAAGTATTCATCTGGGCATTGGCTTTTCTACTTTCCTTAATTTGGCTAAAGCATATCAATTAGATGCGGTTTTTTGCATTTGATCGCACAAATACAATGCAGCCGTCAATGTTCAAATTTATATTGCTACTAATTGTCTGATTCCGGAGATACAATAAAGCTAACTGCGTCGAAAATTTACTGATCATTGTTGCCAGTCGTTTTATTAGCAATCCTCTATACCGAGCGCATGAACAAAAAGAAATTTTATCCTCGTATTTATAGCATTTTAGCACATTCAAGAATATGTAGGAAATTCTCTTTACCTTTTTGTAATATTCAATAGACTTTTTTATGTATCTTAAAATTTTTTGAAACTCGCGGAGAATCGTCGATCAATATTCAAATTAAGATTTCAGATAACTACAAATATTGCTGAAGAGCATCGATCTGTGATAATCTTCAAAGCAATCTTCATACTGTTGCATATACTTTTCAGTTCTTCTTCATTCTAAACATATCTGTGGTTTATTTAATCATATGAAACAGTGTTCGTTCTATTTGCTATATAATAGCTTTTCTACGTCAATTAGATCGGATTCTATTACAAAAATGCTGCATCACATAATTTAGATCTATAGAATTGTAATGAACTAGCAGGAAGACAGGAATCGTCTGAATTTAGACAAGTTGTTTAAAACATTGAAGCTATTCACTTCTCCGGTCGTTGTTTTACTTTTGCTTGTAAAATTTGCACCAGAGAACCTATGTGCATCCAATGTAGAACTAATACAACTGGCGAAGCAATCAGGAGCTGCCCGAAACTATTTTGCTTAGTAAAGAACTCTTGATGTAATAATGGTACCAATCAAGTATTCATATTGAATCATGAATAGCCCTAACATTGAATATTTGCACTTTTAATAGATTACTTTCTTATAAAACACTTGTTTCAATTATTCCCAATACGTGAAGAAACGTAAAAACATATTTTCCTACCATTTATCTATGTTTTATTGACTCCGAAAGCGATCTAGTTGCAACATATCGACTTTACCATCATATTACTCTTGAAATATTCATCAGAGAATCCGAAATATACAGAACATTAAAAAACCACCGATTTCCAATGGGCTTGATTTATTTCTGCAAGACTATACCGAACTGTTTTTTTCGCAGTGTAGAGAAAGTCAATAGTTCTTCCCACGATTCACACTATACATGTACATATATATATGTAGCTTCGTTACTTGGTTTTCATCTCGTGACCGATTTACGAAATAATATATTTAGAAAATTAGAACTGTATTTTATAAGAAGAAAGCCATTCATACCTTTTGATGTATGTTCTACTGTTTGTGAAAAATTTAGAGTAGTCCAAACCATTTACCAGGAATCCATCGAGAGATCTAACTCGATTGAATAAAGATTTTTACTATCACGCAGTTCGAACAAGCTAAAATTTGTAAATATGAAAACACCGATGTAGACAGGGCACAGTGTGCTTTATTGTTCTTCGAACGATATGAAGCATTACGAATTCAGAGTGCGTTTCAAAAGCATATTAATTGAATCGTCTTACTCTTCGAAAAATACAAAAGATTGTCTTATACTACTAACCTGGGAAATTTCTGCGAAAAAGTGATTTACGAAGATGCACAAAAATTTGTAATGCTGTACAGAATCTAAAAGCGAATTTGTATGTATTTATGCGAATTAAAGTAGTTTGCGGAAAGTGACTGTTCAAATATGCTTGACTTCTTCAAATCGAGGCCATTACAAGCATTAATCGTGATTTGTTTCAAAAAATTTTTACGATTAAGAAATCCTATTTCACGGTTCGTTTTTCGAGAAAAAGTATGAAGATGCAACTATCCTTTAGTGTGTACAGAATATTTAAATTATTGCGAACTTTATGTTGCATCACTTTAATCTTCAACAAGCGCAGTAGGAAAAACGAACAAATTGCATATCAGAATAGGTTTTTAACACTCTATAAACAAAAAATATGAAGGGAAAGGCAAACAGGATCTTGAAATTTCTTTTGTAATTTGCACTTCCTATATACCGTACTATTATTTGGATCAGACCGACACTTGCAGGTGACTTCCAATAAAACTAGCTCCCTCACTACCTCTGTGGTCCTTCGTAATACCACAAACCTTTTCGCCAATCAACTACCCTATTTTCGTAATAATAGACTGTTATTCAAATCTCCTTTTACGATATCTTTAAATGCCGTCCAAAACTTGCAGTCAACAATCTGAACCATGTGCGTACAATTACCGAGCTCATAAAACATCCAAGTGAGGATCACAGCCGAACTCCTCTCTACGTCATCCGTCAAATCTTGCGATCTGACGTTGTCCATGACGATCCTCTGGTTTCGATCTTCGTCGTCACGTGATAAGAATCACTCTTCGTACGAAAATTTCCCAGACGCACTCCTGCCCATACATCCTTTATCATCGGTTTGATAAGATAGAAATTGGAGTTCTTCAGGGACTCGGGCGATTGGATAGCTTCTGCTTGGATTCTTGAACATCGCAAAAATAAATTCAATCGTGCTTTCCCTTGTTTCAAAATAACATATTCATGACGCAATAACAGATGATCATAGCCCGTATACATCATCCCGAAAAAGAACGGAAGCTCACGTGTTAAGCTATGTTAACATTTCTCCATCAATAAGCAGCAGTATAGATTTACTGAATTGATATTTATTGTAAACGAATCCTTTCGCCGGTGGCACAAAGATATTTAGGTTTTCGCGAGCATGTTTTAGTTCACTTGAGTTACATGCAACTGAATCGAAGAAAGCACCGATTTCTGTACACTTCAAAACTCTGAAAAATTGTAAGGAATTTACCATGGACCAAATGAAGGGTAGGTTACACATAACAATGAATGCTCCATATTCCTTTATTACGATGATTAGTCTTTTCTATTTCTTACTCACAAGAGTGTGTGCAAGAAATTCAAATATGTATGCTTCATGTCTTCGCATTAACGATGCAGCATTCAGGTAAAAATTGATTCACAGGATGCTGGAACTGGTGGGCCTTTTTTCTGTTTATCAAACACAATCCAACAAACACAGTCGCGCCGATATGCGACCGATTACTATAGTCTTCCGTATTTCAAACTTAAAGACTTAGATCAAATTTTCACAACTACACGAACTAAATATCTTTACTTGTACCAATAAACTTCACTTCACACGTATCTTTCAAACTGAATCCGGCAAGGTATCGCATTCACCTTTTATTTGGCATTTTTTTCATATTTGAGCTCTTAATCGTAATCTTCAAAATTTCGCTCCACTGAAGAAGCTGTAAAAGACCTAGAGATTTTAAAATGGCATGACAATGAGCTGCGTCTTATAAACTTCAAACAAAAATCTTTTAAATACCCAGTTGGCGGATATTCAACCTGCATAAATCATTTACATTGCCATTTTGCTGTGTCTCAAGCTAATCATGTTTATTCACTACAGTGCGCTCAAGAGGATACTATTTTAGGATTTATATATAACTTCGATACGCATAACATAATCATGAAGTGCCATTATGTTACTGTGTCGGTACAGCACGGAAGCAGTGCTTCAAAATTTCTAAAAATTTGATTTGTAACACCCTCAAAATTCTGGATCACTACCATATCTGCATTTCAAAGTACTTATCATAATTTACAAAATGTTTTCCGTACTTATTGTTGGATCAATGAAGTTTAACAGCATCACCACCTCAATATCCAATAGTATGCAACATACTGGATAATTCAGCATCAATCGCTGCAAATCTGACAAACTTATTCAAAATACTTTCAAGAGACTCTACATAAATATCTTCTTAGTGCGAACATAAAGATCATACGTTCAAAAATCAAAGCTCTTCAAAAAATAACGACAGTTCTACCTATCATTTGTATGTTTCACAAATATATTCTATGCGACCCATTCAAACAATGACTAAAGAATTTAAACCTTCCAGCCCTTTTGCTGAATGCTTTTATGATATTTTGTTCTAAAATGTTAAATGACCAAAACTACTTGCATTTAAGTTGTTTCGAATGACTCACTCGGCTTGTTTGAATCGCAACTTCAAAAATGCAATTCTATGGAAAAATAAGGCTTATAAAAGTGCTGCCACAACAGATCTTTAAATGAAACTCATAACGGACTTCCCCGGAGATTTTTTTCTCGGACTACCTATGCGTTAGTTGTTGGCACAACAATTTTTCGCAAATTCAGAATGATATACCTAAGTTATGAAATATGTCACTATTAAGTACCGGTTACACGAACATGTAGATTCATCTTAATTTTGAGAATAATGAATATGAACCCTGCCGGAAACAAGCCTAATCATAGTTCAATTCTTTCAATTTAAATAATGAATTATAATTTGCTCTGACAGATGTGCTAAACCAATTTAGGTACTTAGACTTCAAAAAGTTTTGTAAAGCAAAAATGGGCTCTATTTATTTCATACGCACAATGCTCCATCGATTTTGTCAAAGGAATAGAAGTTATATATCGACACGAATATGGCACACAGAAGTCAAGAAACCATCTTGACCAATTTATATATCCAATAACTTATTTTGCACAACGTAAGTTGTTCACTGCATGATTCTATCTGTTTCATTTACATTAAACTCTGTCAAACTATTGTTTTGCTAATTTTCAATCAATCTGAAGAAGAAGTGGAAGAATAAATATTTTTGAATACTATCTCTGTTGTCTGGACCGAAAGATCAGATTCAAAATGAAAATTTTCACGTGATCTGATGTTATCCGAGTCGATCATCTCGCTTCGATCTACCTCGTCAGGGTATATTAATCTCTCTTTCTTCAATATATTACTGAACAATCTCCTGTTGATCCATCAGTGTTTACCTCTTCGATGAAATACAAAAAATTTGCTCCTCAGGAACCACGGTGATCGCACAACTTCGGTTTGTATTTCTGAATATAACAAAAATAGATTCAATTTTGTTCTTGTTTTCTTTCACAAACAAAGGATACAACTGTGGAATTTATCGAAACATTCTAAGCTTCGGCATAATTTATTTTGCTCTCAACCAATATTCCAAATAGATTGCCACTGTCCTGATACAATATAAAACGATTCTCTTCTAAGTTGAACACCAAATCTTTGTCAATACATTCTTCAAACTAAGGCTGCATCTGCATTAGATACCGCGCCTTCCCGCTCTAGAATTCTTGATCGTTGTCTACTTCGAGATCGGACCACAATTTTGTTTTTCATGCAAAAATCTTGCATCACGTATTTTGTTACAAGAATTTCCTCCTAACGCGCAAATATTCCCAGATGCTAGGGATCTGATAGGAAATCTACACTAGCCTGCTTTGGCAGTGATTCAGTAACTTTAGTACCTGCAGAGCGCATCCCCTAAATTTCTTCACTCATAAAAGTTTATTTAGCCAATTTCCACCCTTCTCTCTTCCTCGCACGGGCAATCATGCACTTCTCCGGAATGCGGTTCTGAGCAGATCCTTATTTTCACGAAGAACTTAACATTTCAATTTTGGCATCCATCCCTGCATTCTTCCCGTTACATGCACCAGACCGGCGACATAATACTGTTGAAACAGGTACGCGGCTCATGATGGAATGTGCTACCTGCAAAAGTATGAGTAGCAGAGTACCACCCACCGGTGATTCTATAACACCCAAATATGGCTTTCGATTCCAGCTAGTCTGAGTTCAGCAATATCAATCCTTCCACAGCTAATTCCGAAGACAATACTCGTTCCTTTATTTGAAATTTCACCAGACCAACACGAATATTATACTGTGATGATCAAAAACACACTCATTAAATCCGTGTAATGCGCATAGAATAGCAGAAATTCTGAAGTTTTGAGGCATCACTGCACCCCATCAGTGACCCCAGCTCGCTTGGACCGTTCTGCACCATTCCCATAATGTCACACAACAGTCGAACTCACAGCACTGTAACAGGGTGGGCAGGAGAGAAGATGAGAGGGAAATCTCCAATATATAAGCAAGATGCTCGAGGAGCACAGCAAAACTATGTGGATAGGGTCAATTTTGTAGTGCGTCACACCATAAGACCGTACCATTTTACTTCGTAAAATATCTTCAGTAACGCGCGAACCCACCTCTCTTCACTACCACATCAACAATACTGAGCAGCAGGGGCAACACTAACTCATGAATGCGTCTACCGACAGACGCTCCTACTTATATTCAATTTATTCTCTCCGATCATCCAAATTATAAAATTGACGAGCACCTCGATACACACGCCTGGCTACGTGACCCCATACGTTCTATATAATGTTCATATCGGGTGACTCAGCTGGCCAGTCAAGTATATACATCCCCTCCTCAATAAAATACTCCTGAGTGAATAGCGCTTTGTGCTATGGCGCACCATCCTGTTAGAAGATATTGCCGTTAAATTATTATTCTACGACATACGGCTAATATACATTGTCTGACATCTTGAAGTAGCGAACCGCATCGAATTGTTGTCGATGACAGCGAGGTCCATCTTTACGCGCCACACTACCCCAGCCTAAAGCATCAATCCGCCCCATCCGCGGAGACGGTGAGAGAGGACGTGAATTTACAGCATCATGTCGCCCCAGTAGTTCGCTAAACCATCTGGATCGTCAAGGCACTACCTCTTCTCGTTCGATAATCTAACGCGCTGCCAAAACGCAGCGTTTACTTGTGCTATCTCTCGTGCCCATCTTTCACGAGCGCAACAGTTGTAGAC
>JAAUYH010040565.1_pt1 | contig 33103 bp, 27 predicted proteins | sample 7278061 | NCBI WGS metagenome assembly JAAUYH01 (sample SAMN14350203, study PRJNA611818) | marine sediment metagenome | isolation source: surface marine sediment (0.6m) | place: French Polynesia: Moorea | collected 2018-08 | reverse complement strand
TCGCTCTCCGCGACAGGGAAGTGGATTTCATTTCGCTTCAACCACGGCAGGGTGAACGGCCCGTTGTATCCGCACAGTGTGTATGGGCCCGTTGGTTCGATGCCGTCCTTCTTCATCGCGTCGCGTAGCGTTTGAGCCTTGGCCTCGCAAATGTCAGGTCGGTCCGACGGCACGTTTCCGCTGACCTGCAGCACCGCCTCATAGCGCACCGGCATCAGCTCGATATTTACCGCCGGGTTCTTCGGTATCGGGGCCTCCTTGACGGTCTTGTACTTGCTCGGAAGTAGGAACGCCATCTTCCGGTCTTCGGCAGGCGGCGACATAACGACGGGTGCGGTCATGGCGATTTTCTCGGGTTGCGGCGCGCTCATCACCACGGGTGCGGTCATTGCAATCTTCTCAGGCTGTGGCGCCGACACGACGACGGGCGCGGTCATGGCGATTTTCTCAGGTGCCGACGCCTTGTTGTTTTTCGCCGTGCTCAGCACGCCGATGTAGTTGGCGAGCGCCCAGAACGCTTCACTCATGAACTTTTCCCCAGTGGGCGGCTCTTCGGCGTTCAGTCCCTTAGCGTACACGATGGCAGCAACGGATGTGGGGTACTTCCACACCTCGTGACCCTCACCCTTGTACACCACTTCGTGTGCGGGTGTCTCCTCAGGGATTGCGCCGAATACTGCTCCCATTTCGTTTGTTGTTGTTCAGTCTCTGACAGATGTTGTCGTGGTCGAAGTCAGTTGAGCGATGAATTGGGAATTGGTGTCGGGTGAAGCAGTAGTGATATAGGCATGCACGAGATACAGATACACAATCATAGAAAATGGCAGAGACATTTGGGTGCATGACGTCCCTAGATTTCCCCATGTAGAATCTGAAATCTGGCAACCGTCACGACTAGAATGAAGGCGTTTCGTGATGGCGTCACAGCCCGATTCGGGGAAACCGCTGCCGTACGATTACTCAGGTACGGCGTTCTAATCGTTTCAGTGACGAAGAGGTTTTATTTGCATGACCGACCTTTTTCAAATATGTTCAACCATGTACCGGGTTTGATAACGCTTTCAATTCGTCGTGTGGTGAAATTAACCACACAAACTCCTATCCGCACGGCTTCAAACCTGAAGAAAATTGATGTGGCGACATTGCGTAGTTCGGTTCCATATGCCATTCTAATACTATCGATTCTGAAGTTGTCCTGGAAACTTCTGTCATCGTTCGGCAAGATAAACTATGACCTTTGTCATTCTACTCCTCACAGATGTGGTAGCGTGAAGGCATTCATAGAGGTTGCGACAGATGCCACATTCATGAATAAGATTCAGCCACTTCCGCGCATCTGACCTGTGAACGACACTGGGTCGTCCTCTTCAAATCTGGATGATACTTGTAATGAATCAGGCATGAAGTAGCTGTCCTGCTATCCCATAGTACCAATATTTTCGCAGTCAGGTGAACAGTTGGTATTTGTTAATTGTGTCACCTTTGGTCAGTAGTACCAAGTTAAGGTTCTGAATGATGTGCTGCAGAGGAACGACAGTTTATTGAATAAAAGTGATACTAGAATAAGCGATGTGAACTTGTTTACGCTCGCTCACCACGGATGCGACGCGCGAGCTGGATGTCTTTCGGCATAATCGTGACACGCTTCGCGTGAATGGCGCACAGGTTGGTGTCCTCGAACAGTCCAACTAGGTATGCTTCCGACGCCTCTTGCAACGCCATCACTGCTGAGCTCTGGAAGCGCAAGTCGCTCTTGAAGTCCTGCGCGATCTCACGTACGAGGCGTTGGAACGGCAGCTTGCGGATGAGAAGTTCGGTGGATTTTTGGAACTTGCGGATTTCGCGCAGCGCCACAGTACCGGGGCGATAACGATGGGGCTTCTTCACGCCACCGGACGCGGGCGCTGACTTGCGTGCGGCCTTAGTGGCGAGCTGCTTGCGCGGTGCCTTTCCGCCAGTAGACTTGCGAGCGGTTTGCTTAGTACGAGCCATAGCGAAGTTGGCGAGGCATTGAGTTGTGGAGGACTGTTGAAGGATTGAGGAGTCGGTTGTTCACCTGAATTCGGAACGAGATTGTATTTATTTGGATTAAGATTGGGGCGCGCGAATGAAACCATCTCACCAAGAAGGTGCGCGAAAATGATAATGGTTTGTGGGATTATCCGGGGCCAATTAAAACACTTAGATTTATTTAGGGATATTGAATTCAGCCAATAGTAGATTGAGACTTGTACTAGAGGCCAATGAAGATGCAGTCCCCAGTTGTTCCCGCGAACCTACCTGCCTACACCACCGCCATCAACCACCTTAAATACTGCTCGGCATTCTTCGGCCGATTGCAACTATCGGTAGCCATCAACTGAACTCTCAACATCTGACCCAAGACAACAGCTGAACACACAACTAACATGTCAGGGCGCGGTAAAGGAGGAAAGGGATTGGGAAAGGGAGGTGCGAAGCGTCATCGAAAGGTTCTGCGTGATAATATCCAGGGCATCACGAAACCAGCCATTCGTCGTCTGGCGAGACGTGGAGGAGTGAAGCGTATATCGGGTCTCATCTACGAGGAGACGCGCAATGTGCTGAAAGTGTTTCTGGAGTCGGTGATTCGCGATTCGGTGACGTACACGGAACATGCGCGACGCAAGACAGTGGTGGCACTCGATGTCGTTTATGCGTTGAAGCGACAAGGACGAACTCTATACGGATTCGGTTCGTAAGAGATGTAACTATATGTAAAATAAAGCTGACCTACATGGATTCAACTAGCATTTCGTCTCTTCACTCTAATCTACTCTTTCTCTGCCCAACAACTACCGGGAAGGCGAAATTTCATTACCTAGGAACCAATGCGCAGACTAATGGAAGACATCCCATGCGCTATCATTACGACATCCACTCCGCGCGGGGCCCACCACACTTTTCGAACACAATCTTGGAATCAGGACTTGATTTGTTTTGAGCGTGGGTAGAACTGAGCGAAGCAAGATGACGATGGGTCTCGACACTGCTGCAAGAGTCAGCTACATAAATCTGTGGTTCATTGAGCCGTTACACTCTGCATAATACCATTCGACAATTCGGAAACGTCTATCTTGTTAGCGCGCAACATCATTGACCTGGAACACAGGCATGCGCAATTGGACCGTGTCGCAATCAGTGCATTTCATGGCAAAGTATTGGAGAAAGACATTCCGGTGTTACGGAACAATGTTGGGATCGAGGATGTTGAGGAGGTTCGGGTACAGGGGGTCTTCACTTTAAGTCACTCTCTGACACAGTGACTTAAAGTGAGCCAGGAAGTAAAGAGAAACATCCCGACAACACGCGTGAACCCTACTATATCACGGAATAGTGCAAAGTAAGGTATTCTAAAGAGCATAGTTCCATTTGTCGCGACGTGGTTTGTAGTTCACTTGGTAGGAGTCGTATTCAATGCTTTGAAAGTAAGTGCACAGTTTATGATAGCGAGAGTTGCAACAGTGACTTAATGTGAAACAGGACAATGCACGGAGGGGACTTAAAGTGAGGCCCACTGTATGAGTATGGATAATTATACAATGTTTCGAGCAGTGCTGTATATACTTATACAGGAAATCTGGATTTGGTCTTCTTTACCACAGTCCCTCTCACCATCACCCCACTCAACTTCTGCCCATTATGTATTGAGGCGTTTGAGATCTCGCTGCTAAGACATTTGATGGGGCATGTCCTTGTACAACGCACCGTCGCGTCGGAACGAATGCGATTAGTAGCGCTGGGGACAGGTTTCACGAACTCAAATGAAGCGTGCATATCCTCTTTGAGTAATGGTTTCAATAAACCAGTTGACTGAGCGAATCGCTTATAACACAGACTGCGAGCTTCTGGCCTAGACGAAATCATTACCATGAACAGGTGTAGACCATTCTTCGAACCTTGATATACTACCCAAACATATACAGAAACCAACATCGTGAACGAGCTGATTGCCCATGGCGCAGCAGCAGTTACATAGGCGCGACGCTGGGGACGTTAGTGGTAGTTGTGAAACGTGTGACAGAAATAGCCAAGTTAATAGCCGAGCGAACAAAATCTAGGGCAAGAGAGATATTATCCAGAACACGGAGGAGGTGCAACCGATTCGAGTATGGCAATGGTCGACTTGGTCGACGTGGAAAATCAGGGTATGGCAATTGTCGGGGAATGCGTAGGCTTTATTGTAAGGGCTGGCTATTGTGGGGTTGCAATGGGAAGTAGAGAGCGATAGTGGGTGTTACTGATAGATGCGGAGTGCAAGATGATTTATTTACAATACGATGCGGTGCCCCCATGGACATGAGGAAAACTGATAAGATTTGCACATGGGTGTAACTGTTCGGTGATGAACAAGCCTAACGTACAACGGAAGAATGGAACGTGGTGCCGTGCGAATAGCGCCGTCTATTGAGGTTCCAATACCGGAGCACGCGTGGATGGATTACCCACTGCGCAAAAGTGACTCGACATAACTCGCTGCGGATTTGCGTGGCTGGGAATGCGAGGTGCAGACATGGTGGCGAGATAGGGTGAGTTGCGGCAAGCGTAAAGGGGGAAGATTATTTGGCAAGTGAGAAGTAAACATGGCAAAGAAGAACAATTGAATCCTTGAAGATACTGTACGAGGTACCACTGCTGTGCTGTATCGTACTCGTCCTACGCCAGAAAAACAAGGTGCCCATATCGTTACTTCGCGAGGTAAGAACCTTAGCGCAATTGCGAATGCGCTACTGTACCGTACGGTTTTCATGTGACCTTGCTGAGATTCGTTTCGCACATCTGTACCCTGAAACATAAGACACCGCTTGACCTGTTCGCATACATCACAGCTGTTTGTGCTCAATGTTATCGTCTAACCGACATACCATATCTTTGCATTAGTTGTGTGTAATGGTACAGTACAGTACAGTACAAAGGTGAGGACCACACTGGAAGAATGACTCTACGTGGGCTCGTATCAGTTTGCACTCAGTTTGTCACCGAGATTCTTGTTTGTGCAACCATCGTGTTTCGACCATAGCTTAGCAACAGACTTGAGGTGAATACTGCAGAATGGCTTTTGTCGACACAGTGTTATCACCAATTCGATTTTCAGAAAATCTGCACTTTTCTAATCCAATCGCCTGAGATGTTCGATACCCGCCTCGTCACGCACCGAAAAAAACAAGCTGGCTGCCTTGTTTCCCCAGACCCCTTATGCAATACCAAACGCGTTATTGGTCTGAACTGCTAGGATTCGTTTCCTTTCGAGCAGCTGTGAAATACAGGATGCAGCCACGCCTGTCTATAAATCGCGGCTGTTTGGACTCAACTCACATCTCACTTCGTACCACCCCAGCCATGTCGACCGTGAAAAATTGTACTCACCTTCAATCCTCTTACTTCGAAACCGCCGAAGTACGTCTAGTATCTCGATCACCATGGCCGCGGTCCAACTACAAGTTGGCCTATATCCTTATTTCATCTCGCATTTATTGGAAGGGGGCGAACGAAGATGGAAGTGACAAGCCACAATCACCTCTCTATTTTCGAAACGCCGACTCGCTTGAATTGGTTCGACTAGAAGAAGGGACATGGAAGGATGTTAATGACTACGTCAAGGTGGATGATCACAATGGCAGAACGCGTGTTACGGTATCTGGTCGTCTACACGGACGAACGGGACGAAGTAACGCTATACGTGTTCGCAATGTAAGTATTGAGCTTATGGCCAACACTCTCCAACAACACGAGGCTTGGGTAAGTCAGTTACGAGCACGAATCGCGCCGTGGAACCTTTTGCAACAAGTGGTCAAGAATATAGTTCATTGTGAACCGTCATTTGGAGTGGTGGAACTCGAGCAGGTTCTTGGTGGGTTCGTACCGAGTCGTGTTGAGAATAATCCATCTTCGAGGTCAACAGATGCAGGCGGAAGGAAGTGGTGCGATATTCTCGGCAACTTACCTGAAAAGATGGAAAAACTATCCATTATGGACAAGCTGACGGCCCACGCCACAGGAGCAGTGGGATCGGGTGCAGCATTGGCGGCAAGAGTGGAGCATGTTGCAGAAACGGCCAAGTCGATAGGCGATGCATCAAAATTTATTGCAGGGTTGAGCAGGATTTTCCATCTGATCGCCCTCGGCGCTCGAGGGGTGTCGATGTATGCGACAGCGACTTATGGGCAGAGAGTTCTCCCAATCGCAATCAGTAGAATTGGAAGTCTGCTGGAGTATGTGTTGAAAAGTATGTTGGAAATCATGAAACCATCACAGGGTTTGAATGAGATAGATATAGAGTTTGTCTTGGACGTATTGAGACAAACGGTGGATACAATGGATTTGGCGGAGACGCAAATATTGCGGGGGCGAGGCTGCCAAATCATCAATGCGGAAGATGTGAAAGAGGTGGAAAGGAAACTACACGACTTGGTGCATCGGGCGGTTACTGCAGGCATAATTTCGAAGGTATCTACGATGAGTAAGGTGCACCAGGCAAACGAGAAAGAGGGGATTTGTGCTGATGAGCCGCATCATGTGCGACCGTCACTCTCACCGTTCTTTTCTGGGCGTACTCAGGAATTGGATACGCTAAGAGACATACTAGAGCAGTGGGGGAGTGCGGTAATAACGCAGTTCGGAGGGGTGGGAAAGACGGAGCTGATGATTGCATTCGCGGATCGGGCAGAGCAGAACGGGTTGGTGCCAGGAGGAACATTCTGGCTGACGGTAGACAGTGGCGAGAGGGATTTGACAAGTTCACTTGCGGGACTGGCGGAAAAGCTCGCACGGAGAAAAATGGGGGAAGAAGAACGTCGAAACGGGAACCTGGTAGTCGAGAAATTGAAAAAAGGACTGCACGAAAGGGAAGGACGGTGGTTATTGTGCCTGGATAATGCAGATGATAGCAGAGTGGGCGGTACACTGAATGAAGTGTGTGGAATAGCGGGAGGTGCGCGGGATAACGGGTGGATTGTGGTGACCTCGCGGCAAGGCCAGCCTCACATATGGAGCAGAATGAAGATTGAGCAAAAATTGGTTCTTAAACCACTGTGCGAGGAGGATGCGATGGTGGCATTGTGGCGACAAATTCGGAAGGTAGAGACGGGTGATGCAGACGACGAAGCAGTAATGAAGGCGATCCAGGAACTAGAGAGGGACGACGCAGATGAGTATCAAGCGCTGAAGGAGCTTTGCGGAGATGAACGAGCGGATAGTCTTGGAGGATTACCGCTCGCACTGGTGCAGGCGGGCACGTACATGGCTCGATTCGAATGTTCGTTCTCAGAGTATCTCATTATGTTCAAGAACGCGAACAGAATAGAAGACATGAAAGAAATTATGAATAACACAGAGGAGTTGAAACCGATTCGAGAATCGCAGAGGTCGATTTGGACGACGTGGAAAATCAGTGTGCAGCAATTGTCGCGGAAAGCGCATGCGATATTGCGGGCAATGGCAATGCTTGGGCCTACTGGTGTTGGAGAAGAGATGGTGAAGAGGATAGTGCAAGGATTTGCAGGAGATGAGGGGGGCAATGTTGATCGAATTTTCCTGAAATTTGTGATGGCGGAGTTGATTTACGGCTCGTCACTGGTTTGCCGATATGAAAGAGGAAGAGAAGGACAACAAGGTCGCGTGCTTAGAATGCATCGACTTGTACGACGATTTATTCTGGGCGAAATGGAGCGTGGTTCAGCTTTGTGGAATGAGGTTTACGGTGTCGCGTTACTCGCCGTACATGAAAAGGTGAAGACAGAACTCGAAAACGAAGGCAAGTCGTTCGAAAATTTTCCCGATGTATTTGAAGACAATCATCACGAAGTTATGGCACACACTTTGGCGCTAGTACACCATCACACGCTTCCGCCGCCGGGTGCTGAGATTCAGCACGTTTCTGAAGTCGAAGACATTCTTCGATACAGTGGCAGCATAATGGTGTTTATGGCGAAAACAGAGGAAGAATTACAGATTTGGGAACGTTATGCGGACGTTTTGGAGCATCTAAGGGCAGTGAATCGAAGAAGGGGCTGTATTGGGCTGTCGTGGGACGTGGGATATCGTCGACATCGAAAGAAAGAGCTTAAATTTCGTATCGCTGAGGTACACAATTTGCTGGGATTAGCACTCATGAAAGATGGCAAGCCAAATAATGCCGCTTGTATGATACAACAGAGCCTGAATGTTTTCCTAACAAATCATGGGCAGAGCACACGGTTCCTTGACATCGCAATGTCACTCAACAATCTTGGACTTGTGCACCAAGAACTAGGTGAACTGGACAAAGCGTTGGAGATGCATAAGGATAGCATGGAATTTTTTCGAGCCATCTTCGAAGCGAAGAAGTCGCATCCTTTTATCGCATTATCGCACGTCAGCCTTGGATTGACCTATCAGGGCTTGGGTGAACTGAACAAAGCGTTGGAGAACTACGAACAGAGCATGAATATGTATCGAGCGATCTATGGGCCGAAGAAGCAGCACCCTCTCATTGCATTTTCGCTTGACATCCTTGGAACGTTATACCTTGGCTTAGGTGAACTGGACAAAGCGTCGGAGAATCACGAACAGAGCATGAAGATGTATCGAGCGATCTATGGGCCGAAGAAAGAGCACCCTCTCATTGCGTTATCGCTGTGCAAACTTGGAACGTTATACCATAGCTTGGGTTATCTGGATAAAGCTTTGGGGAACTACAAACAGAGCCTAAAAATGCTTCGAACGATCTTTGGGCGTAATAAGCAGCACCCTCTAATTGCACATACTCTCGGAAACCTTGGTCTTGTGTATTTCAGCCTCGGACTACCGGAAAAAGCGTTGGAGAAGCATGAAAGGAGCATGGAAATGTATCGAACAATCTTTGGCCCGAACAAGCAGCACCCTCTCATCGCGTTGTCTCTCCGCAACCTTGGACTTGCGTATCATGGCTTGGGTGAAATGAACAAAGCCTTAGAGAAGTACGAATGGAGCCTGGAGATGTCTCGAGAAATCTATAGACCAAATGAGCAACACCCTCAAATCGCAATAACACTCGAAAACCTTGGACTTGTATATTCAACGCTCTGTCTACCTGAGAAGGCATTGGAGAAGTATGAAATGAGCATGGAAATGTATCGAACAATCTTTGGACCGAACAAGCCACACCCTCTTATCGCAGGATCACTTAAGAAACTTGGATTTACATATCAAGAATTAGGGCAGCTCGCCAAGGCGCTGGAAAAGCAGGAACGGAGCTTAGAAATGTATCGAGCAATCCACGGTCCGATGAAGCCGCATCCCGACATCGCAACGTCACTCTGCGACCTTGGAAATGTATATGAAGAACTAGGTCAACTAGACATGGCTTTGGAGAAGTATGAACAGAGCTTGGCAATGTATCAAGCAATCCACGGTCCGGCCCAGCCCCATTCTGATATAGCGAACTCTCTCCGCAGCCTTGGAATTGTGTATCGAAAACTAGAACAATTAGATACTGCGTTGGAAAAATTCGAACAGAGCTTGGAAATGTATCGAGCGATCTACGGCCCGAACGAGATACATCCCGACATCGCAATGTCACTTCGCAACATTGGAATCGTGTATGATGGACTGGGACAATTAGATGAGGCTTTGGAAAATTTCGAACAGAGCTTCGAAATGTATCGAGCGATCCACGGACCTGCCGAGCCCCACCTAAACATCGCAATCTCGCTCCGCCACCTCGGAATTGTATTCGAAGGGCTAGAACAACTAGATAATGCGTTGGAAAAGCATGAACAGAGCTTAGAAATGTATCGAGCGATCCACGGTCCGACAAAGCCGCATCCGGACATCGCAACGTCACTCTGCGACCTTGGAATTTTGTATCAAGAACTAGGCCAACTAGATATGGCCTTGGGGAAGCATGAAAAGAGCTTGGCAATGTTTCAAGCAGTCCACGGTCCGACCGAACCGCATTTTGACATTGCAAAGTCGCTCCGCAACATTGGAATCGTATATGAAGGGCTCGCACTGCTAGAAAAGGCTCTGGAAAAGCATGAGCAGAGCTTGCAGATGTATCGAGCGATCTACAGCCCGAAAGCGATGCATCTCGACATCGCAAAGTCGCTTCGCAGTATTGGAGTTGTGTACGAGGGACTAGGAAAGCCAGATAAGGCTTTGGAAATGCTCGAACAGAGTTTGTACATGTTTCAAATTATCCACGCACCACTCGAGAGACATCTCGATCTCGCAATGTCCCTCCGGAACCTTGGAACAGTGTATGGAATATTAGGAAGGCTAGACAAGTCATTGAAAAGCCACGCTCAGAGCTTGGATATGTATCAAGCTATCTACGGACGGGACGAGTCCCATTTTGAGATCGCAATGTCGCTCCGTAACATTGGAATTGCGTATGAAGAACTAGCACAGCTAGATAAGGCTCTGGAAAAGCATGAACGGAGCTTGGAAATGTATCAAGAGATCCACGGCCCGAACAAGATTCATCTCGACATCGCAAAGTCGCTACGCAGCCTTGGAGTTGTGCATGAAGGACTAGGAAGACTCGATATGTCTTTAGAAAAGCACGAACAGGCCTTGGAAATGTATCGAGCGATCCACGGACCGACCGAGCCCCATGCGGACATCGCTATGTCACTCCGCAGCGTTGGAGTCGTGTATGGAAGACTAGGAAAACTCGATACAGCGTTAGAAAAGCTGGAGCAGAGCTTGCAATTGTATCGAACTCTGCATGAACCGAAAATGCTACATTCAGAAATCGCAATGTCGTTGTGTGACCTAGGAATTGTTTATGAGGGACTAGGACAACTAGACAAGGCGTTAGAAAAGCACAATCAGAGTTTGATAATGTATCGAGCGATCCGCGAACCGACCGAGCCGCATCCCGATATCGCAATTTCGCTTTTCCGCCTTGGAGCTGTGTATAGAGAAAAAGGACAGCTAGACAAGGCGTTGGAAAAGCACGAACAGACCTTGGAGATATATCGATCACTTCATGGACTGGACAGCCCCCATCCCGAGACCGCAATATTGCTTTGGCATATTGGAATTTTGAATTACAAGCAAAAGAATCTGGATCAAGCAGCCAAGTTTCTTGAACAGAGTCTCGATATGCTGCGAATTCTGCATAGTGGAAATTCACTGCACCCGCACATAACGAAACTACGGTGCAACTTGGCCGATGTATACGAAGAGCAAGGAAGACGAGATGAAGCGTTAGCAATACGTGAATGAAATATTGGGACAGACAGAACAAGCGATGAGGCGTCTAACTCTCCGATTGTAAACTAAGGAAGATGTATCACGAACACTTCTTTCCGTGGCTTCATACCGAGTATCCACCATAAAGTGGTCGTTCTGTACGCTTAGCAGGAGGTAATACAGTAGGTAAGGTGATGTGGTTGATCACTGATTAGTAGGGCAAGTACAGAAAGGTGAATCTATCTAGCAATGCAGTTGTTATGTAAATGACTTTATATAGCAACGTTTCCAACGATTTGGTACTCTGTCTACACCGCCTGACCTCGTTGGCCCAAATAGTGACCTTCTGTTGTCGGTATGAGGTTGATTTTATTGATCAAAACCACATCAACCTGCCTTCCTCGTAATTTGATTTATCGGATCAATACATCTGCTGTTTACGTCAAAATCCTAGTTATTTTTGCCTGTCATGTCTCTTGTCAGTCCGGTACAATTTTGACCATATTCAGTGGAACCACAAACAAAAATCGAAGTTCGAATTCATTTCTTAACACCCTAACTCGCTCACGAACTTTGACCAGGATCATTTTCGTGCCACACTCTCATTCTATCTGCAGATGAAAGGTACTAAGGGTTTTAATTTTTTTGCAATGTCGCAACTAAACCTCGCTTCGATGTAAACCAATTGGAATACATTTTTGTAGTGCACTGACACGATGTCAACTGTAGATGTATAGTGATACTTCCCACGGTGGCCGTATGTTCAGAATTACACAGCCGATGCGCAGGTCGTAGGTAGAAGTAGAGGTAAGCCAATAACCTCAAGTAGCAATTGCAGGTATGTACCCACAGTTTACGTAAAAGAGGTATGCCGTTGGTGTAATTAAAATCTCTGTTGGAGTTGGAGAATTCCGACTAGTTTATGTAGAGTAAAACCAGACAGTGTACTGACGGCTTAGGAATAGATTTCCTGACTATTTTTATCTCTTACACTATGGTAAAAATGCTAAACTATCTGAATTATGAAAGCAGACTAGATGCAATAAAATCAGTACTGTAGTTATTGCAATTAGTCTGGCATTTCTGTAAGCCCGATTTGGTATTGTGTTTTAGGTAGTTTCCGAACAAGTAAGAGCATAAGTGCACTACAACCGCTAAAAAAATTATCTCCGTTGTTTGCTGTGATGCACACTGAAAATGGGTGTGATAAGATTTGCAAAATTTGTCGCCGCCCTCCAGTATGTTTGCCTGCTCCAATAATTCAGCAGAGGATCCTTCGGCTGTCGACGTTTCAAATTTTGGCGACCAGTGACGTGCGGCGCACGACGAATCGTTTACGATTATCACGCGACAGAATTCACTATCACTTGCGACCCAGTTTGCTACATTGTTACTATGTCACCGTTCGCCAAACCCCATTGACGGCACATCAACTCCCGGGCAAGAGGTTAATCTGCGCCCCGGTGCTACGACATAAGAATGCTTCCCGCTGACCGCCCGTTTATTGGCTTTTATTACCCCACCTGGGATGTTCTTGTCATTGCACGAAGCCGGGTCGGCACACCGACCAGAAACTCCTGGCCGACGTGGGAGGGTAACATAATGGTAAGTTCCTTATCACACAGAGGCAATATCATTTAACTGCACAATGTTCAAGTTATATTAGCGCGTAGGTAGCGATTTCTTCCCGCACCTTTGTCGTGACACCCGACCGTAAGCGATTTTGATGTTAAGGTTTTGCCGTTGCCTTATAGTGTTCCTGTGTAACCTGTATAAAAATGTAAATGGTAAGTCATCGGCTGCACAAGTTATGTAAACCGAAAAGGTAACGCAGATACAGCATTTGCATTGTAGCGCGACGGTAGTCAAGCTGCACCTTATACCATTGTAAAATATAAAAGGAATTCGAAAACAAGAACTGTGTCCTTCATGAAGGCATGTGTGTGCAGTTCAGTGCTAATTTAGTTCGCTACTGTAGACTTTCTGAATTTCTTACGTATTACGTAGTAGGTTTTTGCCCATTGAAATACGGTAGGTTAGATTGCACAACTTGTTGCAATTCATCTGTTAACTGACCCAATTCCCAAACGCCTTTCTCTCCGGGTATCAAATCACACATCATTAAAGACTTCCTTGACAAACTGATGTTTCTAATAGTTCTTTCGTTCAAATCGTCCACTACTTCTTTCACAAACTTCAAGAAAAAAATACTTTCCTGGGTTGCGCACTCGTCCAGTTGCAGTAAACAGACCTTCTTGGACTAATTCATTTCGTTTCTTGTCCCATCTCTTTCTACATTCAGCCTTAAACGAGCGCAATAGTAACTGGTCCAAAGACTGCGCAGTCGATGCGCAATTAGGCCGAAAAAGTTTAAGCTCTGTTCTAGATAATTCTAATGCTTCCAGTAACTCTTAAGATTCATTACGTTGCGGCAAGAGTCAATCCAGAGCGTCCTCGTTCGGTTGTTATCGAGCGGTTGGATAATGTTCAAATCACTGAAGTAGTTTATGAATATTTGCGATGTCATCCATCCTTTCGGTGATGAAGAAACGTTATACCTTCAATGTTGTCCGGAATACCAGCAATAGGGTAGTTGCTATTAGGATTTTGGAAAATCACAAGTGGCTTTTCAATCTTCCCGTGCTCTCCAGCAGATAGTCACATGCAAGCAGTGAAGAAATCTCTGACACTGGCTACATCAGAATATGTGGCTCGCTTGGTCCCTTGGAAATCCAACACACATCCATCGTCCATGTCCATGACTAAGTGTGTCTCATCAAATTTTTGCACTGTCGATTCATCTAGACCATTGTCGTAGGCTTGTTTCAAAGTAACAAGGTGATGAGCCAAGAACTTGTTATTTAACGCAAGTTCAGCTGGACTTAACGTCTTGTTACCGATTCTAATTCGAGTATTGAGGTTGAATCTGTTGCAAAAGTCATAAGCCCAGTACTTAGAAATTTCTTCAGAGAGCATTTTCCCACTTTCATTTTCAACTTCATGTTGTGATAAAAGCACTGCATCGTCTTTTCGTACCAACGATATGGCTGTTTCATGTAAAAGTGCACTAGTCATCTTCACCCGGCAACCCTGAGTCTATTGAATTCATCTCAGAGAATTTGATGAAGGATATTTTTCCACCACTTCCGACGTGGTCCTCTACCTTGCAGTGCATTCAAATGTGTCTTTTTGACGGCAAAGCCTCTTCAATGATTTGAACTCAACGTCATTGCTTTGTTCGGATGACTGGCAAGTGCAGACTGAAAGTGATTTCTTGTTAGCCACCAATTCCTTGCTTTTTCACGATTTGCTCTTGGATTGGTTTGCCTGAATATCCTTGGAAACTGTTGGACTGCTTTTGCTGCAATATGATGTTCAGAGCCATCTTGAGCAATTTTCGCAATCATCCATTCTATCGCAAGCTTCTTCTCCGACTTGGTTGACACAAGTTGTACACGTCGGGCCGGCATAGCGCTTTCCCAGGGAAGTTACACGACGAATCCGACTTTGCAAGTAGGGAGTGGATACTTATAATTTCTTTTGTAACTTACTCAGTGGACTCATTTATTTAGCGCACTGAGTATGGTCTAGGGTAATACTTCATACGCCATACTTATTGCAAAAACTACGATACCGCCAGCTAGCCTAAAACCATTCGTTACTCAATAAACTAGATGTTACGTAGACAATAGAGCAAACATAGAAACGTTGAAAGAGTCAACAATGCAATACTAGAAATTAAATTAAATTATAGGGTTTCGGTTCACTGGCGTGACATTCACTCTACTCGAGAACGTTGAATACCACCTTCAAAGTTTGGTAGCTCATGAATTATTTATTGAATTACGGGGTAAGATAGTATTCCATTCCCGAGAAGATTGACTAAGGTTTTGTTATTCATCTTCTTGGTTCAGGGGTCTGCGATGTTGTACTTTGAGAGAAAGTGACCTAAGTTGTGGACTTCTCCGGAGATATATGCTTCTAGTAAAACAGAAAGGTCGATAAAGAGGCGTTTTTATGATACCGACGCTAGCTGAGCGACAGTATGGAAAATAGATTTAGAGTCCGTGAATATGTCAACGGGTACAATTTGGTCAGGTATAATTAACGATAGTTAGCAATGGTATACGCATAGTCATAACATGCTATTAAGGCCTGAAATTCAGCAGCTAGTATCGATCTAGTAACACGTCGGCATTTCCATTAAGCGTAGTATAGGATGTACGCTTTTACGTACTTCTCACAGAGAACTATTACCATTCCAAGTTGCTATGAATGATCGGAATTAGTTGTGAAGCTTGCATCTGCGTAACTTCGAATAACTAAACTTTCATTATCTAGTTTTGGAAAGGGGAGTCCTCTGTCATTGTCTTTTAAAACTTTGGCGGAAGTATTTAAAAGCCGTAAATCGACGGCTGTTGCTTTTCCACATGAAACTTGTGCTAATTTGGCATCGATATATGCAATATCAGGACATGTAGACGTTGCGACATATGCCAGTTGTCTGCGGAGGTGAGCGTTGGATTCAGAAGTAAAATTATTTGATGAAATCTTTGCCAAAGTCATACTGTCATCTTGATGGGAAAAGAGGTAGCCGGCACTAATTTTTGAAATCCTAGATCCACCGACCATTAGTGGGAAGTCCTCCTCCCGCGGTTTCACGTCAAATTTTGAGGATTTTGACTCTTCTTCTAAAGCGAGTTCTTCTGATCCCGTATCTAGTGTATCATCATCCAATGTTCCAATCAATCCTACCAAATCACTCTCTTTCTTTTTGAAGAAGAGGCAAGGGTCAGGGATAGTGTAGTTCCACAGCCCATTTTCATTCCAACTGTGGGAATAGCTTGTCAAACCAGGCACGAGAGGTCGCACCCCGCATTATCTGAGCATATATAGGGTTTTTTTTCCTTAGTCAGAAACCACTGCCACCCCACTGGGGAGATCCAATTTTAGTACCTACCCTGTTTTAGTTTTAATTTCAGTACCGTAGTATTTTCTGGTATCTAATTTTAGGTATTACTATTTTAGTGCGGACTACTATAAGTAACCCGAGCATTCCGGAGTAAAAACAAGGAGTTTTCGGCCCATAATGCAGCCCCAATGGGATACATTCGTCTTCAACAACCGTTTGTGGCCCTTTTTGGTGACTCCACGCCTCAGATTTGCGGATCCTTGGCGCACAGGTGTGAAAAACTCCTAAAAGTGGCCGTTCTGTGGCGTTGCCGACCTGTTCTACCTCTGCCTCCCGTCCGGGGCTGATATCTATTTCTAGGGCGGGTGTTCGATTTGCTCGGTACGGCTTGACAGTTACGGCAAACCCTTCCGGGTGATCATCTCCCCTTCAGGGCGGCCCCTATCCTAGGTTTAGTGTGTGTTTCGTTTATCCTCTTGCGTGTTGCACTACATATTCCATCTCACTACCTGGAACAGGCCTAACAAAATCCCAAGGTGGTTAGAAGTGGACTTGACCTTGATTTCATACTTCCTGCAATGTCCCAGGTGGGGCAATAACCTTTGTATAGTCAGGTGAGAAAAGCCCACGTGGGCATCATCTTAACAATACCCTAGTGGGGGATCAAGTTTCAAAAGCTCAAGTGAACACTGTTCTTCATTAAGCCCATAAATCCCAGTTGGGTAGGCAATTATTGGTTCTCACTGGAGAACTCTTTAATCAAAAACATCGACAAATTCCCGTTTGGGACGAAAAACCATCGACACGATTGGGGATTCGCCCAATCGACACATCACAAAGATCTGCGGAGGTGAAATAAATTCGAGAATGTCTGAACCCGGTGATGCAGTCCGCCAACGGGCGAAACCATCCCCTACAAGCCAGACTGATCCGCCCGCTCGTGGGACGCGTTCCCAGCGCTCGCCCCACACGAGGGATAATGGTCGTACGAAGTCCGAGAAATTGGCAGATGTAGTCAGTCATGCTCAGCAGCATGGTGTTGAGGCAACGAACTCCGCCACCAAAAGTACCTCCCTCTAGGAGTCGAGAAGTGGCAACAGTGGTATGTCTGCCAATGCAGCATCCCGCACGCCCTCGGGGACGCCGTCACGGCAAACACAAAGAGCAGGCACGTTCACCCCGGCTACAAGACCCCGCGAGCCACAGCGCGCCATACGCAACCCCCAGTGAGGCGTCTATTCAGCATACCCCCTAGAGGTAATCGCTAATGTCTGTCAGGATACCTACGCCCGTCTTCAGAAAGAGCAGCAAGCCGCTACCGACAGGCTGACGGAGACCGTCGAGCAACTCCAAACGTGTTTGGAAGCACTACAGGCGAACAAAAACCGAGATCTGGAGAGGGAAAACTCCATCGGAAACGCGGTGAATCTGGAGTAGCAGTACCCGACAGCAGGGGCCACATCACCGCTTTTCCACGTGGGCGCCCCTATCCCGGATCCGCATATGAACCTCCCGCGGTCGGGTGAGCGGACAGCCTTACCCCTCCTGCCGCGCCGCTCGTCTCCTCGTCGTCGCAAGGCCCACAAAGGGCATCACATGCCGGGACAATCGGAGGATGACAGCGACTCTTCTTCGGGAACGGACTCGACCAACTCTTAGAGGTCCGTCCAATCAACCTGTGGGGGAGCGTTCTCGCGTCCCAAAGGCCCGAAGATGGTAGGCTGTTGGAGCTTCAACCGACGAACCGACGGTTTGAGACGCTCTATACTACCGGTTCTATCGCCTCCGCCTTCGTGAAGATGGCTACCATGAGGAAGAATACAGCCTACCTGAGCTACCACGTAAAATTCAACTTCTCAGGAGAGGATCCCATCATGTTGTTGGAATTTTTAGCGACGATTGTGGAGTAATTCGATAATCTCCTCATGAGTGAGGTAGAAGCGTAGGCAACGCTCCTGAACTGCTTCGAGGGGACTGCCCGTGAGCACTTTATTTCGTGCCAAGGAAGGCGGGGTCTATAACTGGCACACGGCCGTGAAGTGCCTGTTGGAATCGTACGCGACTAATGAGGAAATACATGAAGCCGTCTCAAATTTCCGGGCGATCAAGAAGCGCCTCCCAGAGGACGAACAGGCACTCAAAACCCATTTCGTGGCCGCACACGCGAGAGATAGCTTCTTCATGAGGGATAGGGCCCTCGTGACCTCTTACATTGAGGCGCTGAACCCTCGTCTCCGCCCCACATGCGAGACTACCGAGATGTCAACTCACGAGTGGGGATAGTGGCAGTCTTCAGACGCTCCAAGACGGAGGCGGAGACGATCCGCGCCGCGTTCGGCAGGCAGATCCCAGCGAACAGCAGTGGCGTTGACTACTGTGCCCACCTTTCCCCGAAATCTGGAGGACGTCGTAACGTGAACCTGTTTGACCCTATGGGGGAGTGGGACGGTGACGGTACGGAGTCGGACTCATGCGCCGAGCCGCAAATCAGTGGGGAATCAGAGGCGGTCGCCAGGAAGCGCCGGCGTTGTATAACCGCCGAGGCCAGCCCCGCACGAATATAGTCCCTTGCGTATCGCCAGAGACGTACCCGTATGAGAACCCTGGATAGGTAGACCGCTGGCCGCGTGCAATGCTCTAGACCGATTAGTCTCGCGCTCCGACATCTCCGAGGGGACAGGAGGTCATATGTTGGAGGTTCTACGGTGTGGGCAAGCACTTCGCCAACGCATGCACCGCGGACCTCCGCGAGCGGGCTGACTGGGTCATCACTAACTTCGAAAGGCTCACAGCCGAGAAAAAGGCTCGAGTCCACTGAGAAGTGTACCTCACCCTAAAGGGATACTTCACATACGGAGTCAGAAAGACCGCTGGCGGTATTGAGGATCCATTCTCGAGGACTGTTCCGTCAGTGGATAGCGTCCTCACCCAGAGAGAGCGTTCAGTCTCTTTCGCGGGTAAGAATAGGGAAGGAACCCGCGCAACGGGTCAACCTCCCCGCCACGCCCGGAAGGGGAGTCTTCGAATCGGTGAAACCGGCTGCTCCCGGAGTTCAAGAATGCCATTCATCGACAGACCAACTCATGTTCGCCAGAAAGTGGGCGCCCCAGTCTTCGTCCTCGCGATTGAGAACTATCGCGTCACTGCAGAAGTCGGGCCTACCGATGTGACGCTCTCTCCTGTGAGGGTTGTCTTAGATACAGCAGACGGGCCAAACTGCATAGCACGAAGCACTCGCCCACGCGGGTGGAATGAAAAGACAAGGCCGGCGCCCGATTACCAAGTTTTCGACGCTAATGGGCTCGCGTTTCACCTTTCGGGGGGACTTAAACTAGTAATACAGGTAAGAAAATTCCCGGATTCGGCTGACTTCCTTGTTTTTGAACGACTATAAGTCTCCCATATCCTCGGAACAGACTTTACTAGCTGCCAAGTTACGGGAATCATGTGCATGGACCACTTCGTGGGGATGAAGAACGGTAGCCACGCACCCCTCAATGAGTCGACTAGCAGAGGAAGTAGTGCGAAGCCAGCCAACGAAGTACCCCCTCGGCAGGAGCACACACACGTTCCGGTCATGGTCTGTCAGCTGACAAACCTTGAACCTCGCTCCCAGAAGTGGGTACCAATACAAACCCCAATCACTGGATATGATTTCAGCGAGCCTTTACCTACTTAGTGCTCACGTCAGTGCATCGTTGCCAACGAGATTGCGACTTGCCGCGGACACGTCTCCTTCAAAAGGGGACAAAAATCGTACGCACCTGACCCGACGCCCTCGGGAGGGAAAGTGAAGCTCTGGCACTGCATGGAAAGACCCCGACGCCCGGGATAGAGGACCGACACCAGACCTCTCAGGGTTGGCTGCAGGCAAACAGCACGGATGGCGTCGACCATGCCGACCTCCAACACCTCCCGGATGGGTAATACGAACGCGCCAAAGCTATTCTGCATAAATACGCCCGGATATGGGACGGGAAGCTCGGGACCATCAACGCGACCGAGCACGCTATCGAATTGCAACCAAATGCGAAACCAGTACATCAGGCTCTCCACCAAACAGGACACCGCCATCGAGATTTCGCCGGATGCTAACCGATTGCGAAATACGCCCTCCACCTCGGACTGGGCCTCGCAAGTGGTTATTTCCCCTAAAGGGGATAGATCGTTACGTTTATGCGTCGATTATCGGCGCTTGAACGCGGTGACGAAACGTGAATCTTTCCTGCTACTACGTATGGATGATCGTATTGATTCCCTAGGGGATGCGCGCTACTTCACTAATCTTGATGAGAACAGCGGGTATTGTCAATTACTTTGAGGGCTGAGGATGTCAAGAAGATAGATTTAGTCAACCACTGGCGGCTGTTTGAATATTTGCGAGTGCCGTTCGGGCTGCGCAACGCCAATTCCAGCTTCCAAAAGTGCGCTCGATATTTTCCTGGCCGGCCAACACTGGCGAACGTGCCTCGTATACATCAATGATGTAGTCATACTCTCCGAGACGGCGGAAAAACATCTCCAACACATCGATTAGATTCTCCCTTTCTTCCTAAATGCAGGCGTCTGCATCAAGATGAAGTAGTGTGTGTCCTTCTCCAAAAGTATGCGATAGCTTGAGCATATTGTCCACCCCGGTACCCTTTCGGTAGGGGATTCCCACGTGCGATGCCTCAAGGAAGCGCAGCCACCACGCACGCCTACTGAACTGTGGTCGTCCCTGGGATTCGTGAATGTATATCGACGGTTCACTCCCTCCTATACGGCAAAGGCCCGAACTCTATACGTCCTACTACAAGGTAACCCAAAGACGCTGCTTCCTTTGGGTGAAGAGCAAGTTGCCGCTTTCCGCACACTAGTAAAATCGGTCACATCAACGCCGATACTCTCTATCCTCAAATGCAGACTGCGTTACTCCATTGACACCGACGCAAGCAGCTATCAAGTCGGCTGCGCCCTCTTCCAAATACAGCCCAACGGAAAACGCACCCCACGAGTTTTGATTTCGAAAAATGACGCCCTCGGAAATGAACTACTCCTTGAGTGAGCAGAAGTGTCTTGCAATCATCTACGGCATTATGACCTGCCGACCCTATCTCTTAGGGGAGGAATTAGACTTGCAAACTGACCATAACTGCATCCGATGGCTTATGAAAGTAGTCGGCTCGTCAGGGAGATTAATGTAATGGCGTCTCCGCCACTCAGAATACGCGTTCGTCATCCACCGCAAGAAAGGGCGCCACAATACGCAGGCCGACGCCATGTATCGACTCCGTTTAGGTGAGTATACAACAGAACACGAGGACTAAGAGGTCCCGTGCTACGCCCAGCCCACTCTACCTCCACCCACTCAAATCTCTCACACGGAGCTGCTACGAAAAAACAACATGCTGACCCGATGTGCCGGGAGATTACGTCTCGCCTTGAGAGGGGAGAGAGACTAGTGTTTGATACGAATCCCGCTAGGGGTGTGCTCGAACGCGTCTTTCCGACCTACCGGGTAGACGTAGTACCCGGCTGCCTCCAGCCCCGTCTCCTCTCGTTGGAACACGACACCTTATGTGCGGGACGCGAGGATAGCCGGCGCATGTATCAATCACTGCGTTGGCACTAATACTGTCCACGTCTAGGATTAGATTGCTACCGACCAGTAAATAACTGCTCCTGCTGTACAGAGGAAAGTATCCCGCTTCAGAAACGAAAACGGGAGTTCACGCTTTTCCCGGCAACCGCCCCCTTAGAGGATCTAGCAATGGACCTTCCAGGGGAGTTACCACGCACTAAGAAGGGAACAATTTATATACTCGTTATGGTAGACAGGTTTTCCAAGCTGGTCCGCACCGTCCCTCTCAAGCTTGAGACCTCCTGGGGGTTGTCGAAGGCATTCACCGCACACTGAGTATTCACGTTCGGACCGCCGCAGACAATCCTCACCGATAACGGGCTGGACTTTATGACGAAACTTCCTGCTGGAAGTTCGCCGCATACTCGGGATAAAAGCGAAAATGACAACCACGTACCACCCCGAAACTAATTGACAGACCGAATGGTTAAATCGCACCACGGGACGATATTGACACAGCACTCATGAGGGAGAAACAACAAATAACGGGAGGGATTGAAGGATATGTAATAGAACGTCTCACTTACCACCGCTACGACCTTCAGGATCGCCCACGGTTCTGGCTGAAGTGGATGAACCACACGACCCAGACTTGAGGACCGGTACCTCACCTCCCGCATTCGGCTGTGGAAGGTTACTTCCAGAAGGAAGCGAATCCTCCTGCTGGGCAACCCAACCGACGGTCAGGTAGGATGAGCGAAACACCACCGAGGGGAAGCGACAACATGCAGCACCGGTTCACAGACGCGAAAACCGAGGGCTCCATTGGCACCGATGCTAGCTGAATACAGGGAGTCCTCGCTTTAAGCCACCTTTTATTATTGAAAATCCTCGATTACTGACACTGGCATGGTTATGATAGAAATGCCGAAATACCAGCATGGAACATCATGAAATATAGCACAAATCAGGAGTACTGTAATAAAACAAGTAGCGGATATACGTGTATGAACGAAACGTGCAGTGATTAAAAATAGAGTAGCCGGAAACTTGTAACGAAATTCTAAGATAGCTTAAAAACCTCGATAGCGATCTATTCAGCAGTGGAACAAGAGCGCCGCCAATATGCGGCCTCAAAGAGGTCAGCTAATTCTTGGTGAACAGCTTTACTTCATGCTGAGTCAACTTAAATTTTCCCTGAATGACTCATCGCATACAGATTAGATTAGAACCTCAAAAAAATTGAAAAGCATTTTCTGATTGCTGCAAGACGAGACTGCTGCTGCACTATCCTATCGTGGATGAGATTATTTTCAGACACTCACCTTTTTGCTAGAAGCATTTCACCATCTCTTAAATAATTTTTTTTCAGGGTGTCATATAACATGCGGAACTCTAAAAAACTGGGGTCCTCGATTGTTGTCAGTCCTCGATTATTGTCACTGTCACAGAGGGTGGCTTAAAACGAGGACTCCCTGCAAAAAACCCTCCGCGCTAGCGGAAGCCACATATCGAAAGGAGGCGTAGGTGATAGCTCCAGCGGGAACCCAACCACATCTACTACGGAAAGTCGACTCAGAAAGGGCAGTAAATCGAAATGGGGCTATGCAGCGCCTGAATCATGATGATTCACACCCTCGTTTGGAAGGGACGCATGAAATCCGCACCCGCCCTACCTTATCACCCTCTGCAGGAAAGGACGCCTTATTAACAGCGAAAAGGTCGATACTCACTGTCGAGAGCTGGAATCGCCACCACAGCAGAGAGAACCGAAGTTCCCCTCCCGAGATCCAGAAGAACATATACCACCCACCTAGGGGGTGAGATGCATGTACGCGCAGCCAAATCGTCTTTGGGAATGGGGGCAATATACCACTAACATTTGGGTGAAGAAAACCGCTAGCGGGAGGTGGCACGACAGAGAGGAGGAGAAGTGTCCTTCTCCCTCCGCGCCCACAAGTGGGGAACTAACACAGGGGAAAAGGAGCGCCGTCAACGCCCTGGCGAGAACGAGACGTACTATAATTTCGAGCGGATATAAAGGCTTCGCAACTCCTGAGGGGCGGAATACCACATTCGGTAACAGATATCGGCCACCGAAACGGGGAAAGTCTGGCCAAAACAACAAACGAGCATTCGGTTTACTTCAAAAAAAAACAACTCCCCTAAGGAGCAAAGACAATGATAAGGGAAAGCAAAGCCTCTAGGGCGCAAAAGAGTAGTCAAGGCAAGAGGCAGGTTCAGAGCAACGGGCCGTTCACGCCTGTCGCGAACTTAGAACTCCCCTAAAGGGTTGGATTCATTGACATACTCAGGAGGCGGGGTAGCAAACACGATGGAGTGCGCGCCAGACGCAGCCGGAAAGCAAACGTGCAACAAACCCCTCACTACAGAGCTGGAGTCCGCGGCACCCAATGAGTGTGGAATGAGGTTCCTACATGATAGAGGGAGGATGCCGATGATCGAATCCCGGACGACGGCGGCATACCCGAATGCAGGGTTGACACTAACCCGGTCGGCGCCGGTAGTGGCTAAGCCGCCCTCATCATGCGGGGGATCCGGTGACGTTGAGCCAACCTCGGGCGGGCCTGGAACACCCTCGCCATCTCCCCTTACAGAGGCTGATTCTCCCGTGTCGCTTTTCCCGGTCGACCGGACAGAGGGCGAACCATCCATCTGGGGTTGAGTCGGGTTGTTTCTGTCGCTCCTGGCACCTCGTGGAACGACAGGCACACCCTCTGGAGGACTCGGGAGGGTATGATACACGAAATTTACGTGTTCATCGTACACTACCGGAACCGCCACTTCGGAGGGGACGCATTGGAATGAGCCCTTTAGAATTGTGACCCTTAGATGGTCGGGTGCACCCCGTTCACCACGTCCAGGCCAGTCTCATCCGTGTACGGGTTCGCCCAGTCTTGCCCCGCGCGGTAGCCAGTAGGCAATCGGAGAAGGTGTGCTTCATAGTGACGCCACTCCTCCCATGAGGCTAGCTCTCGGTCCTGAAACCAGACAAGGAAGATGAAATCACTGCCCTTTCCGTACCTGCCGGTGTCGTGCCCCTTTGGTTTGTCTTCCCTCGGGGACTGTCGGAACACTTCGTCCATGTTTTCCCACCTGCCCCCGTACTTCTCACGGATGATCTTCTCCATCTCCCTCATCAGGGAGCGGAACTCTTGGACGTTCCTAGCATTCCATATGCCTCGCAGCGCTTCGTCGCTCATCGCTAGCGCGGCGGTACGCAAGAATTACGGCAATCACCAAATACCCATATGGGAGAAGAATTGCCGTTGTCCCGTCGCACACAGCATGTCCACCTTCTTGACGACGAAAAACGACCAAATCCGCCGCTCAGTGACCCCATATTGGATGAACAGGTGCGCATAGGACGTCACCGCCGGGGGAAGCCACGCCGCAAGCGTTTGCGAGTACGTTTCCTCGGATGTGGCGAGGATAAACCAAGTATCGCACCCAAGCTCCCCGTAGGAGTTGAACGCTTTTGCATCCTCTTCATAGGGGCTATCCGGCGAGTGAGTGAATCGCTCTTGTCTAACGAAAATGAGGCTCAGGTACACTGCCTTCGTCTTGTTCAAACTCATTCTCCTCTATGGTCGGCGGAGCTCGCTCGCTCGAACTGATAACCACACAAACCCGCCATTCCCATGTATCAGCCATCCTGGGGGGATACGCGCGCCGGCCTACCACTTACCATTCGGTATCGACGTAGCGGGATAGAAAGACGCTGTCTCTCCCTCGAGAAACGCGATACACCGTACAATTCAGAAACACCTCAGGGTGGTCAAGCAGCGACAGCTCCTCCCAAGCTCCCGGGAGGACGTACCGGCCGTCCGATAACTCGAGCAGTTCGTCTGACGGGACCCGCCACATGCTCTCTACAGGGGACAGAGCTCAGCGCGCACCGCATTCGGGTTCAGTTCGCGCTCCCGTACATGTGCTCTCCCGTCGGCGGCGCCTGGTCTTCTCCCCTGATTCCTGGCGGCGTGTAAATCAGGTAATCTTGCCACTGATACAACGCCTGAACCCTATCGTTTAGTTCGCCTATCGTGTTCAGCCCACTGGCGGATGAGATTGCCGTGTACAGCCACATTGCAGGTAATCTAATACCTTGATGCCGCACATACCTCTAATTGAGTGGTCGGCATGCAGCTGTACGATCGTACTCCTGCGGCTCATCCGATGTCGCGGAACTCCCCGCGGTGATACTTCTCGACTTCACCGATACATCGCAATTGATCCCACCGGGTCGCTGATATATCCATCACGTCGGGTTCATCACGGCCCGCTGCGTCCATGGGCGGAGTACCCACGCCGGCACGCACTTCCACCAACAGCCCGCACGCGGTACCACCCCATACTTCCAATAGGGGAGGGTCGTATCGTCTCGGCACATCTTGCGAGTGCCTCTCCTCTTCGGTGAGTGCTGAAATGGTGCCACGATCGCTTTTTATCCCACCAGTAGGAAGCGCTTGTCAACCGATGCACGGAAGGTGGCATCCCGAATTACCGGAGCATATGTTGGGGGGTTTTCCCTTGGTCAGAAAACACTGCCAACCTACTGGAGAGATCCAATTTTAGTACCTACTCTTTTTTCAGTTTTTGTTTTAGTACTGTTGTATTTTCTGGTTTCCCATTTTAGGTAGTATATTTTGATGCGGACTACTATAAGCAGTCTGAGCACTCTGGAGTAAAACCAAAAAGTTTTCGGCACATACTGCAGCCCTAACGGGATACATTCGTCTTCAACAACCGTTTGTGGCCCATTTTGGTGACTCCGCACGTCGGATTTGCGGGATCCTTGGTGCACAGGCGTGCAAAAACTCCAAGAGTTGCCGTTCTGCGGCGTTTCCGACCTATTCTACCTCTGACTCCCGTCCGGGGCTGATATTTATTTGTAAAGCGGGTGTTCGAGTTACTCGATGTGGCTCTACAGTCAGTACACCCGCTTTCGGGTGATCATTTGCTCTTCAGGGCGAGCTCTCTCCTGGGTCCGGTGTGTATTTTTTATCCCCTCGCGGGTTGCACTACAGATAGTCTGAATCATACCTAAGCCTGAAACGTGGTAACGTCTGAAAGTCTGCCAGCAGCATCATGGACTTTCAGACATACCATAAAGTGGTTTCACTAATTGAAGTAGTCCTGCCGGTTGGTTAATCATTGGTAACAAATTTTGGCGCTTTGGAGACTTAATGTACAATTCCCGATGTAGTGGACCTTCCGGTTGGATAAAGCTTGCTTCACATCGCGGGACTATACTTTGAATCCTTGCGTACTTGCAGCAGTTAGTATGAGTCTTGTAGATGACCGAGGCATAGTTGGTGCTTAGTTGACCATTTTTCCTTTTTCAGGATCCAGGTGTCCTCGAATGACAAGTCGAGTTTTGAATTCCTCATTCCCGCTTGCATCCTATTCAATGAGATGTATAACTCTGGATCTCGGAATAGTGGCTCCTGATGGAATGTGACGTTCATCCACGACAACCTGCGTTCCACGATCGAGCAGCCTTTTGATCTCTTCGCGAGAAGATTCTAGAAATCACGGATCCATAGGGTCGTCAACGACGATTACAATGTAGGCGTTGGAAGCATTACTCGGAGTACGTGAGATAGATTTCCGAAGGTGATGAAATGCTTGATTTATAGAACGTACGCAGGTTGGTCTTCGAGCGATCAATCTCCATTTATCGTTATTGAATTCTAGAAATTCATCGTCACCCTCATCATAGAGAACGTGTCATTTTTGTCTCTTCATCGATGGAAACGATAGTTCCTGCGTAAAATTCAGCATCTCTTGGCCGATACACTTCTAATTTTTCATAAACGCATGGCAAAGAACGTTTGGGCTCCGTACAGACAATACCGTCATCATTTTCATCCTCTTCTTAGAGATATGGCTGCACAGCCGTTATCGAGAATGGTTCTACGCCACTGCCTATTTTTACGTAGGCGGTCTTGTAGTTTTCGTACTTGTACAACTTGAATGGACCTTCCGATTTCTTCGATTTTCCCTGCAGACCAATATGTCGTTCCCCGGAGGTACACTGAACGCGTGTACAGGTTTTGCTCTTATTGTAGCGGCGATTTTCAAACAGTGGGCGGCAACAATGCGTTCCATTTTTTCTGTAGCTGATTCCATTGCCTTAAACCTCTCGCGTTGGTCGGGAAGTAAATGATGTACATTACCAAGTGGTATCTTTGGAATGCTACCAAAAACTAGCAGTATGCGAACTAGTCTATCAGAATTAGCGGTGATATTCATTCTGTGATTTGCCACGTTTAGTGCAACATCCTTGTCGAGGTCGGGGTAATCAATGCGGATTTTCTAGTAGATTTTAGGAAGTGGTGCATAATATTGTTCACCAGCTCCCAATGAGTTATGTGGCTCTGTCGGGGTAGACTTCTGTTTGATTCCAAATTTGACGCATGTGGAAGAGAAAACTCGCTGTTAAATATGCTTGCTTGATCATGTGACAGGATTTTTGGAAATTCGGCACAAATTGAAATCCAACACGAACCGAATGCGTTCCAGATTCCTTCAGCAGACTCATTCGGAACGAATCTGGCTGGAGAGAAATGTGTTCCTCGGTCAGCAATGTTAAGAATTGGCGGATGAGGACGACTTTCTAACCAAGCCAAATCCAAGAATATTTCTTGGCTGAAGATAATCTTGCCAGGCATTGTTACTTGAAACACGAAGGGTTTCTTAGCCATTCGATGACATGAATTGTATTTTGCCACTATGTCTTCCAACCATTTGGGTGTGTTGAAGTCGATATTGCTAGGATATTCCTTCTTCAATATTGCCATTAGCTTAGTTGTTGACGGATTTGCATACCGCCTATGAATCTAAAGAGGTTCTCGTCGAGTAAACACAATGTAGTTCAGAGGCCATGTCAATTACTAATAACCTTTCAAGTGTTTTAGTTTAATTTTTAAATCTGGCTGGAAGTACGAATAAAATTCATTAGTGACTTCGTTCACATACCACTTCAGTTCCTTCATTTTTTCGAGTGCAAATAAAATTTGAATGTCAACATCGACAACGTTTGTAACATATTCCAAGAAGTTTCAATTATTGTTGATTGGAAGCCGGATTATGGCGGTGCCCAGGCTATTGTGAGTCATATTGCCTAACCTAAATCTTTCGTGGATCGGGATCAGGTCTGGAGATGTACACGCGTAATCACAATATCTCTTGAACGCTAGTAGGCCGGCCAATGGTTTTTGAGCTCCATTGCCCATACAGATACATTCAAATTCGGCTGATTTTGAGCTGAAAATTGCACAAACACCGGAAGATTCTTCTTCACATGATGAGTGATTAATGCAATGGAAAAATGATATATCAGCCAATACGGTGAAGTTCTGCTCTTCTACTGAATTAATGAAGTGAAAATTACTTAAGTCAACTTCATCAGGCTCATGAATATGCTTAAGAAGATCATGCCAAGAATACTGTTTTAATTTTGGGCAACATCAAGAGCATGGTTGCATTCGTTACTGTCGGCGCATAATGCATCACCTTGAGAAATAAGAGATGCATACTGGATATGTTGTGCAGATGAAATTTCCATGCAATCTCGAAGACGGTGCTCATCAGAGTTTCATTTGCAACATAGTAGCCGCATGTGATTCCAGATTGGGTTCTTCCCATGAGGAACGCGCTGTAATCTCTTCCATTGCCGATTTATACCCTGGTCTCGGCGTTTATCGCTACCAAATCTCCGGGAAGGCATGCCAGATCTTTCAGAAGTGTAGTTAAATAGAGCTGGGATCGTTCTGTAGGTAGCACTAGCTGCATGTAAATTTTTTTAAGCAGTGATTGCTCTGGCTATAGATTCTTGCATGTCGAGAATACGTGAAGTGGACATGATAGAGTGTTGATGTGCCATCAATCTGATTTGATGGAATTGGACAGTGCGTGGCGCAGATGCCGATCATCTGGATATGACGGGCCGAGTTGTAGTTGCAGTAATGATGCTGTCTCACAAAGATCGCGCAGCGCGCTTTGTTTAGAGGCATTCGGTTTCAGCAAAAAATCACTGGTACTCAGACTGTTCGAATCATTCAGAAGCCGATATTGTATCTCAGCTGATGCGAAACGGTTCTGCATCATCTCGAATGCTTTGCTAGTTCATTTAGCGACCGGAGCTACATGCTTATTATAGAAAATACTTGCTTCGCTTCCGTGTTTTAATAGAACGTGTAATTTGACCAAGGCTTCAGGTTCACTTAACTGAAGAGTGTTGCAGCTATTCCTGAAGGTTTGACGAAATGTATCAAAGTTCTCTCTCAGTTCTCCTATTCCAATAAATTGTTTGCTTCAATGGGAATAGACCTTCATTAGAGTGACGGCACCACCATTTCTCGTACTAGTTTTTCGCACAGGTAATGTAGGGATGTGTCCAACACTCGAGTATGAGTATTCTCCTCGCCTTGGTGAATCATGCTGTGTAGTTTGAAGCCTTCGAAAAGTATCTCGCTGAAACCTTGGATGAGAAGGATTCGTTGGAGGGCCTAGTATTTCGTATGGAAAACCTTGTACATTTGAAATGCCAGTGCTCCTTCCTGCTATTGTAAGGACAGTATCCACTTTTTCTTGCAGGTTGGCGACCATTTCACGCAGATCAGCCATACTCTTCTCACATTCATATGTCTTCTTATCTCTGTTGGTTTAGCTTCCATGTTGTGCTAGGTCGCTTTCTTGATAGCTTCTGGCTGAATTTCGGGATTCCAATAAGATCAAATTGAGGATAGAGATTTCTCGGATTTCTGAGTTCAGGTTTGGAGATAATATTCGTGCGTAAGCATCAACTACTAGCTTCGCGTTTTCTGGTTTCAAAAAATACAAACCAGAAATCCAGATGATAAATTGTAGACGTTTGTTGTGGTTGTACTCTGGAAGTCTTTCAATGGACGTCAGATACCCACTATTGGCAAGTAGAACTCAAGTGTTCCTTTGAGGTATGAGATAGTAGTAATAGGAGTCTTATAAAACTGCTTACTGAAGAATTCTTCCGCTAACGGAAGAGCTTCTCGAACAAATTCTAGTACCAAATCCTTTTCGGGAACCTCATTTTCCTGTTGCATTCCTAGGACCGATTCTGCTATCTAATTTAACTTCTTTTCGTGTTCCGTCACTGTAGTGTAGATTTGGATACGTTTCAATAAGCGTTTACGTACTTCTTCTTTGTTAGCAATTTTCAATAGAAGAAAGTTCAAAAGGCTTTCAGCAAGAAACAATAGCTATTTTAGAAGTTCACGGTTACGGACTTTGTGAACTTGGTTGTTTGTCTTGAATATCTTGCCGCAAAGGCAGTCGGTGAGTTCTGGAATAGTAGAAAGCGAAACCTTCAACTTGTGCCTCGCAGAGTTTTTGTGCTCAGCAAATTGCTTGATATTGGTAGTAGCAGCAGAGCAAAATCCACAACAGAACCAGCCGTACTTTTCGTACACTTTGTTGAATTCAAACTCAGTCGATTTCTCACCGCGATCCTTGCTCAACGGTTCCGATTTGCCGACTCGAGAAGCAGGCTGATCAAGAACTCTTAATAAGTTCCTAGAAGCTGGCTTGAACCTTAAAGGTCGTATCTTTTGACGGAAAAGACGATCCATTCGTTGAAGGTCATGCGGTTCCTTGGGAACCTTTTGAGCTCCTTATTGACAATGGCTTGAAGTTCTTCTCTAGACATTCACTCAAACTTCCCCTTCTTCATCCAATTTAATGCTTGACATGCACTAACACTCAGAGGAACGTGATTTAGAGGGAAAATGTCTTGAGGAAGGCCCTTCTGAAAAGCTATAGTCTTTCTCGGGCCCTTCTTTCCGTTTCTGCGGTTCTCCAGAAGTTCTGAAACTTCAGGTTGAGCGTAACACAAAATTTGACGGCTGAAGCAGTGCAAGCTCACTTAAAAACTTAGGAACCCCGAAGAGCGGCTCAGTAAACTAAAGATGCATTACACACCCGTCTCCTTTCATACAGAATTCCGTGCTTCTACGCAAACTTGAGCTAATTACTCGGAAAATTTAGCCGAGCCCACTTACCGCCTGAATTCAGTGATCAATATAACCCGTGGCTGCAGAGAGGTGCCTCTCGTGGAAGGCACCCGGGGCGCGAGAAGTCACCAGGAGAACTCCTTCACTACACTCACCAAGCAGCCGGTCTTCACTCGGCGCACAGGCTTCGCGCCTGGCCGTCCTGCTCGCAGTAGCACTCGAACAGACGGCAGTTCCGAAAAGCAGGACACTACCCACGCGAGTCTCTTGCAGTGCTCTGACTGCTAGCCGCACGAGCCGGCAGGAGCTACCGCAATGCGGACTGCTTGAGTTCGACACGCTCTTCTACTGCCAGCCGCCGGAGGCCAGCAAGAGCGCACTAGCAAACACAGAGAACCGCAAAAGAAGAGGAAGTTAGTAACTCCTGCGATAGGAAACAAACCTCACTGGTGTAACACTGATTCGCGAATGTAGTGCACACACACGATGTCAAGTGTAGATGTAAAGTGATACTTCCCACTGTGTCTGTATGGTCAGAACCACACAGACGATGCGCAGGTCGCAGGTAGAAGTAGAGGTAAGCCAACAACCTTCCGTAGCAATTGCAAGTATGTACCCACTGTTTACGTACAAGAGGTATCCCGTTGGTGTGTGTAAAATCTCTGTCGGAGTTGAAGACTTCCGACTAGTTTATGTAGAGTAAAACTAGACAGTGTACTGACAGCTTAGGAATAGATTTGCTGACTACCATAATCACTTACACTATCTTAGAAATGCTAAACTATCTGAATTATGAAAGCAGACTAGATGCAATAAAATCAGTACTGCCAGCTAACCTAAAATCTTCCGTTGGACAATAATGTAGTTGCTACGTAGACAATAGAACAAATATATAAACGTTAAAAGATTCAACAATGCAATGATAGAAGTTAACTAAATCATAGGGTTTCGGTTCACTGGCGCCACAATTTTTCCGTACATACCAGGCACCAACACCTCTTTTACTTGGAACTCTACATCTACTTTAGTGGCCATTAATATCGCTGACCAGAGCTGGGTAACGTTGCAGTCGGCGCCCCACAATGCATCCAAACTGAATCTGAAATGGCCAAACGATTCTGAACCAATAGATGAGTGGACATCAAATATATGAGTGAAAGTGGAACGAATTGAGTATTACTGTGATATTCAGTGTGCTGTCGACACCCTTGTTCTTCACATGCACAGTTCTAAGAGGTAAGGAACTTTATTAGCCAATGCTTTTGCCGCAGAAGCAAGATCTGTTCAACAACTACGGGATATCTTTCATTTTCTAGGCTTATTTGCCATATTCTCTTCACTGTCATTTCCTCAACACTTCCCTCGCTCACGACATAGTTTACGCTTTTTGCGATAATCGCTCGATGATGATCCTCCACGTCGTCGACATCGATTTTTTTT
>JAAUYH010239566.1_pt1 | contig 33152 bp, 34 predicted proteins | sample 7278061 | NCBI WGS metagenome assembly JAAUYH01 (sample SAMN14350203, study PRJNA611818) | marine sediment metagenome | isolation source: surface marine sediment (0.6m) | place: French Polynesia: Moorea | collected 2018-08 | reverse complement strand
CGGGGAACTTTGTTCTAGACAAGTGGCGTTTTAGGGGAGAAATGCCCAATCGTGAGTTTGGGAAGCCCACGCTATATTGCTCTTAGCAATTAGCGTTGGGAGGATGTCACTTAATTTCTTGAGGTATATCGACATTAGAAAGATTAGCCAAAGATTTGAGATGTTGAGTGCGAATCAATTCAGTAAAATTTAAAATAAAACGTCCTTCTAATTTGGCAGCGTTTTCTACCCCTTCGAGAAGATTTTGTGCTGCTTCTACCTCTGTATAACCTCGCCTTAAAGCAACTTTTATTGCAGACTCATCCGTATCTAATTCTCGTTGAATACTTTTATTATCTCGCCAAATTTGTCTAACTGAAATAGCGGTTAACCCGCCAGCAATTAACATTCCTATGGCATCCCCTTGACCTATTTCTACCACGAATCCAATCGTTCCAGCTAAGACAATTAACTGGTTAATATCTGGTTTAAACCAACGAATATTAATTAAAAAACTGGTAGCCCTTAATATTAATAAATCTCGTTGGCCCCTTGGTAGCCGTCGCCATAAATCAAAGTTAATATAAATCGGACGGCTTTCTCGATTCCAAGGAGGCGCAAAGGGCGCATCAATCACCTTTGACTGCTGAGGTTTGCTAACAATTTTTGTTAACATTCTCCCAGAAGCCGGCATTACATCTAATAAACGACTAATCTCAGCATCAATACTCATAAAAAAATAGCCAAAACCTATACTCTATTATTGAGTATAGTGGGTTTGAGAGGTACCATCTTTAAGAAAACAATTTTCTAACAGTTGGATTTTGTATAAATACCAAAAACGTTTCATCTCCCAAACCATAGGTTTACAGGGATCAAATAAAGGCTGGTTAACATAAGTCCAAATAGCCATTCCGAGATGTTTAAAACGCCATAAGTTTATTGATAATTTCATTGTAATTAAATCCCTAAGTATGTGTTAAAGTAAAACCATTAAGTGCTGTTTAAGAATTATTGGTTATCCATATTAGATAACCTTTCTATTATCAATGTGACAGATTGGGGATAGATTTTGCTTGGTGACAAACACGGAATATTTTGCCAAAATTTACGGATACTCAGTATTTTCTAGGATTTGTGCCAAAAAACAACTTTTTCAAATTGCTACAATCCTTAATATGATTGACTTGCACTACTTAATATTTCCTAAAACTATGACTTTTTGATCTATAAAAATATTGCTTTAACTAATATTTTCAATTAGTAAATATACACATTTTTCCCTAAATAAGCTTAACTAATACCACTAATTAATATTTTGTAATATTGGATGAGTTCAGCTTTGCAGAGTAAAACTTTTCGCTTCTATTTGTTATAATTTTGTTACAGCACCTCTAGAATAGCCATAAATGACTAACCTTTTGTGCGAGTAATATCAATGGTGATCTTACCACCAAAATCAGGAATAGGGGGAGAAAGTTTAGTTAATTTTACCCGAACTTGATTAACCTTTGATAAAGTGAGAAGCTCTTGAGCAATGATTTCGGTTAACTTTTCCACAAGAGCAACTTTTGTGGTTGTAATATGATGTTTAACAATAGCGATCGCTTGTCGATAATCTACAGTATCATCAAGATTATCACTGGTACCAGCATCCTTTAAATCCACTCCTAAAATTAAATCTACTTCAAACCATTGTCCTAAAACTTGCTCTTCCGCTAAGTAACCAGTATAACCGTAACAACGAATGTCCGTCACTTCAATAAAATCCATTTCCGTTATTGCTTGAATCAAAATATTTAGACAAAATCTAGGTTCAATCGTTATGATTGTTAATAAGATAATTTTACTATAAATCCTATGAGTCACTCACCAAATAATAATCTTTCTCGTGAAGTCAAGACCCAGATTACTATTTTAGGCAGTTTTGTCAGTATTTTTTGGATTACTGAACTTGTTGACATTTTTATTTTCAAAGGAAGGTTAAATCAATATGGTATTCAACCCCATAGTTTAATCGGCTTACGAGGTATTTTATTTGCTCCATTTCTTCATGGAGATTTACCCCACTTAATTAGTAATACTATCCCTTTTTTAGTTTTAGGATGGTTAGTGATGTTACAAGAAACCAGTGATTTTTGGATTGTTACTATTTTAACTATGATAGTAGGAGGGTTAGGGGTATGGTTATTTGCTGCGCCTACTTCTATCCATATTGGTGCTAGTATTTTGATTTTTGGTTACTTAGGATTTTTATTATTACGAGGTTATTTCCAGCGCAATTTTGTCTCCATTTTTCTATCTGTATTAGTCGCTTTTCTGTATGGAGGATTAGTATTAGGAGTTTTACCTACAGCACCAGGAATTTCTTGGCAAGGTCACTTATTTGGCTTTTTGGGGGGTATTTTAGCAGCTAAATTAATCGCGAATGAAAAACGATATTATTCTTAGAAATTAGAATTAATGGACAAAAATATATCCAGTTGACTGGTAGATTTATCAGGAAAAGTAGCCGTTATTCCTAACCCTTTTATAGACTCTATAATAGGTTCGCTTTCTGGTGGAACTCCGCCAGTGAGTAACTGGTTTAATTGTTGAGAAACTTGTGAAAAATCAATATAAAAATAGCCTAAGTTATTAGAAGGCAAAAGAGATTTAATTTCGTTAAAGTTGGAATTTTCTAGTAAGTTTTCTTGATCTTTCGATTCGTTAATTGCTTCAAAAGATGTTCCCAATGTCACCATTAAATTTTTCTTATCTACCCATCCATAAGACATAACAACACCTTGTAAGGGTATTATCCATTCAACCACGTCAATTCCCTGAATATTTTTTTGGTTAGAAGTAACATTACCACTACTATTAGCAAATTGAGTTAACTTTTCTAAAGTATTATTAGCAGTTTGGCGATCGCTGGTTTCTAACATTACCATTCCCCCAACTCCTAAATTAGCAATTCCTCCCCGCTCTAACTCAATAATTCCTAATCCAAACTCTCCATCCATCCAGCTAAAAACTTCTCGATCTGCATCTAAATTAATACCACGAAATCCATTACGAATCTCTCTAACAAAACGATTAATTTCTTGATCTTCTTGGCCTGTTTCTACTAATTGATTCCATCCTTGATCAATTCCTTGACCATTAGCTAATAGAAAGGTTTTTCCAGGAAACTCAGATAAGATATTACCAGGTACTGAACTCGGTATCTGATCGATTTTATCAGGGTTCAGGTTAGCGATCGCTTGTAAATGTAATCCTTGTTTTTCTGCTCCAATTCCAATTAAAATTGATTCTACTTTATCTACCTGTTTCAAGCTTTTTTCTGGAATGGGTTGATCTATATTTTCTGAAAATTGTTCGATGGTTTTACTATAATTAGGAATATAAATATTTAGAAGAGTATTTTTAACCGAAAGAGACTGTTTTAGCAATTCTTGGACTTCGGGTTTATCAGCATAAGAAGGCGCACCTTGAAAACTATCAATTGCTATCTCAATTGTATGATCTTTCTCGGCTACCACTAAACGGTTGTCTAAAAAAGCAAAGCTAAAACTATCACCCGAGGATTCTTTTACTTTTGCAATCGTAACCTTTTGATATTCTCTGGTTTCTATTGTTAAGTTCTCTTCTTCTTTTAGTTTGTCAAAAAATTGTTTTGCTTTTATTTTATTTTTAACCCCAATCACCATTAAAAATTGTGCATTTTCAGGAATTGGTAAACTTTGGCGAGGAGGTAGTATCGCAATAGTCACTCCATCTATCCAGGGTTGAATATCTTTTTCAAAAGAAATATCTTTATCCGACAAAGTTTCTTGATTCCATTCATCAAGACGGGTTTGAATGTCTTGTTTAGCTTCAGGACTTCCATATTGAGATAACTGTTGCCAAGCTTGTTCATTAGTGGAAAAATAACTACTTGCAAATGCTGATTCTGGAATCACCTCTGCTGCCATTAAAGGACTTATGGTTTGACTGGGAAGGAAGGGTAATTCTCCTTGAAAATAATAATAAGCACCCGCGCTTCCTGCTGCTACAATAGCTGTTAATCCAATCAGAGGAAGACAGCCTAAACCTGATTTATTACTACTCGACATAAACTTTATCCATAATCATTATCTTTAATTATAATTAATTACTAATTAACTCCGAAATTAATAACCACGAATCAATCTTTTTTGTAATATTTCTTGATTAAAAAATGTAACTAAAATTATAAACAAAAAAATCTTAATCTTTTTTTATAAATATTATTTTGTACTTTATATTCAATGTTCTACCATATTACTAGAGTGTTTTATACGAATCACAAGAAATGGTTATAATTATGAAGAATCGTGAACAACAACTGTTTGATATAGTTTTTAATGATTTAATCAGTTTACCTGCATATAAACTAAAAAACAAATACTGAGAAATATTTCAAAGATATATTAATGCAGAATTTCAGAAAGCAATTAGAGAAAAGGAAGTAGAAAAACATTCTATAATAACTCCTGATAAGACTATAACTACTCAACGTATTGCTGATATGTATCAAAAACCTAATCGATTACAGATTATTTGGTTTTCTTTTGCCTGGCTGCCTGATGGAGATAAAAATATAGGTTTAGTTTCAATTATATCTTTTTTGATTAGTTTTCTGATTAGAACTAGGAATTTTTGGTTGATTTTATTTGGTGGAATTTCTCTATTAATTTTTTAATTTTCTTTTATAATATTCGGTGTTAAATTTAGTACATTTCACTCTTTTGTTAAAGGTACTTTTGATAAGGTAAATGGAATTTTTGATGAGACAAAAGACTATATTTTAAATAAGGATTTTCGTCTGAGGGTCTTAATTTTTATAAAGAATTTGTTAAAGATAAGGATATACGTTTAGCAGATGCAATTCTTTGGTATCAAACAGGTAAAAATTCTATGGAAAAAGCGGCAGAAATTGCTGACTTAAATCGTCGAGATTTTTTGGAAAAACTTGCTAATCAAAAAATTGATGTTTTTACTGTTGACTTCGAGGATCTAGAGGAAGAATTGAAGCGTGGCTAAACTTTCTATTATCTGATCAAGTGATGAATCAAGCATTAGCTAAAGTAGGAGAATAAAAGTGATTTGAGTTTTAATTTTTTACCTAATAAGTATGGAAACTGCTATGATGATTTTTCTTCTTGAATCGCTGCTAAAACCTGAGAATGAATTGTCCCATTGGTGGCTAAGACACCGTAATTATTAGTTAATTTTGCCCCCACAGAAAAATCTAAAGGTTTACCCTCTAAATCTGTCACTTTTCCCCCTGCTTCTTCCACAATAATTACCCCGGCTGCATGATCCCAGATATTTTCTTTTTTGCCTTGAAATTGCGGCAGAGGAACCCGAGTATAAAAATGAGCATCTCCTCTGGCGATCGCCCCATATTTCGCCAATGAGTCCATCTGTTTAGCGATAGAAGTTAACCCTAAACGTTGATCCACAGCAGTTTGAACCTGGCGATCGCTATGAACCGATTCCACACTTTCAATGCGATATAATTGCTCAAACTGGGACGACGGATCAACTTTGATCTTTCGAGGGGTTCCCCCTTCTAAGGGCATTTCTATCGTCCCTTTACCTCGAATCGCTAAGAAAATCACACCATTTTTACCATCCTTTCTGGGAAAAGCAGGACAAGCTAACACCCCTAACTTTACTTCTCCCTCTTCTACTAAAGCCAACGCCACAGCATATTGATTCCCTCGAATAAACCCCTTCGTCCCATCAATGGGATCTAACGTCCAATACCGTTGGGCTACCTTACCGTTACCCCAGTTAATCCAATCCATTACATTGTCTGGAGTTGCGGTAGGAATACTTTGCTGTACCTGTTCAATAATTTGCTGATGGACTTCCTTTAACTCTGGTTGTTGTAGAAGGGTAGCATCTTCTTCTCCAATGACTGAATCATCAGGAAACACCTCCATCAACCCTTGACAGAGGATAGCTTGCGCCCCAAAATCTGCCACCGTTACGGGACTGGTATCAGCTTTTTTAACCGCTTTTCCCCCTTGAGTTTGTTGGACTCGTTGACAGAGTTTCGCTGCTTCTGTCACAATTCTCAAGGCTAATTCTTTCTCAGATTGATAACTCATTTTTTAACAAAATTGTTCATTATCTATTATCCATTACAGCACGAACTGCTTCGACCACACGGTTCAACCCCACAGAATTAGACGCTTTAAATAAAATGCGATCGCCAGGTTGAATGACTTCGGTTAACTTTTGTATTAACTGTTCATGAGTTGAGAAACACTCGGTTTCAATGGTTTTGACCCCTTGAACGATGTTTTGAGCTTCAGGATCATCAACTAAGATAAAAAGACCATCAATGCCCAATGTTTCGGCTGTTTCCCCCACTTCCCGATGTAACTGGGCAGAGGCTTCCCCCAGTTCCTTCATCGTACCAAGAACCGCTAAATGACGCTTTCCTGGGGTATCTTTGAGCAGTTGTAAGGCTGCTTTCATGGACTCTAAGCCGGCGTTATAGGTTTCATCAAGAAGGATGACATCATTTTTCAAGGAATATTGTTGCGATCGCCCTTGAGGAAGGTTAACCGTTACCCCTTGAGTTAAGGGATTCCAGTCTAAGTTTAACTGTTTTGTCACAGCCAAAGCGGCTAAATAATTCAAGGCATTGTGACGACCGGGTAATGGTAAAGGAAAATCCATGCCTTCTACCCTTAAGACTTGGTTTTCTAACAATTCTCCCGTAATATCACCTCCTTCCAGCCCATAGGTAATGGTTTTTCCTTGCCACACTGTTGCTGCTGTTTGCATCAGCCGATGATCATCATGGTTAAGAATGGCTACGCTATCTTTGGGCATTTCCGCCAATAATTCACATTTTGCCTCTGCGATCGCCTGTCGTGATCCCAGTCGTCCAATATGGGCCGTTCCCACATTGGTAATAATAGCAATGGTAGGACGAGCAATTTGACTTAATAAAGCGATTTCTCCCCTCCCTCGCATCGCCATTTCAATCACAGCGTAGTCATGACTTGTTGTCAATTCTAATAGAGTTTTTGGGACACCTATTTCGTTATTGTAGTTAGCTTGGGTTTTATGAACCTTTCCATAAACCCGTAACACCCCAGCTATTAATTCTTTAGTGGTGGTCTTACCCACAGATCCGGTAATCCCGATGATAGGAATCTTAACCTGATTTCGCCACCAATTTGCAATTTCTTGATAAGCCATTAAGGTATCTTTAACAACAATTTGCGGAATTCTCTTAGTAGTTTTTACATAAACTTCATAATTAACGATTAGAGCAATTGCTCCTTTGTCAATTACCTCATCTACAAACTGATGTCCATCAAATTTCTCTCCTTTTAAGGCAATAAAAACATCGTTTTCCTGTATAAATCTGCTATCAGTGCTGATTTTAGAGGCTAATTGATTAGACAAAAAACCTGGCTTGCTTTTTAAGCTTTTTTGCAAAATATTTGGGATTTCACTGATAATCATAGTGGTTTCTTGGGATGTACACTTAGGAGATTTTAGGAGAATTGCTGAGTAAAAAAAATATAAACTTCGTGATCAGGATCACATACAAAAGGTGTTCTTTTCCGTTACTTTAAGGAATGTCTTTACAAAACAAAGATCATTCAGTAAATTATGTTTAACTGTGACCTTTATCAAAGCGGTTTTAGCTGATCCAACGATAAACAAACTTGGGAAGAGAAAACTTTTTAACTTCTTTCCAAAATTGTTATAATGTGGGAGCAAGACAACAAACACTGTTGACCAAAACCAAACAGCTAAAAATGCTTGAGCAACTTTTATCATCAAACCAAAAGCGGGCGATAAATTTACCTATAACCTAAACGGAATTTTACAGCCCCAGGTTGAATTAATCAATTGAAATGGGCTGACGGCCATGAATAACCTATCCCAAACTTACTCAAGACAACAAGGATCTCAAGAAGAGCAACTTCTTTACGACTACCTCTTACAGCACGTCCGGACTGATGCTCCTGGTCAATTGGTGGAGGACTTTCGTCGCTTATTCATCGAAGCACGAGGATTCCGTGACCCCCAACTTTATACGGCCTTAGAAAAAATCGTCAAACGGAAGAATGGTGACTATCAATTTAACTATTTCTTCAACCGTTGTTGCCATATTCTTATTAACCATTGGCAGATGGATCCTCAGTCCCATGCAGCTATCCCTGAGTTAGTTGGGCTTCTTGATAATCTTGCTCCTCCTCGGAGTGGTTATCATGGTACAGCCAATCGGGTAAGAGGTCTGATCAAAAACTTTACCAAGTGTGATCAGTATACCAAACTTCAGCGATTAGCACGGGTCATCAGCAGTAAACTGACTCCGGAGAAATCCAGTACAGTCGGTAACTTGATTCATCGTTATCCCTATCTTTATAATCATTGCCTGTTAGGAGACGAAAGTAGTCAAGAACACCAACAAACGGTTAGAAAAGTTAAAGCGCAAACAGAACGACGATTTGAGGTAAATTTATCTCGCTATGTTACCTATAAAGTTAGACTGGCTCAAATGTCTCGTTCTCCTGAGTTAGTAGTCCCCGAAAAAGGTCGTATTATTCGCCCCGTTAAAAATCCCACCCTGCTCAAAGATAAGGAGTTAAATCAAGCTTTAAAGCATTATGTGGGAACGGTTGATGGCAGTTATACCTATAAGAGTTTATCCCAAAATTTCTTGAGTCATACCGTTCATACTCAAAGCTTTGGACGTTACAAAGACGATCTCTATGAGTATATTCTCACTTCCTTAGATCCTAAATATTCCAAAGGACAATTTAATAAGAATCTTTATAATTTACTGCAAAATACCCTCCCTGAATGTAATCATCAAAAACCCAGTGAGTTCCTAATGCTACGGACTGCCAGTCAGTTGATGAATTTCTTGGTGGTGGAAAATGGAAAGAAACCGGATCACTACGTCTTTGTGGATATGATTTCTAATATGGGAGTCACTCGGACGATGGGTTTATTGCTTAAAGTGGTTCTAGTTTCTAGTAAGGTTAAACCTTATTTAGAGAAGCGTTTTTCCATCCTCTTTAATCACTATGAATCCTTCACTAAGGAAGGGGTTCCTTGGTTGGTCAAATCCTTAGAAAATTTACAATTGGCCTTTAGTGTTCATTTTGGTAAGGTCGATTTATCCTGTTTAAAACAAGTTAAAATGGGGTAGGTCAACGAAAATGAAGAATTAAAACATCTTCTTGATATTTTTATGTTTCAAGCGACACGCCGCCGTTTAGCCCTATGGTACACTGCGGTTACAGCGATTTTGCTGCTTCTGTTTGCCACAGGAGTCTTTTTTTATGTTCGTAGTACCCTCGTTGAGCGAGTTGATGACACCTTAAAGCACGTTATTGAGGTGGTTAACCGTTCTTTGGTCATTGAGTCCGTTGCGGTGTCTCAGGGACGTTATCAGGTGAATGTAGAAGCCAGTTTTCGAGACAACGCTGAAGCAGTGGAGGATGATCACATTGATCTTGAATGGTTTAACCCTCAAGGAGAGTTGGTATGGTCAACCTTTAGCGATCCGCCTATCATTCCCCTTCATCTTAACCGACGGGCAGAAACGGTTCATCTTAGTGGCGATCGCATTCTCAGACAAGTCACCCAGAGAATCAATTTAGACCGTTATATTTTAGGTTATTTACGGGTCAGCCATCCTTGGTTTGAGGTAACAAAACCCATTCGTCAACTCAGTTTTGATCTGGCATTGGGAACGTTAATTACTATTATTATTGTAGGATTTATTGGTTGGTTTTTATCCGGTTTAGCCATTCAACCGATCCGAGATTCTTATCAAAGTTTAAAACAATTTACAGCCGATGCTTCCCATGAGTTAAGAAACCCCATTGCGACCATTCAAACCAATGTACAAATGGCTTTAGCTTATGGAAATAGTGATCCACAAGTCCAACAACGACAATTAAAAGTGGTAGAACGGTTAACGAAACGGTTAGGAAATTTGGTCAATGATTTATTATTTTTAGCCCGTTCTGATAGTGGAATGTTACAAATTAGACAGCAAGAAATTCCTTTAGATGCTCTATTAATTGAAGTCATAGAAGAACAAAGAACCTTAGCCCAACAAAAAAATATTTTTTTATCCTTACATATTGTAGAACCTGATAATAATAGTGAAGATAACTTTAGTTTATCAGGAGATTGGGATCAATTAGCGCGTTTATTTACCAATTTAATTAGTAATGGTTTAGAACATAGTTTTTCTGAGGACAATGGATCAGAAAAAAACAAAAAAGTTGCCTCTGTTGAGGTAGAGTTAAAAAAAATAAAACGCGATCGTTTACCTCAGTTACAAGTGAAAGTAAAGGATACAGGACAAGGAGTTCCTGAAGATGCTTTAAGCCATTTATTTGATCGCTTTTATCAGGTTGATCCCTCTCGTAAAAGTGCGGGAGGTTCGGGGTTAGGACTGGCGATCGCTAAAGCAATTGTCGATAATCATCAGGGACAAATAAAAGTAGAAAGTGAGTTAGAAAAAGGCACAATATTTACAGTTCTTTTACCGATTTCTTAAACTTGAAATAACCATTTTTTCTAAGGCTGTAGGGGAAATTTCCGTTCACGAAGTATCTTCTCTACAATCTCAACTTGGTTAGGACTTTTTGCTTTAGTCTCAGCCAATAGCATTTTGACAAACTCTGGTGGGACTTGTTCGTCTTGAGTAGGTATTTTGAATTTTAACCAGGCTGATGCAATGATTGAGTCTGCGACATCACGACCTAATTTTGTACGGATCTGCCAAAAGGCTCCCCCCCAAACTTCTCCTCCGCTCTGGGGATAGTTCCAGGGTTGAAGGCTTTTTAACTCATCGAAATTTTTGTTATTGGAAAGCGTCCGAATATACGGTTTATTGGGGTCGTAGACCTTAATGGCTTTCTCTCCCACATAAGGAGTGTTGAGAAAACTACACGCAAAGTAGTCTGCCAATCCCGATTCAATTGCTGCGTAATTACCCTTCCACTCCTGATCCTTATTTAACATCAACAAATGATGGTTATACTCTCGCAGAGGAACTGTCGGGTCGTCTGCCAGTTTAGAATGAATAAAGATTTGGTTGTTTGAGTAATACGCATTCAGTGACTTACGTTCTTCTTTGACAATTACTTTTTCTTCTGGATAGGAAAATCCCACTTTATCTAAATAAGAAAAATAGCTATCGAAAAGTTGCTCAATCCTCTTCAGCAATTCCTGATCAAGAGCCGTTGATTGTTCAAATCCAACTCTTGCATTAGAGGAGGGCAATGATGGACCACGGCCTGGAGTCCTTTTTTTGAGGAACTTTCTAAGTTTATTCATTAGGGGTGGATCATTCACTAGCCCTGAAGAGAGGAGAAACTCAAGATTATCGGCAGCTTTTTCTGTGTCATCGGTTTTGATCATCTCCAAAATACGGCTATATTCGGCTTTTGATCTTTCTAAGTGACGCTCTTGATATCCGTTAACAAAAGCAACACAAGCATTGCCCGCAGCAGCAACAGCAGCAGCAAAGACGGCAACCGTTAATGGGTTGAACCATTTAGAAGTTGCTTGTTCGGCTTTTCGTATTCTTATTGCTTCATCACGATTGTCTTGCTCACGTTCCTTTAGTTGAAGTTCTCGCTTGCGAAGTTCTAACTCGGCCTGCCATTTCTCCCGTTCTAAATCCATTGGTTTGACCTCATTATTCTGTGCTAAGAAAAATTCAATCTTTCCCTCTTCTATCCGATTAGCTCCCGTTGGAGATTCTATATTGACAGCAGTAACCATACTATGGTTAGAAGTAGCAACAGTAACAGCCAAGACCGCCATATATAGTAACTTTTTGTAGATCATGACAATTCTTCAGGATTTTGTCTGTTTGCTGGCTGATTTGTTAACTATTCTGTCACTTTTAACCTAGTTATTTTAGTTTATATCAACATTTAGGGGGATGTTCTACCAAAGAAATAAACTGTAACTTTGAAGTTAATCCCCCTCTAGCAAAACGAAGCTTACTTATTCCCATTCAATGGTTCCTGGGGGTTTAGAGGTGATATCATAGACCACACGGTTAACCCCTTTGACCTCATTGACGATACGATTAGACATAATTTCTAAGAGATCGTAGGGAACCTTGGCCCAGTCTGCGGTCATGCCATCTTCGCTTTGAATCAAACGTAACACAACGGGATGGGCATAAGTACGCTGATCTCCCATCACCCCAACGCTACGAATGGGAAGAAGAACAGCGAATGCTTGCCAAAAATCATGGTACATTCCCTGTTTACCAATTTCATCCCGAACCACAAAATCAGCGTCTCGTAAGATGTTGAGGCGTTCAGAAGTCACTTCCCCAATAATACGAATGGCTAACCCCGGGCCAGGAAAAGGGTGACGGCGCACAATTTCTTCCGGTAACCCAATGGAACGCCCTACTTTACGAACTTCGTCTTTAAATAGCTTGCGGAGGGGTTCCACTAACTTAAAACGGAGATCCTTAGGAAGTCCGCCGACATTGTGGTGACTTTTGATTTTAACGGCAACCCGTTCTCCTGTTTTGGGGTCAACATTAGTATCGGCTGACTCGATCACATCGGGGTAAAGGGTTCCTTGGGCTAAATAATCGAATGGGCCCAGACGTTTAGACTCTTCTTCAAACACTTGAATAAATTCATGACCGATGAGACGGCGTTTTTTCTCTGGGTCCGTTACTCCTTCGAGTTGTTTTAAGAAGCGATCGCGGGCATTAACATATTCTACGGGAATATGAAACTGTCTATCAAATATCTCCATCAGGCGTTCAGGTTCCCCTTTCCGCATAAACCCTTGGTCGATAAACATACAGGTTAACTTATCCCCAATGGCTTGATGCAACAAAAAGGCGAGGGTGGAGGAATCTACACCACCAGATAAGGCCAGTAATACCCGTTTATCTCCTACTTTTGCCCGAATCTCACGAATAGTCTCATCTACAAAGGCTTCTGTTGTCCAGGTGGGTTCACATTCACAGATATGGTAAACAAAGTTACGAATCAGGGCAATACCATCGACCGAGTGAACCACTTCGGGGTGGAATTGTACCCCAAAGAGTTTCTTGTTGTGATCAGCAATAGCAGCACATAAGGTATTTTCGGTATGAGCTAAAATGGAGAAGCCATCGGGAAGACGAGTACAAGAGTCTCCGTGACTCATCCACATGGTTGAACCATCTTCAACATTGGTTAAGAGGTCTGTGGGGTCATCGATGCGAAGAGAGGCTTTTCCATACTCTCCTCTGATCGCTTTTTCTACTTGTCCCCCAAGTTGTTTGACCATTAATTGCATTCCATAACACACTCCCAACACGGGAATACCTAGTTCCCAAATACGGGGGTCACATTGAGGGGCGCGATCGTCATACACTGAGTTGGGCCCCCCTGATAAAATAATCCCTTTGGGGTTGAGTTGACGTAATTTCTCTACAGTTGTGCGATAAGAGAGAACTTCGGAATAAACTTGGGTTTCTCGAATGCGACGGGCGATTAATTCTGAATATTGAGAACCAAAGTCAAGGATGACAATTATTTGGCGACTGAGACTTTTATCAAGGGTGTTGCTGGGTAAAGTCTCGGGTTGGTTATTAAGGGAAGGGGTTTGAGTAGTCACGTTTTGAGGATAGAAATAGTAGAAATAATGTAGAGGTATTTGTTTAATAGATTAGTGTAAAATTTTTTCGGAAAAATTACCACTAATTAAGAATATCTCGACTCCCCTATCAGCTAAGCTGTTAAACATCTAAATTGCTCGATAAGACTGACGGGGAGAGGGGTAGAGGGTTTACTAATTAGTAGCTAAATTTAATAATCTGCTGTTTAACTGCAAAACAGCTTATCACTTTGGATAATTTTATGATTCGTTAACATTTCTGATTTCAAGTTTTCTCATGAGCATAGCAAGCTACCCGTGTATGATGAATCAATTATTGACCAAAACTGTTAAGTTGGATTGTATCATGATTGGGGGTTTAAGCAGAAAAACTTATACCAAGTAACCTTTTTTTGACTTCGAGCGAAGCGATAACAATATTCGTGAAAAAATGAATCACAAGTGACTACAGTAGAAACATCAAAACAGAAATCAGAGCTAATTAATTTTAACTCTGATTTGGTAATTGATAAGTTTTGGGTATATATTCTTTACGATTTTTTCTTCAATTTACTGGTGAGTCCTAGAACTCCAACCGTCATTAATGTAATAAGAGAACTTGGCTCAGGAGTGCTTTCTACTACAGGAGTAAAATTGACTGAATCAATACTACTTTCTAAACTATCTGAGGTATCTTGATTAGTCAAAATAGCAACGACTGGACCCAAAAAATCTAAGTTAAAACCATTAACCGTACTAAAAAAGTTCACAGTGGAATTAACAATTTCACCGTTAACAACTTCAAAAGAGTTGGACTCAGCAAGGGTAACAAAATCGGTACCATTGGGGGGTAATACTTCAGTAGGAGCAGATGTAATCATCAGGGAAGTAGCAGCCAAAATACCATCTCCATCAGGTAACTCGATAGTACCTTCTACAGCACCTTCTACTGAACCAGTTTCATTACTGAAGGAGAAGCTAAAAGTCGCAGCATTCGCTACGGAAGTAGAACCAAAAACAGAAGCTACAGCTAAACTAATAGCAGCATAGCTGAAACCTTTATTTTTGCGGAGAGAGAGAATTTTATTTTGTGAATTTTTCATGGTTAATGATGGTTTAGGTTAAGTCTTTATTTGAAAGTCTAAAGATATATTTTTGATAAAGTCAACCTTTAGTTAAGAAATTTTGAAAAAATTTCCAAATTTTGTTGTCCTCTAGTTTACTAATTGAGTATTTTAGTCGATTGTAAACTGGACTGTTTTTACTATTGTAACTTGTCTAGGCTTTTTTCTTTAGTTGACTAGCTACTCCTAACATACCAAGGGTTATTACAGTAATTAGAGATGTAGGCTCAGGAGTTGATGCTACAGGGTTAAAATTGACTGAATTGATACGACTTTGTACAATGTCTGCTGTCGCTTGATTAGTTAATGTAGCAAAACTTGCACCAAAAAAGCTTAAGATAAAATTATTAGTTGGGCTGAAAAAGTCAACATTTGAATTGACAATTTGTCCATCAAGAATTTCAAACGAGTTCAACTGAGCATTGGTAAAAAAATCTGTACCATTGGGGGGGGATACTTCATCAGGAGCAGAGGTGACAACCACAGAAGTTGCAGCAAAAATGCCATCACCATCAGGTAATTCAATTATCCCTTCTACAGTACCAGGTACTCCAGCAGATGAAAGGTTTTCATCAGTGAAGGAGAAGGTAAAAGTGGCAGCATTCACCACAGAAGCAGAAGCAAAAACAGAAACTACAGCTAAACCAACAGCAACGTAGTTGAACTCATTCTTATTATTGGGAAGGGATTTGTATTGTGAATTTTTCATGGTTATTTATAATCCCATTTAAGTATCTATTCTTAAGATACAAGTATATTTGTTGTTTGATCAAGTTAACTTTCAATTAAGAAACGTTTCGAGAACATTCAGTATTTTTTCGGCTGTGGTTTGCCAATTAAATTTTTTGGACTGTTGTAAACCGAGGGGTTTTAACTGCGATCGCATTTCATCATCTATGGCAATTTTTTCCATCGCAGTTGTTATCTCTTCTACATTATACGGGTTAATTAATAAACTAATTCTTTTGCCTTTTGTCTCTTTGCTCTCGCCTGTTACCAACACTTTAGTTATGAATTTATTATATATTTGGGCAACAAGAAGCATTAAGGTTTAAGATTTCCCCCTCGCAAAAACCAACCGATAACACCGCTAACTGTGGCAGTAATACTAATAATAACAAATTGCCTCCAGTTCTTTAATTCTCCAACTTTTTCAGCTAAATCGGGAATTTTATCAACAGCCGGTTTCCAAGTTTCTAAACGAGTATCCACCATTCCTAATTGTTTATCCACTGCTATTAATTTTTCTTTGACCTCACCTTGTCCTTTTTCTACCTTAGTTAATCTTATATCAACATTTGTTAATTGAGTTTCTACGCTGGTTAGTCTTGTATCAACGTTAGTTAATTGAGTCTCTACGCCGGTTAATCTTGTATCAACATTTGTTAATTGAGTTTCTACTCCAGTTAACCTAGTCCCGATGTTAGTCAATCTATTTTCTAAGACTTGATGATTACTGATAATCAAATCTTTTAATTCTTTTAGGTCATTTTCTGTTACTTTTGCCATGATGTTATTCTCGAATTGGTTATCTTATTTTTATTATATAAGGATCACTTAATTAAGAAACTGTTTCAAAAGTTCTAAAGTTTTTTGTCCTGTCATTTCCCAACTAAATTTTTTTGCTTGTTGCAAACCCAATCTTTTTAACTGCGATCGCATTTCATCATCGGTCGCTATTTTTTCCATTGCTGTTGTTAACTCTTCTACATTATACGGGTTAATTAATAAAGCTGCATCTCCTGCAACTTCGGGTAAGGAAGAAAGATTTGAAGTAATAACAGGAGTACCACATCCCATTGCTTCAAGTACAGGAAAACCAAAACCTTCCCATAAAGAAGGAAACACTAATGCTAAGGCTTTATTTATAATAATGGGTAACTGTTCGTACTCGACATAATCAAGGATTTTTAGTTGTTTTTCAATGCTGAATTCTTGTGCTTGTTGTATTAATTTAGGCGTATAACGTTCATCAGTTGGACCGGCTAACCAAAGTTGATAATCTTGTCGATTTTTTAGCTTAGCAAATGCTTCGACAATTCGGTTAACATTTTTATGGGGGTCATGACGACCTAGGTAGAGAAAATAGGGAACATTTAAAGCATCTTTTTGAAGAGTTAAAGGTTTAAAATGTTCTTGATCATAACCCAGTAAAATAGGGGTTATTTTTTCAGCAGGAATGTTATAGATATCCACAATATCTTTAGCCGTTGCTTGAGAATTACAAATAATATGTTCAGCTTGTTTGAGAACTTCAGGAATATAATATTTAAAATAAGGGGTTAAAGGGGATGTTTTTTTAGGAAACCGTAAAGGAATCAGATCATGTACCATTACTATTGAACGACATTTAGTATATAAAGGTGCTTCAGGAACAGGAGAAAATAATAAGGATGCTTGTAATCTATTATATATTTTCGGTAGTTTAAACTGTGTCCAAATCAGGCGGTTTAAGTGTCCTCTTGTTCCTTGTTCTGGGGTTAAATTATTAGGAACTAAATAGGTTCTGAAATCTTGATATGGTTGTGCAGCTAATAACGTCGGTTGTAAAAACTTTAAATAAGGAACAACATTGTTGGCATAAATTGTAATTCCTGTTGGTTTTGATAATAGTAATGACAGGTTTATTAGTAATTTCGATTGATTATTCATTATTAAATAATAGATTGATATACGTTTAAGGTACCTGTTGCTGTTCGTTCCCAAGAGAATTTTTCCGCTTGTATTTTTCCTTTTTTAATCATCTCTTTTCTTAGATTTGAATTATCTACTACTTTCAACATAATTTGCGCTAATTGATAATAGTCAGTGGGATCAATATATAAGGCTGCATCTCCTGCAACTTCGGGTAAAGAAGCGGTATAAGAGGTAATAACAGGGGAACCTAATGTCATCGCTTCTAAAACAGGTAAACCAAACCCTTCATAAAAAGAAGGATAGATAAATGCTTCTGCTTGACTGTAAAAAATGGCAACTAATTCATCAGAAATATAGTCTAAATGTTGGATATCTTCTTTGAATTGGGATGATTCTATTTTGCTTAAAATATCTATATAGTTCCACCCTTTTTTGCCTATTAGTATGAGTTGATGAGGGATTTTGTAGTTTTGTTTTAAATATTCAAACGCTTTAATTAAGGTTAAAATGTTTTTTCTGGGTTCTAAGGTACTGACAAATAGAAAATAGGGTTTATATAAATAATAATCAATGACATCACGATGATCATACAAGAGTTTACGGTTTAAATAGTTGGGAGAATAACGACTTGCTTGGGGTGTTACATAAATAATATTGGGGTCAATATTGAGTAATTCTACGATATCTTGTTTGGTGTTTTCTGAAAAGGTTATGATAGCATCTGTCCAATTTAAACAGTGTTTAATTCTTTCTAAATACCCTTTAACAATTTTTGTGGAATATTGTGGAAACTTGATAAATGTTAAATCATGAATAGTCATGATTTTGGCTGCTTTATTGTAAGGAAAAATATAATGATCTGTTCCCTGAATTATATTAGGATTATCTAAATATTTATCAAAATAGGGAAGTAGAAAAGGAGAATATTTAGCTAATATAGTAGCTAAACTAACAGGGATAGGTAAGCAAGAAACTTGAGGATAAGGAGTTAATAAGTCTGGAGTAGATAAATTACGTTTTAACCAATTTTTGACTGAGGGATGAAAGTAAATATCTAAGATAAAATTTTCGGTTTCTTGTTGTTGATATAATGCGTTAATTAAATTTAATGTATAAACTCCGATACCAGTTAATTTTCCTCTAACGGGAGTTGCATCAATACATACTTTAAACATGATTTTAAAGAATCGTTTCTTGATAAATTTTATTGATGACACAAGCATAATTATCAATACTATGAAATTCTTGATAACTGTGCTGCATTTTTTTTATTTTATCCTGAATAGTGTCACTTTTAATAACTTTTCTAATGATATCAAACACTTGTTTAGACTCTTCCCAGTCTATGACTAACTCTGGTAAATTATGTTTCAATAGTTCAGAGGCCATCCATGTTTTTTCTGTAACTAATGGGGTTTTTCCTGCCATAATAGACTCGGTAAATATTCCTGATGTTCTTCCTTCATAAGCAGGATAGTTATAAGGTAATAAAATAATCTGACTTACCCCCAACCAATGATAATAGTCTTCTCTATTTAAGTAATTTTGAACTAATATTAAATCCACTCCATTATTAACAGAGATAACTTGAGAAGTTTCTGCACAGACTAACTGAATATTTTTAGTATTATCCCCTGAATAATGGGCTAATTTTTTAATAATATTCCATCCTTTTTCTTCTCTAGGGGAACCCGGCCACCAACAAATAATCCTAGAAATATCTTGAGACTTTATGCTACAATGACTAATATCAGTATGAGGGATAGGCATCACTGTTACTTGGGTATTAAAGTAGTTTGATAAAGATTTACTTAAGCGATCACTATCAGTTAAAAGTTTAAATCTTCCTGATTTTATTCTCTTTTTAATCAAAGCATTAAGTAACTTATAAATCCAGCGAGTATTATCTTTATGAGTATCTAATCGATATAATAACCAAACAGATAAATTATCAGTTGGAACCCATAATAAAGCAAGATATAAAGCCAATAATTGTAAATGAATAAATCTTTCTAAAAAGATGATAGAACAACGAGAATGATTGATAATGTCAAAGTTTAAATAATTAGTGATAGTTTTGGCTAGTTTTACGCTTTCATTAATTCTCAAAATTTTTATTAACAAATTCCCTTCTTTTTCTAAATCGTTATTACTTAAACCTTCATGCCAACCTGTCGGTAGATTATCAACTTTGTTATCAACTGGAACAATAACTTTATGTTGCCACCCTAACCGTTTAACTGCTTGAGTAACCGCTTTGTGATAGGGAATAATATGTCCTTCACCTTCCATCAAATTAGGAATTAATGATATAAATATAGGTGATAACTGCTTTCCCTCATCTTGACTCATGGTTGATTTTTAACTAAGGTTTAATCAGTTTAACTGTATCTTGTAAACTTTCAAAAATTTCAACTTTGCGGGAATATTGAGTAATATTTTGCAACGTCTCTTCTCCTCTTCCAGTTAACACTAAAACAGGTTGACATTCCGCATTAATGGCACATTGTACATCACTAGGAGCATCCCCAACAAAGAAAGATTGTGATAGGGAAATCCCATGTTTTTTAGAAGCATCAATTAACATTTTTGGAGAAGGTTTACGACAGCTACAGTTATCTTGAGGATGATGGGGACATAAAGAAATGTCTGTGAATTTCACCCCAAACTTACCATATTCATCAATAATATAATTGTGAACTTTTTCCACATCTTCTAACGTATAGTAACCCCTTCCTACCCCCGCTTGATTAGTAATTAAAATCAATAAATAACCAGCATCTTGCCATTGTTTTAAGGCTTCCCCTGCACCCAGAGGAAGCTCAACTTGTTCCACTTTACTAAGATAAGGAACGTACTTGATAACAACCCCATCTCTATCCAAAAATAGAGCCTTTTGGAGTTGTGTATAAGGGGTAAGAGTTATGGTCATCTTTACTTTTTAGACAGCGATTTGTGCTTCTAAACCAGCTTTCGCAAATAATTGTGCTTCCACCTGTTCACAAATACGATGATAAGAGATCAGATGAATTTCTTGAATATAGGGGGTATGATATTCAGAGACGAATAAAGGATAATCTGTGAGATCCTTTAACATACCGCCATTATTACCCGCCATGCCAATAGTCAGCAAGCCTAAATCTTTAGCCATTTCCATCGCGCGGATAACGTTAGCAGACTTCCCAGAGGTAGAAATACCCCAAAGGATGTCCCCTGGTTGAGCAAATGCTTCTACCTGACGAGCAAAAACTGTCTCAAACTCATAATCATTTGACCATGCTGTTAATGTAGCCGGATTTGTTCCTAATGCGATCGCAGGTAACCCCTTTCGATGCAGTTGAAACCGTCCGACAAACTCAGCAGCAATGTGTTGAGCATCGGCTGCGGAGCCACCATTTCCACAGATTAGCAGTTTATTCCCTGCTTTGAACTGTCTAGCTACGATACCGATAGTATGCTCTAGCGCACGACAGTATTTAGGGTTAAACGCTTCCTCTAGGCAATTGAGCCTATGTTGAATCCAATAGTTCACCGTTCCTTCCTCACATATTCAGTTAATTAGCAGGTACAAGTTTTTCTTGCTCCTGCCAAAACCACTCGATTGTTTTCGTTAATCCTAATTCTAATGGAGTTAAGCCGAAATTGGGTAAAGATTGCTTAAGTTTGTCAACCACTAAGCATTTAGACTTAGCTCCCACATAACGGGAGGTGTCAAACTGAATTTTATTGAAGTCATATCCGACAGATTCACAAATAATTTTAGCGAAGTGACGAATAGTAAACTCCTCCCCGGCACCGATGTTAATGAGGTCATTATCAATCGTGTGGGATAATTCCATAGCAATCTTAGCAAAATCCTCCACAAAGACAAGCTCCCGTGATTGGTAGCCATCTCCCCATAGGATAACGGGTTCATCATACAGTTTACCGCGAATAATTTTACGGATCAGATCGAAGATGAAGTGCATCTGGCGACCGTCGGTATGATACCCTGTCCCGTATAAGGTAGAAGGGACTAAACATAGATATTTTAAGCCATATTGCTTATTCAAGGCCAACAGTCCTGCATAGAGCATTCTTTTGGTCATCGCATAAGTAAATAGGCTACTAATGGGCATCCCTGTTAGATAATTCTCTTCTACTAGAGGTAAGTCGGGATCATAGGCACAACTTGTTCCCATACAAATAAATTTAGCCTGGGGTTGATGTTTTTGCCACCACGTCAAGACATGGGTATTCATCTGTTGGTTGATAATCCATTGTTCTCCTGGATGATATAAACAAAAGTCCCCTGCTTGAGTCCAGGCCGCTAAATGATAGATTTGATCGTAGGTAATATCATTAAAATTGAGTAACGAGTCTGGTTGTGTCAGATCGCAGTTTTTAGAGTTTAATTTGATGATGTCGTGGCCTTGGGTTTCGAGTTGAGAACATAAGTTCGTCCCCAGAAACCCAGATGCACCGGTAACTAAGATTTTCATAGTCATATCCTATGAACAACATTAACGTCTGATTAACAGAGGTCAAGTAGAGACACTATACCTGTGACGTAACGTTTTGTAAAGTGTTGCCTTGGTTGGAGAAGGTTAAAACAATGAGCAACTTGTTAAAAAAAGATATTTTTGAAGAAAAGTAAATATACTAAATGATGATTCTTTGAGGATCTAGTTTGCGTTTTATAATGGTAATTAAAGGAGGATAGGTTTGAGATTTAAGCTACATTGATTCAACCTATTCGGGTATCATGGGAAATCATAAAAAAAATACTGTCAAATTGAAAGATTCAAAAGACCAATTTAAAACCATAAGTGTAATAGTAGGTATAATAGTTTCCCTATTGCCTTTTTTTATTAGCTGGAGAGTTTCTGTCCATACTGAGCAAGTTGAAGAAACTAAACAATTAAATAATTATCTTGATAAGCTGAATGAAATTATTATAGGAAAAGAGAGTGAAAAAGAAACAAAATTGATACATGATAGACCAGCCTTTGCATTTAAGTTAGAAAAGATCAAAGAAATTGATTATCTCACTAGAGCGTATACAAGAAACTTAAATAGTGATAGTAGGAGAGTTGTCCTTATTTATCTATATGAATCTGGCTTAATTAATCATCGTAACGCAGTAAAACACTCAATCGATGATAAACAGATTGGACTAGAAGGAGTCTGCGGAAACTATCAGGAAGACTTTGGTAGATTAAGGGAACCAATAAAAACTTCGGAAGAAAAGTTGCTAAAACAAGAGAAACTGACTGAAAGAGAAATTAAAAAAGCTAAAAAAGCTAAAGAAAAGATCGCTAAATTCCCTCATTGTAATCTTAGTACCAACAGATATTATTTGAATGATATTGATATGAGTAATATATTTTTAGAAAATATTAAACTGCATTATTCATATCTCGATGGAGCTAATTTTACTGCTGCAACACTCAACGGTGCAACATTCAGGGGTAGTGGATTCAGAAAAGCTAATTTTACTAAAGCAGAACTCGAAAAAGTCGATTTTAGTGGTCGTCATAGTGAGAAATTTACTGTTCTTAAGGGAGCTAATTTTACGGAGGCTGTTCTTGAGGGAGCTAATTTTCTTTATACTAATCTTTCAGAAGCGAATTTTACTGATGCTGATTTAACTAAGGCTAATTTAACTAAGGCTAATTTAACTAATGTAAAGCTTCAAGGTGCAATATTTGGAGATGCTCAGTGTACGGAGCAAAACAAAAATAATGATAAGAATCTTAACTGTGCAAATTTATATTACACAACGTTAGAAGGTGCTAAAGATATTAACATTGATGAAATCAAAAAAGCATACAATTGGAGATCAGTGAAAGGTAACGATATAAGAAAAGAATTAGGATTGCCAATAGAATAAAAATATTGAGTTATGATTGCTCTTATTTATTCTGTTGTAAATTTTCCCTTAATTGGTTAATAGCGATTTCTCCATCAATTCCTTGATATTGATCTAATTGTTGTGCTGCTATATCAATTTTTTGCTCAATTTCTTTAATCCATTGCTCGTATTCATTGCGTTTTTCTAATAAAATCAAAGCTTCTTCGAGTACATTATCTATACTGGTATATTTACCAGAAATAATTTGTTTTTGAATAAGGTTTTCTAGTTTAGAATTAGGTATAATATTCATTACTTGTTACTCCCTTGGTGATAGCAAGAACTTATTATGTAAATATTTTATCCTCTTTTACTGAAAATTAGTATAATGTATATAAATTTGTACATCAGCACTAACTAAAAAAATAAAAATTATGTTCAGTTATGAAATAACCTCACCCACTGAAGCAAGAAATAGCTTGTTTCAGTTATTAGAAAAAGTAGCAAAAGATCATCAGGTATGTATCATCAATCGTCAAGATGGAGAAAATGTCGCTTTAATTTCTGAATCAGATTTAAGAAGTTTAGTAGAAACAGTTTATTTATTGCGAAACCCTGCAAATGCACGTCGATTATTTGATGCAATAGACGAATCTATCACAGGAAAAATACAACCCCAAACCATTGAATACTTAAAACAGGAATTAGGAATTTAATAAAAAAATAATAGATAATTGATAAGTAGTAGAAACAAAGTTTAAAATAAAAATAATGACACAAAGTATCACAAAAACTACCGTAAATATTCCCCCGTTAGAAAATGGCGATCGCTTAACTCGTCTAGAGTTTGAAACCCGTTATCAACAGATGACTCATGTTAAAAAAGCAGAATTAATTGAAGGTATCGTTTATCTAGGATCTCCTGTAAAAATCAATCAACATGGCGCACCTCACGCTAATATTATAGGATGGCTTGGTTTTTATAGTGCTTATACCAATGGTGTTCAAATAGGGGATAATTGTACAGTGAGATTAGATCCAGAAAATGAACCGCAACCGGATGCTTTATTAAGGATAGAAAAGGGTGGACAATCAATAATTAGTGAAGATGGATATGTAGAAGGTGCGCCAGAATTAATAGTAGAAATTGCAGCGAGTACCGTATCTATTGATTTACATGATAAATTAAAAGCCTATCGTCGTAATCAAGTTCAAGAATATTTAGTTTGGCGAGTGGATGATAATGAAATTGATTGGTTCAGACTAAAAGAAGAAAAATATATTAAATTAAAAGCAGATGAAAATGGTATTATAAAGAGTGAAGTTTATCAGGGTTTATGGTTAGATGTGAATGCTTTATTAAGAGGAGATTTGGCAACCGTATTAAATATATTACAACAAGAACTTAACACATCTGAGCATCAAACTTTTGTCAAGAAATTATCGACTAATATAACCAACAATGAGTAAAGTTTTATGTCAGTCATTACTTATTTCTGCTTTAAAAATATAGATCACAGATTAATTATACTGATTTCTTATACTTCAGATTAACTGTAATTATAGTTTAATTATCCCACAGACTAATCATTAAGAGTTAATTCCACATCAATTATAGCCTATGCTCTAGGTCAGTAATTTGATAAACTAATACAGTATCGTTGCGTTATCTACATTCTGTCTATTCTGAAGGAATAAACGATTGAAGATCACCAATCGCTTAATACTGTCAAAATATCTCAAAAAAATCACCAGAAAAAAATATCTACAAAGGAATAAAATTATGTTTAATTTTTCAGGAAAACGTCCCAATAATTTAGGCGTTAAAAATGGTAAATTAACCGCTTGTCCAGGAACGCCTAACTGTGTCAATAGTCAAAGTACAGATTCTCAATCTAAAATTGCTCCCCTTCCCATGATTTCTATGGATGAGTTAAAAAAAGTTGTTGAAAGTATGGAAAGAACCACCATTATTGAAGAAAGCAGTGACTATCTTTATGCTGAATTTAAAACTCCCTTGATGGGATTTGTTGATGATGTAGAATTTTACATAGATAATACTGAAAATGTCATCCATGTTCGGTCAGCTTCTCGTCTCGGGAAATCTGACTTAGGATTAAACCGTAAACGGGTAGAGGAAATCAGAAGCAAAATTGAAGGAAAAAACTAAAACTATAGCATAGGAAAAATTGGAAGAACGACAAAACTAAATTTAAAAATCTAATGGCTGAACCCTTCACAATAGGCGGACAAAATGGTTGGTATCATGATCACGGACATTGGGCAGGTTATTTCCACACTTATGATAAATTTACAGTAGTTGATGAGGATAAGAAGCCTAGAACTATCCATGTTTTCTTGCCAAGAGATTATGAATATAGCCATGAATCATATCCCGTTATTTATATGAATGATGGAGATACCGCTTTTTTTTCTGGAGGTGACTATTATAAAAGCTGGAATATGGGGCAGATTTTAACTCGGTTATATGTTACCAATCAAATTCGTCGAGTGATTGTGGTGGCCATCTGTCCCATTGATCGTAATTATGAATATACTCACGCCCCAATTAAAGAAGGGAATTGGGGGGGATTAGAGGAATATTCTAATTACGTTGCTTCAGGGTTAAAAAGGTTTATTGATGATAATTATCGGACGCTTTCTAATCCCGAAAATTCAATGGTTCTAGGAGCCTCTCACGGGGGTTTGGCCGCCTTTTACACGGGGATTAAACACCCTGATAAGTTTAGATGTATAGCCGCCCTTTCGCCTTCGTTTTGGGTAGGATTAGATTCGATGATTGATCCTTGTTTTTTAGATTTATCAGGGGATTTATTGGGATCATTGGAATATTCAGCCTTGATTTTTCCTGGATTACAAACATTGCAAGATCCACAATTACAACCTAAAATTTATTTAGATTGGGGATTAATCAGAGAGGGGGGTTATCATAATTCTTTTATCGAAGCCAGAGCAACCGCAAGGGGTAGAGAAATGAGAGATTTATTAATTCATAAATTTGGTTATCGCTACAACGAAAATTTATTTGTGGTTGAAGATCCCATCGGTCAACACAGCGAAGAATCGTGGTCAGGACGTATGGAAACCGTCTTACAGAACTTTTTCGGTTGGCCAGCGTTGATGAAGCAGCTATTAGCTCAACAAACTATCTCCTAGGTTAAAAATTTAAAGTTGCCAATGGGTCTGAGTCGTGTTAGGATAATAAAGCTTGAAAAAAAGACAAAAGTTTGCGGGTGTAGTTTAGTGGTAAAACCTTAGCCTTCCAAGCTAATGATGGGGGTTCGATTCCCCCCACCCGCTTTGTTAAAGTTAAAAGATATGATAAGTATGTTCAGATGTCATAGGAACAATGGCGATCGCTTATGCTCTTAGGGTTTCAATTTCAATCTCCAGGCCCCGTCTTATTTGAAGTCGGGCCATTGGTCATCCGTTGGTACGGTTTATTAATTGCCTGTGCGGTATTAATTGGGGTTAATTTATCCCAATGGTTAGCCAAACGCCGTCACATTAACCCTGAAATCATCGGGGATTTAGCCATATGGTTAATCATAGGGGCAATTCCTTGTGCCAGGCTATACTATGTAATATTTGAATGGCAAGAATACGCTCAACGTCCTCAAGATATTCTGGCCATCTGGAAAGGAGGTATCGCTATTCATGGAGCAATTTTAGGAGGAACTTTAGCAGCCTTAATTTTTGCCCGTTTAAACAAAATATCGGTATGGCAATTAGCTGATGTGGTGGTTCCTTCCTTAGCGTTAGGTCAAGGGATTGGCCGATGGGGAAATTTTTTCAATTCTGAAGCCTTTGGGTCCCCAACTAATTTACCCTGGAAGCTTTACATCCCTGTTAATAACCGTCCCGTAGACTATCTGACATTTGAATACTTCCATCCCACGTTTCTGTATGAGTCCGTGTGGAATATCATGGTATTTATAACCCTGTTATCCTTATTTTTTTGGGGACTCAAGTATTCTAACCGTTTCTATGTGGGAACCCTATCCTTAGTCTATTTGATCGCCTACAGTTGTGGGCGAATTTGGATAGAAGGATTAAGAACCGATAGTTTAATGTTAGGGCCTTTGAGAGTCGCACAGGTGATCAGTTTAGTTATGATTAGTGTAGGGATTTTGGGGCTAGTGTGGTTATATCGTTTGAAAAAACCGTTACCAGACGTGGTTTCCCCTCATTAGTCCCTTAAGCCTAAGTGGTATTAAATTATGACTTCGGGTCTTAGGGATGAATACAACTATCCAAGAAATCTCGTTTGATGTGTTTATCGAGACAATAGGGTCAAACACCTGGCTTTTCAAAGTGAAAAGTTTTTGGGGAGAAGAATAAATCCTCGTCTCAAAAACAACTTCTGACTTCTGACCTCTGACTTCGTTAAATTGACCTCACACAATATGAAAAGGCTACAGCTATTAAAACAAAACTTAGAGAAATTACGGCAACAGTATCAAAAAAGTCGTCGTTCTTCTCTGGCAGGAAATCAAGATTTAGCCAAAAAAGTCCCTTCTCATCCCCTTCATCAGTCCAACTGGTTAAGCAAGTTACATAAATCAAAGCCCATCCGCCAACTCCATCCACCCTTAATGTGGGGAATAACAGTTATTTCTTTGACCAGTGTCATTGGTTATCGCTTCTACAACCAACCTCAACTATCTGTGGGAACCGTATCCCCTGTGAAAGTGGTCGCCCCCAAAGATGGTACTTTCAAAGATGAAAAAACCACCGAAGCAAAGCGTAAAGAAGTTAAAACTGGCATTATTCCTATCCTACAAAGAGACTTACAACTAACTAGCCAACTCAAAGGAGACTTAACAGAAACAATCACAGAAATTAAACAACTCCGTCAGCAAGCCGGAACGTTTCCTTTTATTAGTGGGTCTCTCATCCCTTTGGAAACTCAACAGTATCTACGGAGTATAGATGAGAAAACGTGGCAAACCATTCAATCAACCCTTATCAGTGACAGTGAAGCCTCCCTGAACCTTCAACCCCACACTCAAGAAGCCATTACCCACTTAAAAAACTACGAGGACAAAACATCAACAACAATTCTCAAAGGATTGTTCGACACCATCCAACAATCCCGTCAACGTTACCATGCTGCTAAGCGAGAAGTCTTAAATACCAAAACCTCAAATCTAAACCCAGACTTGTTAGGAACATTTCTCGATCTTGAAGATAGCACTTGGCAAACCACCGAAAAAACCTTAAACACCACCTTAAATCGCATTTTATTGCAGGGACTCCCCCCAGGAATGCCCGATTATTTGCTCAATGAAATTATCAAAAATCAGTTGGAGTCGGCTTCCTCATCGGTTCCTCAAACCGCTATCACTGATCTATTGATGAAGATTCTCCAAAATCAACATAATTTAACCGTAGATAAAGATGCCACCAAACAAAGGGCTGAACAAGCAGCCCAAGCAGTAGAACCGGTGATTGTAGAAGTGAAAGCCGGGGACGTTATTGTTGAAGCGGGAGAAAAAATAACCCAAGAAGAGTTTGTCCTCTTAGATAGTTTTAAACTGAGTCGTCGGGGCATTAATTGGATTGGCTTAGGCATTTCTGCAGTCATCGTTATGGGAACGGTCACCATTTTTTGTGTGGTCAGCCAACAGATTCATCGTCCCATGCGTCGCCGAGATCATATTCTTCTGTGTCTGTTGAGTTTGAGTACCCCCCTGTTAGGGATTTTTAATCTCGGTTATACTAATTTGCCGGCGGTGGGACTACTGACCAGTAGTTTTTATGGACCGACTTTAGCCATTACTCAAGTGGTCTTATTGAGCGGTTTATCCACGTTTGCTGCTACTACTATCAACTGGAGTTATGTGCTGGCCGGAACGGCTGGAGGACTGTTGGCTGCTTCGGTGGCTTGGAAATTGCGATCGCGGGATGAGTTGGCCTGCTTGGGGGGTGTGGTTGGTCTGGTACAAGGAAGTCTCTATTTTATCGGTTATCTAATTGTTGCCCCCGTAGCGGGTACCATCTGGTCTGTAGTTCTGCCCGATGCCCTTTATTACGGGATTTCTGGGATTGCTTGGAGTATCATGGCTTTGGGGGTTTCCCCTTACTTAGAACGGTTGTTTGATTTGGTAACCCCTATCCGTTTAGTGGAGTTAGCTAACCCGAACTGCGCTTTACTCAAACGCTTAGCAACGGAAACCCCTGGCACATTTCAACATACTTTATTTGTTGCCTGTTTAGCTGAAGCGGCAGCCCGCGAATTACACTGTAATGTAGAGTTAATTAGAGCCGGTACGTTATATCACGATATTGGGAAAATGCACGACCCGATGGGATTTATTGAAAATCAAATGGGCAACCCCAATAAACATGATTTAATTAATGATCCTTGGGTGAGTGTGGAAATTATTAAAAAGCACGTTTCTGAAGGGTTAGTGATGGCTAATAAATACGGTCTTCCTCGGGTCATTCGGGATTTTATTCCCGAACATCAAGGCACTTTATTAATTTCCTATTTTTATTATCAAGCAAAACAAGAAGCGGAACGCAATGGCACAGAAATGATTGCTGAGGAGGCGTTTCGTTATGCAGGCCCCATTCCTCAGTCACGGGAAACCGGCATTGTCATGTTAGCCGATGGTTGTGAAGCTGCGTTACGATCTTTAAAGGAGGCAACTCCAGAAACAGCTTTGGCTATGATTCAAAAGATTTTTAAAGCCCGTTGGCGAGATAATCAATTAAAAGATAGTGGCATTAAATATGAGGAATTACCTATTATTGCTGAGGTATTTGTTAAAGTATGGCAACAGTTCCATCATCAAAGAATTGTTTATCCGAAAGCAGCCTTAGAACCTCAAAATAATAAACCCACTTGATGTTTAAAACTGATTTTTAAAATTTGAAGAAGTTGACTATGTATCGTTATTTTATCCTTAGTTTATTGTTACCGTTTACGGTCGCTTGTAGCAATATTAGTGACTTAGAGAATCGGTTTGCGCCTAACCCTGAATTAGCTAAAAAAGAAGAAAACATCACTCCATCGACTTTAGAAATACCCAACGATTTCCCTGAAATTATTCCTCAATACGATAATTCAGAACTAAAGGAGATTTCTGATAATTTAAGCAATGAACAAGGTTTAATTCGTTGGTCATCTTCTGATTCTATTGATAAAATCAGTGACTTTTATCAACAACAATTTAAGAGTAATGCTTGGGAAATAACTCAACCCTTTAACAGCGAAGATAATACCTTAATAGCGCAAAAAGATGGATTAGAAGTTAAACTATCTTTTCTCACTTCTAACAACGGTAATATTGATTATGGGATTAGTTATCAAAGCTTAAATGCTTCAACTGCATCAACAACAGAAACTAACTCTACAACTTCTAATACCAAAAACAATCAGGTTTCTACTGTTAATAATATTCCTGAAACTCTAGACACTTATGTTAAAGATGTTGTTAAACTAGGAACCGTTAGCTTGAATAATACTGAAAATAAAGCGACTAATGGAAATAGTGTAATCAACCGTCGAACCTATGGACGATGGTTAGTAGAAACCTATAATAAATTTCATGAAAATAACCCAACCAAACAAATTAGATTAGGCGTTAAAACTGCTCAACCTGCTTTCTCAGATGTTCCTAGCAATGACCCCGACTTTGCCATTATTCAAGGGTTAGCTGAAGCGGGTTTTATTCCCTCTACTTTAACAGGAAATAGTAGTGCTTCTTTGTTCCGTCCTGACAGTCCTTTGACTAGAGAAGATTTAGTGACTTGGAAAGTCCCTTTAGACATGGGAAAAGGATTACCAAAAGCCTCTCTTGATAATATCAAAGAAACCTGGGGGTTTCAAGATACCACCAAAATTGATACACAGGCCATACAAGCATTATACGCCGATTTTCAAAACGGGGAACAATCTAATGTTCGGCGTGTCTTTGGTTATACCACACTCTTTCAACCCAAAAAAGGGGTAACTTTCGCTGAAGCTGCTGCTAGTTTATGGTATTTTGGCTATCAAGGGGATGGACTTTCGGCTAAAGATGTACTATCTATAGATAATCAATAGTTAATCCACTGTTTATCCATATTTTATGTCCGATATTCGAGAATCATTTATCCCTTTTCGCCGTACAGATATTATTAACCTTTGTCTTGAAGATGGAAAACTTCAAGGGAAAGATGTCAAATTATTTCAAGAATTTTGTGACATTTTAACTGCTTTTTTTCATTTTCGCTTTCATTATACCTTAGAAACTATCAAAGATAGTTATACTGTTTTTAATCCTAATTCTGACGTTAAAACGTTACAAGAACCGAGTTTAGAACAGTATGAAGCAATGGAAAATAAGGTAATTGAAGGGTTTAAATATATTTTAGAAAGAGCAAATTATATTCAACTGTCTGATGATATCATTCAAAAATCATTGCAGGAGAAATCTTTAATTAATCTACAAACAGATGTAGACTTTGATGATTTTGACCAATTTTATTGTTATTATCGGGGCGATATTGATGAACATATTACCATTAAAAAATTCCAGTTTTTTAAACAAAAAAAAGTCATTGATATCTTAGAAAGAGTTGTTTTATTAATCAAATTTAAAGGTCAAGGCCATTTTCAAGCAAAAGCGAAAAAAAATAAGCAACATCAAGACCTAAATTTTACCCCAGGGAAAATGTATCTTTATTTTTATAAAAATATACCAAAACTTGATCTTGATCTTCTTTTTCCTAATATCAAAACTAGCATGACGTGGAAAGATAAATTATTATTTGGTGTTCCTGCGATCGGTGCTGCAATTCCTTTAATACTGCGAGCAATTCCTAATATTTTACTGATTATTGTGGCTATTTTGCTTGTACTTAGAGCAGATTCTATTGTCCAATCTATTGAAGTTGATAAGGAGAAAGTTCGTGATATTATGCCGATTTTAGTCGCTACATTATCCCTAACGATGACACTAGGGGGATTCGCTTTTAAACAATATACTAAGTATAAAAGTAAAGAAATTAAATTTCAAAAAGAAGTCAGTGATACTTTGTTTTTTAAGAATTTAGCAAATAATGCCAGTGTATTTCAAGCATTAGTTGATATTGCAGAAGAAGAAGAATGTAAAGAAATTATTTTAGTTTATTATCATCTTCTCACCAGTCAAGAAAAATTAACTCCTGAAAAGTTAGACCAAAAAATTGAACAATGGATGATGGAAAAATTGGGTATTCACATTGATTTTGATATTCATGGACCCTTAAAAAACTTAGAAAAAATCAAAGGAAAAATTGTTTATGAAAATGACAATGAAGATGACATAAAAGAAGTTTCTTTATTATCTTATGAGCAGAAAGAAACTATCAATATTTTATCTCTGGAACAATCAAAAATGGTTCTAGACTATGTTTGGGATAACGCTTTTGCATATAATGGATGTTAAAGAGGTTTCTCTCAATAAAAGAATGAAACTTTTATGTTAATATCACATAGTTTAGCCCTCTTAAATTTATAATTACTTAAGAATTAGATTCGATAATTGTTCTCACTTGTTCAATGTCTAACTCTAATGCTTGTGCAATTTGTTCTACGGTTAAACCCAATGCAACTAAACGAGGAATGGAGGATATTTTCGCAGTTAACTCTCCCTCTTGTCTTCCTTCTTGTCTTCCCTGTTCTATTCCTCGTTCTATTCCTCGTTCTATTCCTTGTTCTATTCCCTCTTCTAATGCTTCTTGATACACTTTAGTTTCTCTAAGATCACTTAAACTAAACATTTTTTCTATCTCCTGACGACTAATTAACGGTAATTTGTAGACAAGGATTGTCTCTATTAATTATAAGATATTTTCTTGTTGTTTGGTATCATTAAATTCTTTCTTAACTTGTTGAATTAATCCTTTTCCTTGTTCGATAGCTTCTTTTTGGGGACTAATAATTAATTTTAGGG
>JAAUYH010025566.1_pt1 | contig 33158 bp, 20 predicted proteins | sample 7278061 | NCBI WGS metagenome assembly JAAUYH01 (sample SAMN14350203, study PRJNA611818) | marine sediment metagenome | isolation source: surface marine sediment (0.6m) | place: French Polynesia: Moorea | collected 2018-08 | reverse complement strand
CGGTATTATTATACTGCGAAATTTGTCCTATTCAATCGATACCGCAGAATAAATAATCCGGAGAAGCTTGCAATCAACGTGCTCAACTTCAGATTATACGCTCTGGTAAAGTTCCAGTCTTTTGCGCTGAATTTTCGCGTTGAGCACCCAACTTGTCGTGTCTGTTTGGAAATAATTCGTACCATATTTCTCATAATCAAAGAAAAGGTCATCCTTTCCTGCATGCAAGATTCATGGCAGAGAATAATATAAATGAAGCAGGAGCACTTGAATCGTTCCCTACCTGCGTACACGTTCCGTCATGATATGTAGAGAAATTAGTACGATGGAGTCCACCGAGATAAACTTTTTCTATTGCTTTGCTGCCAGATACGACTGCGGCAGTACGTCAAATACTTACTTAAAGCCTATACGATATCCGAAACTGTAATACCACACACAACTCTCGGCTTACGTACTCCCTCCTTTCCATCATGCCAACCCAACAACAACATCTCTCATACTACATCCACCTGCCACTCTCGTTTCTAGACCGCATACCACTGATTGTGGTTTGCAAATGCCTTACCTATACCTGCATCCTGCGCTTGCTGCTACTCGAAGTGTTGCTGCCTCCACGGTTTCTTCAAACATACGTCTTTTACCCCTAATCGGCATGAAGCACTACTAGTGAGTTCACTATCTACACTTATGACAAGTAAACAACACGTCCGCATGAATGCTACATTTCAGGTGCGCGAATCGATAATAGAATCAAGTTCCACAGTCTATCAAGTGCTTCAAGAGTGTAGTTCTGTTCACATTTCAATTGATGATCCTTCTTCACCACAAGGGTCACCTGTACTACCCACATGCCTGTGATTCCCTTGTGTTCGAGGGTTTCCCAATGTTGCTGATGCACCAAGTGAAGCAAACAACTAAGATTTAAATAACTCTACTCTAAATTTCGTACAATAGAACATTGTCACTATTGTTACTATAGCTAAATGAATTTAAAATTGATGACATGGTTTTCAAGTATCTCAGGATTTGTATTTTCGTGATTTAGATGGTACAAGCCAGTACAATACCGGATAGTAATAGATAGGGCCGGGCCGGGGTTCAATATTGGCTTTATCGCTTGTATAATACTCAGCCGAAATCATTCATTGTATAATCAGAGGTGTGCTGAAATTTATTTTTAGCAATTGCACTCTACGGATGCAGTATTTCTTTTGGTATGTTGTCGAATTTTCGAATTAGACCACGATACGTATTGTCGTGATTTTAATTAGAGACAAAAGCATCTACAGAGTGACCGAGAGGTAATGGACGAAAACCAAACACTCATAGCATTCGCTTCTTGTGTAGCCGAAGCAAGTTTGATATAGTTTTACTTAAAACGCCATTTGTTCAATATGCCTGCCTTGTTCACGAATAACACAGTCGATTCTAGCCAGACGTTTTCCCACACTTTAGATAGAATTTCTGCATCAACACTTCGAACGGTGCGAGTAATTCTGGTTTTGAGATGTTGAAGAGATCTTATTTGTTCATCATAGACTTTATCTTTCACATATCCTCAGAGAAAGAAGTCGAGCGGCGTAAGGTCCGGAGACCTCGCAGGCCAATTCGTAGGACCGCGCTTGCTAATCCACTGGCTTCCAAGCTTTCTGAACAAATATTCCCTCGTAGCATTAGAAGTATGCGCAGGAGCACCGTCCTGTCGGAAAATTGGTGATCCAGGCAGTTGGGCTATATGGTTTAGCCCCTAGTAATGCAGCATTGACTTGTACGCCTGCGCATCAACAGTTGGTTGACGGAAGAAATATGGGCCTGTGATTTTCGTCTTGTGCATAGCACACCAAACCATCACCTTCTCCCTGCGCAAAGGGACTTCTGTACCATTTATGGGTTCGAAGTGCCCCAGATGCAGGCATTGTGCTTGTTAACAACATCATTGGTCTGAAAAAGACACTCGTCCGAGAAAACAATTCTCGACAAGTAATTGGGATCAACTTCCATTTTCGTGCGACAATGCTGCGCCCACTGAAGACGTTCTGCATAGTCTCTGGTCAACAGTTCTTGTAGGAAAGAAATTTTGTAGGGAAACATTAGCAGCTTCTTTTTTAGAACGTCACAAATTGTAGATCTCGGAACTTGCAGCTCCCATTCTGCAACTCTTAATGAAAGACGAGGATTGCCATGAAATGCTTCTTCAATTCTTGTCACAATTTGAGGGCTAATTTGCGGCCTCCCTGATCTGGGCAAATCAGCTACTGTTCCTTTATCCGAGAATCTTCGGTGCCATCGAAGAATAGAGTTCCTAGAAGGTGCCGCTGTACCGTACGTCGTCCTGTACCACCTTCTGGTCGTCGTAATAGAGCCGGTTTGCATGTATCTTTGAACACAAGCTGCTTTGCGCTGGTTACTTATCTCAACGTTCGGCATGTTCTTGACCTTGATGTGGGAGAGCAGAAAAGGATATTCTGGAAAGTAAATCTTTTTCCTGATTCCTCTTACATCTGCGATCAGGAAGGGTATGCATGAGTCGAACAAAGTATCTTTTTGCGGGCCAATCAGGCTGTTTTCTTTGTTTGTGGCCAGAATTACTCAGCTAAAAACGACACAAGTCCAAAATATTGAGATACCCTACTGCCTAGTGCATCACCACGGATCCATTCCGCCTATCAAAAACTTTTTGTGTAAGGTTATATCTTGCTTTAATTCGTACCGTAAAATACCACGGTAAGTTTCAGAAATATGCAAAATAGTTTCGTCCATTACTTCTCAGTCACCCAGTTGTACGAATCCTATGCTTTGATTTATTGACATGCTACTGTCATTAAAATGTATTTGTCGCCGTACTCGTTGATTACTACCTGCAACTTTTCTTCCCATATTCAGCAGCAGCCTGAGAGAAACAACGGGCTGAGGCTCAAGCTGGCAGAACCGGGAAAGGGAAAAATAGTGTTTCACAGCCTCTCAGCCCTTACTACATTTTTCTGACCATGAGTAGCCTTAAGATTTTGTTTCCTCCTAGAGTACATTATCACCACCTACGCTCCCGTAAACAGTACCTGATCAACTGAGATTCTGCATTTGTATAAGAGCAAATAAATATGTTACGGAATTTATTTCATGTCGAAGCCATTATTCTCTTTCCTATCAGAACGTGGTTGTGACGACATACAGTTCGATTTCGTTTGGAATAGTTTATGTCTTAGTTTAAGTGACGTCATAGTTACGTTTTTTTCTGATGTAATTATGAATGCCAAGTAGATAATTTAGTCAACCTTACTCCATATGCAGCGACTTAATTAATTCTTGTTCTGTTAGCTTCTTAGATAAACAAAAGGATCAGTATCCGCTTTACAGTGGACGAAGAGAGAAGAATCAACAGGGAACAGCAGAAATAATGAAATATATCAAACCCTGTACAAGAAATACTAAGCTCTTTCCCGTTTTCGAATAACTCCTTGGAGTGCGCTACCAAAGCGCAAGGTTTAGGGCTTACCGCGAGGTTACGGTGTCGTGTGTGACAGCGCGTTTACTTCTGATAGTCACACAGTTTCCGACGAAGTTAGTAAGATTTGAGATACAAATTCTATCTGCTGTTCTATTGAACAACCATATCTACGACACCGATAAGTTTATTGGGTTGGCTCGATTTTTTGTTTGTTTCTAAGACTAAGAACGAGAAAAACAAAGTTAGGGTGAATATTACTGAAATTTATCAGGATGAGAATGCAAGTTTAGAAGGGATAATTCAAAATAGAAAATACAAATATTCAAAGGGTGATTAAAGATTTAAATCAAAAGAAGAACAAAGCTTTGAAAAATTCCTTTTGTTCAACTTCTCCTGTAGTGAAAGAGTTTGTGCTTCAATCACTTTCAGCACACCATGGAAAGGGTAAAGGCCATGATTCTAATACTGAATCATGTGAAAAGAAAATGGAGAGCAAGGTGAAAGACAACAGAATCAAACCACGAAGTCCATACAAGAAGTGTCATTTGATTTAAGTGACATCTACAGTACCTTGACTGCCTCGGGTCAATGGAAAACGAAGTAACAAAATGATTGTGTTGAACATGCTCTGGCTACATATTTGAACAGAAAATACTTCGACTCGATATCCATGTTTTCAATAACTTTCTGAACTGAAAGAGTGAGCCATTATAATATGTCAAGAAGGTGACTTTATAGGATTTATGCAACTACCTGGTAGAGGAAAAGGTTTCGGTAAGAAAAGATCCAGGATAGGCGATGCATAAGTAATTAGGCTAATTAATTGAGTCATCCAGAATCTCAATGTTTCCGAATCCGAATCAATTCGAGAATGTAAGCGTGGTACCCAATCTTTTTACTACAATGGCACAAGATTCTGAAACTCAATATGTGAATGATCCTGAAATCAAAAAAGATCATCGAAGCATAGGAGCTAATGCAGAACATACCAATGAAGTACCTTCCCATTTAACTCCAACGCCTTCGGATAGTTGAAGTGCAATTTGAATACGAAGGGGATTTAAGACTTTTCGTTAGGCTTTTAAGCTCTGTATTGTTAATATTGGAGATTTTTTACTATGTTTCCACTACTTGGAACAACATGTCTGACAAGTCAGTTGCTACACCATTACTAAGATGTGGTGCAAGAGGAAGCTGTTGACGCTGATACCATAATTGGCCATTTGGAGACACATTTTCTAAGGCATCGGGCTGAACGTGTGAATGACGAAACATGGAACACAATCACGTACCAATTTTTGATGAAGAAGAGAGAACGAGATTTTTAGTCAGCATCTCATGAATAGGTGCTTGTGGATCTCCTCAGTCCATGTGTGGGTCTTTCTGATATCCGAAAATGTGGTTCAAGAGATCAAATACTAGTGTATCAGACTATTGCTGCTGTGCTAAGTGTAAACCATACTCGGTTTTTTGTCAGAATTCTCCGACAAACTTATAATATCTGAACTCGGTTTATGTTTCTATGGGCTGGAAGCAATAGAAAAGCCGTCAACTCAAGTAGGAGACTTAAGGATTTACATTCAAGTTAGAAATCAAAAAAATGATTAAAGTTAGATTTAGGTATTAGGTACATCGGCGAGCGAAATTCTGGCTAAACATAAAGAACCATGAATCATGGTCTAAGAGGTAATGGTAGATCATCTAGCTAAATTAGGTTACCACAAAGTTCCCCTTCTCATATTTGTATTATTTTCAAAGAGCCTGGTTGTTCTTCATCGAAGCATAAGTACCGAGCCAAACGATTTTTAATGGTTCTTAGTTACTTGTCTGCTTCCTACTTTGGTGCAAACATGATGCAAATCTGAAATATAAAAGTGAAGATGACATTGATTCAGACAATAATAAAGATGAGTCTAATTACATTTCTGCGATCTCAGTGATGTCTGATTATCGGGCATCTGCTACAATGAGCACTTTTCCTACTCCCTTTTTTCCTATACGCCTTTAATCATTTTTTGTGATGCTTTACAAATATTTGTCGGCACAGTATCAAGTTGAAAAATCATATATTGGCATACTGGAGGAATTACGAATCTTCCTTCAATATCATGATAACGTACCAGCTTTGCAGTAACAATATCCTAGAATTAAGTCTGTTTTTATTGATATGGTAGGTGATTTCACTACGAAAAGTAAGCACAAAATTTTTTGCTGATGTACGCATCAACAGCAAAATCTAGAGGCTTCACTAGTTCGTAGAGCATCCTGAGCTCAGACTCCATTCATTAGTCAATTTTATATATTCATCAGAATTCTCTTCTTTAGAACATTAGCACATTGTGATATATTTGAAATAACTTTGTGAACTTTATCGACCAAACTCAGATACCGAATTTCATATTCTAGTCCGGATTATAACAACTCATCATGCACCAAAAATATTTTCACAAACAATTCCCCTCTACTAGTCGTCCCCAGAATTCAAGTGCATATCTGATCACCTACTTCTTGATTTTGCAGAAATTTTCTCCACTTTGGGATAGAAGCCGCAGTATACTTCTCCAGTACGATAAAAAATGTACTGCTGAAGGTCTGCTGTACTTTTTCTATCACTATGCCTTCAATTTTGGATCAAAAATCCGAAGTAATTCTCATTACATGTAGCGAGCGAAATCATAAAATGTAGCTTTAATTGATTTCATTGACTTTATGTAAAAGTTTCTAATGTAGTGTTTCCGCATCTTAAATCGGATTGATGGAAAAAAACCACAACTCCCAGCTGTGCGCACCATGCATCTCTTAATTCCTTTTAGAAGAAAATTGCCTTTCTGTCGATTTTTCCTTTTCTGGTATCCTTTCCCATTTCGATCTATCATCTTTAACGCTTTACAATACTGCAATGCTACACTGAGAAACATTTCGTGTTGACTCATAATTACTTGAGTGCTCGTCACTGCGCAACCTGGCACGACATTGAAGTGCTTAAAGCACGTCTTCTACTCTCTAGAATATATTTTTCGCCACCTCGGTCATTTTTACAATACCTTGCTAACTGTTGTCACCTACGGATCTGAAAGACATGAACCTTTCATGTAAAACGCAAATTTCAAACGTCGCTCATGGAATTTATGCCAATCTCTGGATTCAACGGTGGATATCGCAGGAGTCGCGTGCTATGAATCGTCACAAAATAAGCTAAAAACGTCAGACAGACGTTTTCCTAAGATCCTGGGTAGAATCCAGAGAACATCGGAAGTACCTAGAGGTCAAAGCATTTAATTACTTTAAAATGGTGAAAACGATCCCAAACAATGGTGAAGCACCACAAAAATAAGAGCAACATCAAAATTTTGATCCATTGAGCATCTGCAACCAGAAAAGAGAAATTTTTAAATCGCAGAATACAATGGTTTCGAGTCGCAACCTCGACGGTATCGACCCAGCTAACTTTTTGTCGAGTTCGCTTTCTCGAGCTCCGCACGCATCAACCCACGAGCCATTCGAGATATGATTACAGTGCAGGCCATTCTTGCACCACTTTTTGCTTACGGTACATCTTTCTCAAACACATCCAGTTGTGGGAACGCTGACGCCAATACTTTTTTTCTTCTCTCGCCCAAAAAACAAAAAGGTTTCTTGGACCTCAGTGAAGACACCAAAATGGCCAATCTTCCAGCAGGATCGAGCGGTTTGTGAGCATTTCTCACTACACAGCCAATTGGTTTATGGTCACTGTTCTGTTTGTAATGGAGTGTTTATTGAATTGCCCGACCCTAATCCCCTGGTAGAGCGCCTGGCGGCAGTTGTGTTGGGAAGCGTATGCGAAGAATCGACAAAACGAAACAGTACAGCAGTGAATTTGGTAGAGTCGCAATAGTAAGACCGCAGCCGAATATTGTAACCTAGATGTTCCTACTTTGGTGAAGAAATCCGTCTGTTAATCGTTGCAGCTCGGACGCTTTTGATTGGATGATTAAATCTAAAACCTCGTGACGCCTCAGCTTGTGGCCCAATCGCACCTATTTCACATTCGCTCAGAATCGTAGCGCAACTGCTCTTTTGCTATGAATGCAATCGGTGTTGTAAGAAGGTTGCATAATCTCGATCACACGTAATCAACGGCTAAGCCAAACCAAGGGCCGTCATTCAAGTCGCACATTTGAATACCTCCTGAGATAGATGTAACTTCAATTAGAAACGGTTAAGGCCGTCGCCGAGCGTTCAGTATATAGAGAGTCTTGTGCCCCATTGCTCGCATTTCCAACTCAAGTTTCGACACGTGAGGTAAGCCTATTACAAAAGAAACACAGTCATACTGTAGGTGCAGAGAGTGTGCAGAAGATGCAATCGCAATTCCAGGAATTTTTGATTCGACTGACGGAGATAATGCCAGCAATACTCGACATTGTCGCCTGGCCAATAGCACGACATGCTTCTGTAAACGGTCACTCGCTCTATTACTCATCACTTACTTTTCTTCTCGGAAATTGTCCAACTCCGTAGTGAACATTGAAGTGAATCACAGTGAACGATCTCGCCGTAGAATCCGAACTTGCGTAGTTGTGACTCGTAATTGCAAAAGCGGAACATTTTGCCGAATAAATCATTTAAGTAGTTAAGAGCGGAGACTCTGCTGCTAGACCGAGGGGATGAGTGATGGATAACTATTTACCGCGCAGATATCACCCCTTTTTCTTCATCGTCTGCCTCAATAATTTCTCGAACTCTGCTAAGCACACGGGCTGCCCTACTTTCCAGCGCCCTTGAGTACGCCTCTAGTCCCGCATGGCCGATATCCTCATTCTCCGTGATCTTCGCCATGTCCAGGTCTGTCTGTTGCATTGTGGGGAACTCTCGCCTCAGGTCTCTTATTGCGTTTTGGCATCGGCGCAATGCATTCATGATATTCTTTCCTCGTTCACCCCTAATATCCAGCGTGTCCAGTGTCCGACTGAGGAACGATTTCACCACTGTCTTGCTTTCCCACACCAATGCCACCTTTTCCAGCGCACTACACAACTCCTTCGCCTTCTCCTTATTGTAACAATGCCTATCCCTCATGAAATCCCCAATTTTGAACATACCCCAAGTCATGAGAGCTTCTTTCAATTCCTTCGGAATAATGTGTCGTGCATGCTTCGGTAACTGATCCACGAAACCAGACGGTACCGCCATGTTGCGAACCACATCAAGATTGATTTCGTGTGTAATCTTGAACACAATCCCCATTTCCTTCTCTGCATCGTCGACTATCTTTCGAACTTCCTTCGACAGACCACCACGTTTCACAACTGGTACCTTCACCCACCACTTCTTTCTGTTCCGGCCACCTTTCGCACTTCCTCCATGAGTTTCGCTATCAACATATTCAATCTCACCCTTCAGTGCCTTGAAAGACGCCATTGTTTGAATAACGTTACGGTCACATGACTTCAAGCTGGGAAGATGTCGTCCGATGTCTTCACGCAATGCGTAGCCTCGTCCCTGATTTTCCTTGATCTCCTCCAGCATACCCAAGAGTACTTCCAACTCGCTTGTCCATGTGTGCACAAGTTTGTCTTGAATAGGTTCCAATCGTTTCAATTCGCCAAATGTCTTCACATTCAACGAAGTCATTTGCAACTCAAGTGCACGGGCGGGTCCCAAATGCTTTCGTTTCACCGTAAAGTTGTGCAAGGCTGATTGCATGAGACGCATCTTCTCTTCGATTTCGAGCATGCGTTCACGTGAAACTGATTGCGTTGCCTTCCGAATGGCTGTTCTAGATACTGGACGACTCAGACTGTTTCGGTGAGCAGCAGCACTCGATGCAGCTGCACCTCCGTACGTCATTGCTTGCGGTCCACGCGGAGCTTCAGGCACAGCATCTTGCATGTTGGAATTGTAGTCGGGTAATCTGGAACGCATCAACGCAACGTCATTCTCCTGCGTGGAAGGCTTTGGTTCGGCTGCAGGTCCCGGACGTTCTACAACCTCGATGGCGTGCTCAACACGAACACCGCGTTCCACAGGTGCCTTAGTTCGCTGTACGACTGGTTCTTTGCGATGATGATATTGAGATTGCGAGGTAGCTGGCTGATAGTTGGGTTGCTGAGGCGGTCGTCGATGTGATGCCCCGTCGACTTCCGAAGGTCGGCGATGCAGGTGCTGTCGGCTTTGGTCGGGGCAATGCTGAATACGTCGATGCGACTTGCTCTCTACAATACGTGGTGACTCGACCACGATTTCCTGTCTCTGGATATCGATAACTTGGTGATCTGGCTCCAGTATGTCGATATCTTCGTAGTCCGGGTCATCCTCAAATGCTTGTCGAATGGCTTCACACCGCTTGGTGTACATCTTCACTGTCTTATTCACATCCATTGCTTCCTCGGGAGTGAGAAAAGGCATCACTTTGTAGTACAGTCCAACGACGGACCAATACAAATCAAGTGCTTGCCCATATTCTTCCTGCTCATCACATTGTACTGCACGCTCAGCAGTAGTTTGAGCCTCGGAGAATAACTCTTGAATACGAGAATCGTATGCACCCCAATCGCTGTCAGGTTCTTCGCTCGGCGCCGGTTCCTCAAACGCATAGAGATCCGGTTTCCCCTGTAGCTCATTCACACCCATCGCACTGAGACTACGTCTTAGTCCAGTATTCGCGGGAACAGCAACTGCAACTGCAGATTCCCGCACTTCGGCACTCTGGTGAGTCGCGAACGCAGTCATTTCACGCAAACTCTGCTGGGTGGTGATCGGTTTGCCGGTAGAAACTTCGATTTGACGACGAAAGCTCTCCAGGGCACCAGGATCAGTCTTAGGATGGTCGTGCGCGAGGTCACCAAAAGTATCAGTATTATCGCTATGCAACGACCCATCGATCGGCTGATTATCACGGTCTAGAAAAGGCACACGCTGGGGCGTGTTAAAGCGCTCGATAAGGTGGTTCAAGCCCGCCTTATCGTTTGCGGAATTGGGTGATGCGGTGGTGTTGTCACTGATGGGAGATGTTGAATCCTGCTTCTTCTTCGTGCTCAAGTATTTTGCCAACTCAGTTTGCGTGGAGTGCTTGTAGTCGCGTTTGGTTCGCATCGGCGCCGGTGGCACGCTACTAGTCCCACGCTCGAATTGAGCTCTGAGCGAGCGCACGCTACGATTCAGTTCACTGCCGGTCCTCGCGACGGATGCGGGATTGCCGCGCCTGCGCTCCGCGGGGAGCAGATAGTCGCCCATGGAGGCGCACGAAGTGGGTGTCCGTGGGCAAGTTAAGTTGTCCGGACGAGTCGAAGGTGCGGAACAAGAGCGGGTTGGCTCGAGTAGGACCCGAGAGGCGGTGAGACGGCCTAACTACTAGCAGCCAGGTAGAAGCAGGGCTGGATATGATGCAAAACACATGGCACTGGCATTCAAAAAAAAAGAATTTGAAATATCCTCTTTCCCGCCCGATTTGCTTAACGGTCACCTAAATTCCTCCATTCCATCACTTTACCGTACAGTACCACTACAGTACTGGACTGTGCTGTTGGAACGTGCGATTCGCATCGCGCTCCTTGCAACACCGCGCCGACAGCGATGCGAAATCAAGCCAAAACTCGACTGTACTGTATCCAGCTCACACCACCAGCGCTGTTAATCTCTTGCGTACACGTGAAAGAATCGTGAATGCTGCCCACCGCGAGTGTTCTCTCACCAACGCACTTGGGTGTGTAATCGCAGCTCGGAAGACCGATCCCAATTCACCCAGTGTGCCAACATTGCCCAATCCCACCGCCGCATTTCGACTCATTCTTTCATGTCCGATCCGTTCGATCGCTGTACCCGCGTATCGTTTTTTGAATGTTGTCTTGTCCATGTGCAACAGCTCGGTCATTTTAGGTGTACTCACTTGTTCCCCAACCGACCCCCACAATATGCTTTTTCCGTCCTTCCAGTCCACTCGATTCCATGGACAAACCTGTTGGCAAATGTCGCAGCCATAGATCCTCGCACCCATCCCTTTTCTATTCATCTCGTACAATCCTACCGTCAGAACTTCGTCACTCGAATATAGGCATTCACGTACCGCAACTCTATTGGAATCGTGCCTTTCAGTTCTATAGTCAAATAGCTAATGCATCTCCTCGCGTCGATCACGCGATCCTCGACTATCGCATCTGTGGGGCAAGCTACCTTACATTTCGTGCACTTGCCGCATCCGGGCTTACCTCTCCCGGGCTTGGGCGCTTCCTCGCCATCAATTGGTAGCTTAATTGTTGTCAGTAATGTCCCAATGAAGAAGCCGCTCCCGAGCCGTGGGTTGATCAGCAATGAATTTTTTCCTACAAATCCCATTCCTGCACGCTCCGCCATGTCACGTTCGAATATTGGGCCCGTATCAACGTAATACCGCGCGAGTCCTCCGCTACGCTCATGTAGCCATGAGCCCAGCGTATGCAGCTTCGATTGCATGATGGCGTGATAGTCCTCGCCCCATGCATAGCACGACACTATGCCCGTGTCACCGCCGTTCACTGCGTCCTTAACGTTATGGGATTGCGGAAATCCCGATCGACCCGGCCAATACACAAGACCCACCATCACAATACTCTGCACACCGGGCAGGATGAGGTTCAAGTCACGCCGACGTGCAAGTCGGTCTTCGCGTGCCAGATACCCCATCTCACCATGGTAGCCTTTCTTTATCCACTCCTCGTAATGCTTCAATCGCACTGATGGCTTGGCAGACGTGATGTAGGTGAGCGGAAGTCCAATTTCCGACGCCGTCCGTTTCAGCTCTGTTGCTATTTCCTGCATCCGCTCCGGTGATCTTGGGGATATGCAAATCAGCCAATCCATGTGTTAGGTCAACATCGTAAGATTTCGGCACCAACGAAACTGCAAGCTTCGAGATAAACAACTCACAATGAAAGTTCGCTGTCCTTCGTGCCAACCCAGTTCGAACCCCACCCACGCTTCTCCTTTCTCGCCAATCCTCGCCGCCAACCACTTCGCAATTGCATCCGCCGCACCGTCGTTCCAACTGCGAACGCGTTCATTAAGTCGGTTGGAGAAAACAGTCTAGTCGTCATCGCAACTCAACAACCGTGCAGCTCCTGTTACTGTACCAACTTGTTCACGTGTCCTTGCGTGCAGCATCTTCGATTGATTCGGAACTTGATCTCAGCATTACAGAGGTATGACAGTAGATACTGTAAACAATATCAAAATTGGGTGCGAGCCTCGGTTGTTTCGGTTTTCATTGAAGGTGACGTCGAGCGGTGAACTTGACCAGACCCAACAAAATGTCGATTACGAAGAACAGCAAGATGCTTCAGTTCGTCAATTATCGAATGCGTGTGACACTAGACGACAAAAGAACGCTCATCGGGCGATTTCTAGCGTTTGACAAGCACATGAACTTGGTGTTGGCCGATTGTGAAGAGTTTCGAAAAGCGAAGAAAAAGGTGCGTTGCTCATTCCGTCTATGTGGAGCGCTCGTTCGCTCGTCATCAGCATTAGATTAACTTTTTTTCTTTTGTTTCGTCATTGTGACTCATGCTGCATGGCGGCGACCAGCGCTCCCGATTATTTACTCCGTGAGGATTACTAACCCCGGGATATTGCCTTTGTTCAGGATACCGAAGAGCGACGCGCGTTGGGTTTGGTTTTATTGCGAGGCGAATGCGTGGTTTCCTTAGCTGTGGAGTCTCCTCCGCCTCCGAAAGAAAAGAAACAACCTGCCTCAGTTCGCGCAGCGGTTCCGCTCGGTCGCGGCATGCCAATGGGTCGTGGGATTACCGCACCTGTTCCGGGTCTTGCTGGACCGGCACCAGGCGTCGGTCGTGGAATGCCACCTGTAGCGCCACCGCCCGGCTACGGACGTGGTATGCCTGCACCACCGGGATTTACCCCTGGGCAGTGATTGACCGTGAATCACGATGAACTATCGTATAAGCTCAGCTAAACTAAACTTAATCACTATCATTGTATCGCATTTCGTGACGTGGGTGACTTAAAGGCCCAAAATTTATTGTCATCTGAGCAAATCTATCAGTGGTCAGTAGGTTAGAGTCATTCCTCAACGTAGGACTCGACGAAACCGAGAAGTGTCTGAACTCCCCAGCCGGTGGGCCCTTTGCCCTCTGCTGTGGCCACATTGGCAATGTCGATATGCACATACTCGTCCATTTTGACGAATTCTTGGAGGAATAACGCAGCCGTGATTGCCCCACCCTGTCGGATCGTACTGATGTTGCGCAGATCCGAGCACCTGCTCTTCAACTTATCCTTATAGCTGTTCACCAGCGGCATACGCCAACATTGCTCTCCTCCAACTTCGACACGACGCGCGATATCATCGGACTTGGTGAAATATCCTGCTACGTCAGGACCAAGCGCCGCACCAATGCTTCCAGTTAAAGTAGCTATATCTACGATAGCATTCACATCTTGCTCCTCTGCATAAACCAGCGCGTCCGCAAGACATAAACGGCCTTCTGCATCAGTGTTCATGATTTCCACTGTCTTTCCATTTGCTGCCGTCACGACATCACCAGGATGAGTGGCCTTTTCGCTCACCATGTTTTCACAGGCGGGCATCAAAAAGTGGACCATCACGTTTGGTGGTTTAATGCGACCGATTGCCAATGCTGTGCCAAGCACAGCTGCCGCTCCCGCCATATCGGTCTTCATCTGAGCAATGCTCGAACCAGTCTTGATGTTATAGCCACCAGTATCGTGGGTAATAGCCTTACCAACCAATGCGACAGAACGCTTCACTTCACAACCCTCAGGACGGTATATCATGTGAATGAATTTCGGCTCCCGTAAAGAGCCCTGTGTCACTGACATGTAACAGCCCATCCCGCGTTCGAGACAGTCCTCGCGTTCAAGAATCGTGATGTCAAGTCCAACTTCTTCTGCAATCATCTCAGCTGCATCACCCAATCGTTCGGGCGTGAGATTATTAGCCGGAGCGGCTACCATTTCCTTCACTGCGACTATACCCCGAGCAATAGCCTCACCCCGTTTCACATCCTCAGGATCTATGGAATGGCCTACAACCACGAGTTGATTCGGTGGTGTTTTCTTGGCCTTTTCCTTCTCTGCACTCTTCGTTCCCTTGAACCGTTCATCTACGAATGCGGCCACATTCGCCTCTTGTGCCACACACGCCATGTCCACAGTCTCATAACAGGAATCAATCCACAATGTTACCGATGACGCAGCCTTAATACCTCGACCCTTCTCCACTGCATACGCAGCAGCTTTCGACGGGTCGTCTGTTCCAAACAGGACCACACGTTTCACAGTTGCGTTAGCAACGCGCAGTACTTCGGTCTTACTTCCTTCCGCTGCCGAGAACGCATTATCGACGACCATATCGCCTAATGCGCCACCCAGGCATTGGTTATCGTATTTCTCCAACTCGGATGGTAGCGACCATTCCTCGTCTTTCGATTTCGACACCGCACACACGAGTAGTTCGGTAACGAGTCCCGACAACGGCGTCTCTGTTCCCTTCACGACGACGGGAGCACCGTCGTACGGTCGAAGTGCAGGCGCGTCATGATCCGAGTCAAGTTGTAGCCGCCCTTTCTTCGTTTCTCCAAGAACCATGATGAATCAACCGATAGTGCTCACAACCACAACAGCGGCGGTACTTGAGTGCTTGTTAGTCGGAAACGGACACGAAACTCCCGGCCGTGTTGCATAGCGAGCGATTGCCCGGTCGCGTTCCAGCAAATGGAAACCCTCGGCCAAATGTCCCGTTCTGCAACCCTCTGAGGTGTGCGAGACAGAACTGGTCTATTCTTCACCCTTTCCTCGCTGCGACCGTTTCATTCAAGCGAAGGCGTGGGCCTTACTTGCACTCGTCCGCGAGCCAATTTCAAGATATCAGACACATCCATTTCACAAACGCACACATTCATTTTACGCTCACTCTACAAAGCCCTCAACAAAATTGAGCATGGTCTTGACACCCCAGCCCGTGGGCACCTTCTCCGAGCTGGTCGCCGTACCAGCAATATCGAGGTGAATCCACTTGTCCGACTTGACGAACTCCTTCAAGAACAATGCCGCCACAGTCGCCGATCCACCGCCACCCTTTCCAATATTCCTCATGTCCGCGGTCTTGCTCTTCAGCCCCTTTTTATAATTGTCGACCAATGGCATACGCCATACCTTTTCGCCACCCTTTTCCGAGGCCGCCGTAATCCGTTCCGCCATGTCTTCGTCCGGGGTCCACATTCCAGCCATCTCCGGGCCGAGTGCAGCAACAATAGCACCCGTCAGAGTTGCGATATCAATGATTCCGTCCATCTCCCCAAGATTCTCCGCATACACCAACGCGTCTGCCAGACACAGCCGCCCTTCCGCGTCGGTGTTCATCACCTCAATCGTCTTTCCATTGCTCGCACGAAGTACATCACCGGGATGAATCGCACGCTCCGAAATCATGTTTTCGCAGGCGGGCATAATGAAGTGTACTTCAACTCCTTTCGGTCGCAATTTACCGATAGCCACAGCAGTGCCTAGGACAGCGCCGCTACCGGCCATATCGATCTTCATATCAGCAATACCGCTCGTAACACCAGCTTTGATGTTGTAACCACCGGAATCGAAACACACTGCTTTTCCGACGAGCGAGATCCGTTTCATCACCGGTCCATCAGGGGTGTAGGTGAGATGAATGAACTGCGGCTCACGTATTGAACCCTGCGCCACGCCCAGATAACTACCCATTCCCAACTCGAGGCATTCAGCACGACCGAGCACTTTCACGTCCAAACCCACATCCGCTGCTATTTGACGCGCAGCAGCGGCCAAACTTTCCGGTACCAAACTATTCGAAGGCGCCATGACCAACTCCTTCGTGGTGACAATGCCTCGAGCTATAGCGTAGCCACGAGAAAGTGCAGCTTCATCTAGTACACCGCCACTGCCAACCAGCACAATTTCAGTTGGCGCTTGGCTCTTGTCCTTGCTATCCTCATCATCGGAATCGTCGTCATCCTTCGCGATATCGCTTTTGAAGCGTTCATCTTTAAACGCAGCAAGATTCGCCATCTCCGCCACACTCGTCAGCACGCCGTCGGCCCCCACCACATCAGCATCCAACCACAGTGCACACGAAGTGGCGGCCTTGATAGCCGTCGCTTTGGTCACCGCACTAGACGCCGCTTTCCCGGCATGGACCGCGTATTTGTCATCCTTATCGCCCAAACCATACAGCATAATGCGTTTCGCCGACGCACCCGCAACTCGAAGCACATCGGTGGAACTTCCCGCCTTTCCCTTGAATTCGGCGTCCTCGATGAGTTCCGACAGCGCGCCATGGAGTGTGTTCTTATCGTACGCTGCGATTTCGTCCGGCAAAGAAAACTCGTCCTCCGTCGCTCTCACGCCGATCACCAGCAGTTCCGTGCGTAGAGAAGCGAGCGTGCCAGGTGAAACTGTCACAAGCTGACCATTTGATTCACGCAGAACTGGTGCGGGATGGTCGGTTTCGAGTTTCACTCGCTCCATCGGCGGTGCCACCATGCACACCGCGCGTCGTGGACCCCGGAACGGGACATGGCGAAGCGAACGTGCGGTGGATGTTAGCCTCACATGGCGCGTTGTAGTCACGGCGAGCGGAGACGCGAAGGCGACCATCGCGGGATGCATGGTTGAGGCGGAAAAGTCAGGCGCGAGATCCGAAGTGAGGTGCGGGTACACGTAACATCGAAATTGTCTAAATGGGGGTAAATCAGATTCATGGTATCTAAATAGGTGTTATGTATGTTGTATAGTACCCTCTGAATAGTCAACGACAAAACGAAAGTTTACTCACTAATCCAACCCAGTTCTGTACTGCACTTGTAAAGTCTTGCGGCGTAAAAGTAAAGAATGCCGGTAACTAGTGCGGAGAATGTTCGTTCATTTCGAGAAGACGACAAATCAATCTTATAATATTGTAATGTATTGTGTCATTCCTTGCAAGCGCGGAAATCGTCAGGCATTCCAGGAAGTTGTTTGCCCAAAAAACCATTTTAAGCTCATGAAAAAAGCGTGGAATTCTGGGTATTTTCGAACATTTCACTGTTGCGCGTAGGTCACCACCCCAGGAACCTACAGGCACTTACCGAATTCGATGCGCAATGGACGAGGCGTTGGCAATAGCAATGGACGCGATAATGCGATGCGGACGCACGCCACACGGACGAACACGAGATCGGTTACTGAGCGACGCTATCCTCGAGTTGTGTGTAGCAATGGAACAGAACATCTACGAGATACGAAATCCACATCTACGCAATTTCAATGTCGACGTGAACGGTACATCCAGTCTCTCAATCGTAATGGCACGTAACACGCAATTGAATAGGCAAACAGCTGGAATACCACAGCAGGACATCACACTATCAAATTCAGCGGTCGACTCGCTGCGCACGAATGAACGCACACCACAATCACAAATCTTACGATACCGAACTGATGGGTATTCCACGGCTGGCAATCAATCCACATCAAGTAGGGCACGACGACGACGGAGACCACGTAATACCGTATAATCTGGCGTCTGTGGTTCTTGAAGCTTTCTTGATATCGTCGATTCATTCATTGCGACTTGGCTACCTCTGCTGCAAACATGCAGTGCGATGAATTGCATAACCTGAAACTCTTGGTGATCTTCTCTCTGCAACAATGTGAACAATGCGATACCGTGACCGTTTGTTTGTACAGAAACTCTAAAAAATAAATCGGAAACCTGAACTTGATCCTTACTAAATTGACCGTTCTCAATTCGTCGCAGTATATTCTAGAAATACCGAAATCCATCTAGACCAGCCGTTTCAAACGAGATTTAAATTGAGCCGGGACTGTCAGGTCCGTTACATAGTCCTTCGGTCCAATTTGAGACCGTTGTTCCAGGACAGGTCCCTTGATGTTGATTGGCCCGAAGCCACCAATGTTATGTGGATTGAAGGCGCAGGATACACCGCAGACATTCGCAACATGAGCAAGGAAGCAAGTCATGCACGTCCTGTTCGGACCAACTACCGTAGGCGAATACTGTAGTACTCTGACTCTTCTCTTATGATCATTTAGTATGTGCAGAATATTCAAAAAACAACTATGTGTCCCGTTCACAACTGGAGAAATTCGGGTGATACTGTACTGCACACTACGATGCTTCGCGTGTGATTCTCACGACTTGTCTCCATTTCGCCTTCTCTAGTACCTTCACTGCCATCCCTTATTGTCCAGCGCCTATCCTTATGCACCTGAAAGCAGCATGCCGTTGAAGAATTCAAGGCGCCGCTGAAGTAACCGATCTCCCACATCATCGCTGCTCGGCACTGTCGGAGTGGGCGGCGCAGCGCCGGAGCAACGGTGCGTTACCGGGCAAAACGGAATTCCAGCAGCATTCCACAAAGTTGGATGAATGTGATTGGCTCGGGGGGGGGGGTAATTTTCGTTGTAATTTGAGATGTGTGGATTCGACGCGGTATCGTACAGTACGCAAAATTCGCGGGTGCAGACATGCATCCGGAGTGCAGCCTGCGCAATCGCCTTTCCCCACTGCCGCGCTGTGAGACGCACGCTCAGGTCGCAACGCAGTGAACACGCCATGCGCGCGCACGCGGCCGGGGGCGATCTTTTCCCGGACCTTCTCGCCGCCGAGCTGGCCAACACCGAGGATGCCGACGACGTGCTGTGGGCCACGCCCAAGCCGCAGCCGTGCCGCGGGCGCGTGCAGCCTGCCAACAGCGCGTCGCCGCGCGCGGCGCGCCGCTCCTCGCTGCGTGCGCGCTTCTCCGCGTCGCCGCTGCACGAGCGCCCGTCGTTCATGACCCGTCGATCCCTGCCCCCGCAAATCACCGACCCCGATGCGCCGTCGCGCGACGACACCCCCAATCTGTCTGGCCGCCGCGCCAAGATTCAGTCCGTCGTGGAGAGCAACATCTCCCCGCGCCAACTCGCCTCCACTCTCGCCGCCGTGGGCCGCAATCGTACCCCGCTGCTGAGCCCCGAAGCCGCCGACCTCGAGTCGGGCACCCCGCAACCGATGGATACCAGCGCCCAGCAGAAGTCGCCACGTCGGGTGGCATATGAATCTCCAATGCGAGCAGTGAATTTAAGAAAGCTGGAGCCAAACGTAGCAGATACAACCGAGTATTACGGTGAAGTCGACGATATCGCCACTACACAAAACGAGCCTGTCATGCCCACTGTCTCACCTCTCAGAACGTCAAGCCCACGCGCACGCCCACGTCTAGTATCTCCTGTACGACACACGCCTTCTCCCACTCCCGAAACATTGCCGTTCCCGTTGGAACAGAGGTTGTCGACTGACGCGCCGACTCGGTTTTCAGACCGGCCCACGGCGCGGTTGGGCACGCCCTCCCCAGCGAGCTCGGCCTTCCCGCGACGACGCGATTCCTTTGAGACGCTCACGTCGATGCGTTCGCCAGACCGTGCCACTGCGGAGCTACTTGCACCGCAGGCCAACCCACAAGTGGTGGTTTCACAAGCCACCCCGATTAGGGTAGGGCGCAGCAGGTCGATGCAGCAGATACAGGCACCGGATACACCAAACAGTCAAGACACGCGCGGTTTGTTCCGACGAAATTCGCGCACACCGCAGCTTGACAATGTGCCGATATCCACGGTGCGCTCGCCACGACCAAGGCTGTCATTGCGACGGTCCACAGTAAGTAGGCAGTCGAGTCAGGGAGGCGAGACTCCGAGTGGAGTGTTGTCGCCGCCAGTGATGAGGGCGCGCACGTCGAGGGACTTTCAGCGCACGGCGGACCCACCGAGAACCCCGTTGATGTCGCGCAGTTCGCTGGGGGGCTCGCGGCTCACGGTGCCGGAATCGCCGAAGATCACGGGGATGATGAACCTGCACCGCACGCCCTCGGTGGTGGGTGCGAGCAGCGTGCCCCCGTCACCGTACGCGAGCGACTCGCCCAACGCGCGGCGCACGACGTCGCTGCGGCGGGGCGTGGCCACGCCGCAGTCGCACCGGCTGTCGCTGCAACGTACGCCCGACATGCGGCTGACGGGTGACGTGTCGCCGTCGCCGCGCCGCTTCTCCTCGTTCCGCCTGCAGTCCAGCCGCAGCGTCGACGTCGCCACCCTCACCGGCACCAACTCCCTGCGCCAGCTCACCGTCGTCAAGCCCTTCGCCCTCACCAGCGTCGCCAAGGCCGAGGAGGCCAAGGCCAAGAAGAAGCAGCAGATCGAGGAGGAAGACGAGAAGTTCATCCTCAAGCGCAGGTTCAAGGCCCGGCCCATGCCCGCGTTCTACAACCGTAGGTAGCTGCGCCCGCACGCACGTTCTCGCAAACTAAAAGCAATTCGCCCAATTAGGTAGGTGCCACTTTCTACTCGTGCGTTGGGTGACCTAGTTAGCTGGCGGTGGCAGGTCTGTGTGACAGGCATTGTGACTGACTGTGAGCTGAACGGATTTGATTATTCTACGAACAGTCTCTGATCCAGTACTTGAAGAAATTGCTAGCGAAACATGAAGGCCTTGCATAATGTAGAAGCTTTAAGGTGCACTTGTGAAGAGCGGTACGCGATACTCAACGATGAACGAAAGTTTTTGCGTTACGCAATTCAAACTACGAATCTGGTATCGAAGCAAACACTGATGGGTGGTCATGACGAATACGCACAAATTCACACCACTCGTTCTTTCATCTAAGCAGCCAAACATAATCATGTGTATTGAACGAGCACCATCTTGAACGGGACCGAGATGTCGAGTTTCGCCGCCGCCCCACAGCACTTGATACAGTAAAGCAAACACTCGCTTCGCCCCTATCCATCCGATCACACCTCGACACGACTTGCGTGCCGTCTATCACACACCTGCCTCAGCCATGGCCAGCTATTCGTCGCATCACCAAGGTCCCCTGCTTCCAGGAGTGTTCCAGTTGCATCGGCTAGTCCCCGACAACCTGGTCGAAGCAGTACTGTACTGTACACACATCGTTTTACTGTACAGTGCCACTCGCTCGCTTCTCGATCTTCTCAAGCTCTCGCCCATTAGTCAGCACTTTTATTGGAGCAATTGTTTAATACATTTCAAACTGGAAGTCAGATCGGTAACTTCCTTCATATCCACCAGTTTCGCGTGAACTTGCCGCTACGATTGAATTGCCTCAACATTCAATATTCATAGGCCGGAACTGTAGAATCGAGCACATTCTTTGCTTTCGGATGAATCCAGTAGACAGAGCTAACGAATCTCGAAGAGTAGCCGGTCGCATTCTTCAACTTTCAACCATCAGAGCTTCATCGAGTGAAACCAAGTCGTATAGAAACAGAGAGTATTAGAATCAATAGAGCGTAGTGCTACAAGTTCAAGTGGCCCAAGGAATGCAACTCACAGACACGTCAGCCCGAATGGTTTCCACCGCCGAGCTACAGCCGACTTGCGACCGAACACGACTCGAGTTCGACCTCCCTTATCACGGCGCAGAGTTGCACGACAAAAAACATTTACTCATAAAACTGTCCGACTACCACCGCCAAGCCGCTGCCTACTGGGCGCCGCCCAAGTTCATGTTGTTAAAGTCCTGAGTTAGCAAGTCTGGCTGTGCTCCGTTCATTCCTTGTTGCGGCATGCCCATTCCCATCTGATTCATGCCCATCCCACCGCCCATTCCCGGCATGCCCATGCCCGGCTGTTGCATACCCATACCCATGCCCATTCCAGCCTGTGGCATTCCCATTCCGTTCATGCCCATCCCACCCATCGGCGCCTGCATACCCATGCCCATCATTCCGCTAGGCCCCATTCCAGGCATCACACCTTGTCCCGTCATGACGCCAGGCCCCATCGGCGTGGCCACCGCAGATCCGAGTTGGGGGAATCGACCAGCTAGCGACCCCTTCGGGGTCATGTCCTGGGGAAACTCACCGGGCATGTTCGCAAACTCCGCCGCCGTCGCCGCGGCCGACGCAACCGGCACGACGGCCGTCTCCGTAACCTCAGCACTCATCAAATCGGTGGTGCCACCAAACGCGGCCAAGCCCAATGCACCGGGGTCTGTCGTAGCCGGGGGAGGCGGCATAATCGCGAGAGGCTTCTGTTGCTGCGCTTCCTCTTCGGATTCCTCCTCGGAAGACGACTCCTCCTCGCTGGAGGTTTCATCGCGTTTCTTTTTCTTCTTCGACTTGGACTTCTTTTTGCTCTTCTTCGATTTGCTCTTGCTCTTCTTCTTCCTCACCTCCTCTTCCGACGAAGACTCCTCGCTATCGCTCTCCGTCTCATCCTCAGTTTCCTCCTCACTGGAAGTCTCCTCATCACGACGGCGCGAGCTCTTTTTCTTGCTCTTCTTCTTACTCTTCCTTGACGACTTCCTTCGCACCGGACTCTCGTCCTCCGAGTCGGTGTCGTCGCGGCGCGAGGAACGACGCCTCGGCTCGTCGTCACGGTACCGACGTGAATCGTGCTTCGGCGCCACACCCGCGTATTTCTCGAGCTTGCGCTCGTACTCCGCACTCGGCTTCGTCGGCGGACGATAAGTCGAGTAGGCGCCATAGTCATTCTCAGGCGGCGCACGGCGCGGATACGAGCTACCGTACGGGTCACGCCCACGGGGTTCGTCGCGTCCCCCACGGTAGTCGTCACGGCCGCGATGATCGCGTTCGTAGCCACGCCCGTCGCGGTCGAAGTCTCTGGGCGCGCGGTCATACTCGCGCCGCTCGTCACGAACGGGGCGGTACGTGTCATACGCGGAAGCAGCGGCGCGGGACGGGGGATCACGGCGATATTCATCGCGTCGTGAGTAATCGTCCCTGCGGCTGGAAGCAGAGCTTCCGCCAGAGGGCCCGTGCAGGTTCGGCGGCCGGTAGGTGTCGTAGACAGAACTCGATGAAACGCGCGGCGGCAGCGGCCTCACGCTGGAATACGGATCATCTCGTGGCGCCGGCCTCCGTGGCGGCGCCGACCCTCGGTCGTCGTCGTTGTAGGCGCCGTAGCCGCCACGGCGCCGTGGCACGGCTGTGTCGTAGTCGCCGTACCGCGACATGTCTCTCTAGGGGCGCTCAACTCGCTGCGTGTGCGAACAGTCGACCACTACACTGTACGGTACACCGTAGACGTAAAGTTGTGGAAATAATAAATTCAATATTTTTTGATTACTGGCGAACACGCCAGCAATCATCTTGCGTACAATGCCTACGTATACAATATTAGCTTTCCGCGTATGTATAGGAATGCGTATGACTGTATAGTTACACCCGTCGATTGGGTGGTTCGTGCAACCCAGCACCAGGCATCAGACCCTGCGATGGCAGTTTCCGGCGTGAACAAAAATCCCTCGGAACGCAATGCCGAGGCGACGTTGCACATCGGCCAGCTTGACGACAAAGTGTCGGACGAATTGCTGTGGGAGTTCATGCAGCAAGCGGCGCCCGTGAAGCACGTGTACATCCCGCGCGACCGAATCACGGGCAAGCACTTCGGCTACGGTTTCTGCGAGTTCCACAGCCCGCTAGACGCGGCGTACGCGCTGAAAGTGCTGAACATGGTGCGGTTATTCGACAAATCCGTGCGACTCTCGCAGTCCGCTGTGGACCGGCGAACACAAGACGTGGGCGCGAACCTGTTTATCGGGAATCTCAGCGAGGACATCGACGACAAGCTGCTGCACGACGCGTTCTCCTCGTTCGGCCCGCTCATCGAGCCCGCCGTGGTGATGCGCGACGCGACGAGCGGCGCCAGCAAGTCGTTCGGCTTCGTGAAGTACGCCACCTTCGAGGCCGCCGATAGCGCCATCGCTATCATGAACGACCAGTACGTCGGCAACCGGCCCATCGTCGTGCAGTACGCATTCAAGAAGGATGGCAAGGACCGCGAGCGCCACGGCTCGGAAGCCGAACGCTTGCTCGCGAAAAGAGCACGCGAAACCTTCACTATGTCCGCTGGGTCATCCATCCCCCAGCACACCCTTTTTGCCGACCGACCTCCACCTCCTGGATCTACATTACCCCCTGCACCAGTTGCAGCACATCCTCCCGCCCATTCTTGGGTTCAAAGTCACGTACCACCGCCGCAAGCCGCTCCGCCTAATGCTCAAATCGGCTGGGCACCACGCGCTCCGGCTCCGTCCGGCCCTGTACCTTCTTGGATGTCATCTGGTTCTGCAAATCCTGCAGGTCATCCGCCGTCGTGAAGATGTTCATTCCTTCATGCGTTACTAATTGCTTAATCTATCTATCTTCTGTTCTGTACTATTTCTACTCTCCTAAAATACAAAGAACAGTTTTAAGAGAAAAAGAACGACACTTCACTGCCAAAAAATTCGTATGCAGACTAATGTATCCATGCAACTACTCGTGCCGATGAACTTGAGCTGATTGAGAAGTGAAACAGTTTTATAAAATCAAAAACTACTCTTCATCACTCACTTGTGGGTCATTGGCCTCGTTGTCGACTAATAATTCAGATGTCTTCAGCTTGCTAATATCTTCATGTCGAATCGTGACTTCGGGTTGGGGAGTTTCCTCTTCATCACCCTCTTCCTTATCCTTTCCATCTTCCTCGACTACCTTCTCGTCCGGCGGTTGCACAAACCACGGCAATTTTCCACGCTGAAAATCGGAAAGCATCATTCGGCCTACACAGTTCACGTCCGGTTCCCCCTTCTTCAACAACTTGCCCGCTTTTCTCGCAATCTTCTCGAGCAAGTCTTCCGCATCATCCCATTCCGCCACACCATAAGTACGCACAGTGTACTGCTTTTCTACTCGCTTCAACAACATTGGAATGTACTCTGCCGCAGTATCTCTCAACGATTCCAATCGCACCACGCCCTTCAACACCGATTCAGCTTCAGAGTTGCGTGTAGAATCATGCACCACGCCCGGGCAGTCCACCAAAAACACACTCTTGAACAATGTGACATACTGCCACACCTTGGTCTCCCCAGGAATCGGGGCAACTTTCGACACTTTCTTTCCTCTCAAAGTGTTAATCACACTGGATTTACCCACGTTCGGATAACCAACCATTCCAACCGAGATGCTCTTCTTCTCCGGATGTAATGCTTTGAATTGACGGAGCAAGTTAATCAGACTTCCCTTTCCGAATGGATTCGTGATACTCGAATGGAACACCAACGTCGGATATTCACGAGACAAAACACGCAACCAGCGAGCAGAAGCCCACGCCGGGATAAGGTCGGCCTTATTCAACAGCAACACCAAGTGTTTGTGCCTACACTCACGCTTGATGAAATTCTCCAAATACTTCGAACGCGTGCCCATCGGATCACGTGCATCAATCACTTGCAACACCACATCGCTCGAGTCAATAACTTTGTGCAATTCGCCCCAAATCCGTCTGCTCTGACCCTTGTCGAACACACGCGCCTTTTTCGCTTCCTTCAAGTCATTGAACACAATCCCCTCCTTCACGTCCGGGTCATCCTTTGACTCCGCAGCGACCCGTTTGAGGTATTGCTCCTGCTCGATTTCCTTCTGTTCAATCTTCTGATCAAAGTCATCGTTCGCAGAATTTGCCAGCTTTGCTAGTTCCGACATCGAGCCGGCGTTCAAACGCGGCCGTTTCCGTCTCCTACCGCGCGAGAACGTTTCCTCGAAGGGCTCGTTCGCCAGCAGGCCCAGCTTCGCGCCCGCGTTCGCACGCTCCACCGTATCCGTGTCGGCGATAAGCCCCATCGGCAGCTTGCGCTGCTTCAGGAGCACAGAGTACGGATCCGCCTGCGCTTTCGTGATGGCTTCCCGGAAATTCGTCAAGTCTTTCTGCTGCACCACGCGCGTGTTCCCGAACCACTTGCGATTCGGCGCGATGCGGCCCGCTCCCACCTCCGGGATACGACTGGTGAGGTCGCCCGCGCCTTCGATGATTTTGCCATTGCGGTCGTGCTTGAACGCTTTCGTTTTGTACATGTGAATTCGCTTCACCGTCGCTTTGTCGCGCCCATGCCCGAAGCTCTTGTTGCCTCGGTCCGCATCCATCGCGTGCTTCGGCATTTTGCCATTGACGCCGGGCGCCAATTTCGGCTTCACCTTCGGCATCTTGCTTGTGTTGGTGCACGCGTTCGCACAGCTTCGTCTGCTCGGAAGGGTGAGGTTGCGCGATTACCGAACGAGAATAGAGAGCGTCGGTCGTCGACCATCGATCATAACTTGAGCCGAAAAAGTAGTCTTACACAAATTTGAGTAACAATATAAATAAGTGTCGTATTATTTCCGTCTACTAGATTAGAGATGATTCCTATCTAGTTAAGGACTTTACGATTTGGCGCGTTACCATGCATTCCATGCCACCCGAAACGTAATCGTGCCTTTGCCATCCAAGATCCTAACCTGCCTAACATGGCCAAAAAAGCGACAGATGCCGATCCGAAAGAAGATGCGGAGCCGATTTCTGTGAAGGAAAAGGCAGAAACATCTGAAGAAAACGCATCTCCGGAAGAAGTTGTGGACTTTAGTCAACCATGCATGCTAGGTATCGATGAAGCAGGACGTGGACCCGTGCTGGGCCCAATGGTATACGCCGCAGCTGTGGTGCCAATATCACGAAAGAAGGATTTGGCGACACTCGGTGCGGATGACTCGAAGGCGTTAAAGCCAGCGCAACGCGACGCATTACGCGAAAAGCTGATCAACACCCCATTCGTGCGCACGTACGAAGAGGCGATATCACCCGAGCGCCTGAGTAACCAAATGCTTCAGAAACGAAAGTACAACCTAAACTTGATAGCTCACGATGCAGCGCTATCCTTAGTGGAAGCGGCAATTGCTGCGGGGTGCAATGTCACCGAGGTGTACGCGGATACCGTGGGCCCGCCGAGCACCTACGCGGACAAATTCCGTCAGGCCTTCCCGGGGCTGAAGAAGGTGGATGTGCGGAAGAAAGCGGACTCGGTGTTCAAGATCGTGGGCGCGGCGTCGATCATCGCGAAGACTACACGCGATGACATCTTGGCGCGCTGGGTGACGAGGGAGGCGCCGGACTTGAGCACGGTGCGCGGAAGCGGGTATCCCGGCGATGAGGTGACGAAGAAGTGGTTGCGCGACAGCTTGGACCCGGTGTTCGGGTTCCCGAGCCTGGTGCGCTTCTCGTGGGGCACGGCGAAGACGATGCTGGAGAAGCACGCAGTGGCGGTGGAATGGTGAGTGAGATATTCATGTCGGCGGATTTCACTGGATGTTCTAACTACGAGGCGTGTGCACGTGCTAGGGAGAGCGACGACGAAGAGGAGGCGGGTATGAGCGTGGCGGAGATCAAGGATAACGCGGCGAAGAAGAACACCGCCGACATCACCGCGTTCTTCGGCAAGAAGAACGGCGCGGTGACGAAGAAAGCTAGCAAGAAAGCGGCGCAGGTCGGCAAGCTGCCCAAGTACTTGTCGTCATTGGGTCTGAAACGTGCCACGGGATTGATTTGATTTGCGTTCCCCCACTGTAACATGATCACAGTTTGAACATTGCGTGGTGCAAGGGAAAAGTCCAGGCGAGCGAGTGATGCAGCTTTGCACGTTTACCCTGTGGCACAGTGTGGCATGATTTTGTGCACCGTCCAGTATCAATGAGTTGCAATACGATATTACACTACTGTTCCACTATCGTCATGCGCTCGTGCTAATCCAAGAATCAATCCAACTCCTTGAGCAGCCCCATCTCTGTGGTTCAAGATTCTCTAGCCCTTCACTGCCCAGGACGTAATGTAGGTGGACTGTCCCCGTCTGATATTTGTTTGATAGAATATCAACAATCACACCCATGCATATCGCTCGTCTTCTTGTTTCCGATTTCTTTGAGCTTGTGCAGTCCAATCGAGCTCAGCCTCATACCTGCCATCCTATGCAACTCGACAAATATGAGTGCCGGAAATACTTGGCGTAAGTGCCAATTGATTCAGCATGATGAGGTGAAAATGCCAGTAATGCTTGTTACACTGACATAATTTCGTACAGCACGTTGCATCCACGGTGAGGATGAGCAACGCAACAATTAATTCCTGTCGTGCTTCTGCCAACATCGAAAGCGTGAGATAGTTTCACCTGCTCATACATTCACAAGCAGCGCAGATTTGTGCTTAAGCGGCTAGGGTGCGCTAAAGCGGGTAGCAAGAGTCGCCGAAGCCAAGGTGGCGCAACCGCTGAGTGCGGACCTCTGGGTTTCTTCCAAACGTATACGTTTGCAATTTCATTGGCCGAAACGCGCCTCTAGTGGAAGCTGATTTCTATCTGCACCGCGAGATCCCACGCTGCATCCGCGCAGCTATGCGAACTTGCCATGTCGAGCACCATATAAAACGCTGCGCCGCATCATGTTCCGTAGTGGAGCCACGCCCGCACACCGCACCGCACCATGAACACCTTCGTTTCTCACCCCGCTCTGCCCCAACGCAAACAGCTCCGACCCAGTGCGCAATGCACCCGCATGGTGGCGGCGGGGGAGCCCGGCGTCACGCCCACCTCGAAACGTGTGAGTGCGCCCGTGGTGGACTCCCGTGTGGCCGGGGCCGCGGAGTCACATCATTGGATTAACGTCACCGCCTCGTTCGCACGTGCTTTCGAGCGTGCCGCCTCTGCTAATGCAGGGGTCACCGCCGTGGTGGAAGCTCGTGCTGGTACACCGGCAAGACGCCGCTGGGTCCTGCGTCGTGTGGCAGACCCGAGCCTGGACTTTTTGGATGGCACGTTTATGACTGATATCGCGACGTACGTAGTGATGGAGCAGTACGACACGCCAAGAACACCGGAAGACGCACATACCCATCGATGGCTATCCGCAGTGAAGAGAGTAGGGCCTATGCTGGGCGCAATCGACATAGCCACCCTTTCTTACGACTCGGTGCTGTCCGCTACCAGACACAACGCCAAACCAACTGAGGAAAACGCCATCGTGGTGATTGAAAGCTTCAATGCACGTGATGTGGACGAGATGAAGACAATACTGAAAGAGACTGCAGAGGCGGCCGTGCAAGCTGGTGAGTGTATCGAATATTCGGTGTTGCAGTCACGGGGAGGTTCGTTGTTCAAGACCGTGGAAGTGTACCAAGACGTGGAAGCGCTGAAGAAGTCAAGCACGGCTCGTGTGCATCGCGCATTCCAACGACGGCTGGTTGGGAAGCTTGTGGGCGAACATCTCGAACGACAAACTTTCAAGGCCACGCTGCTAGCTTAGGTTTTTTGGGCTCGACTCTGTATGTGTAAATAGTGTGCTGTATGGACGTGCCGAGTCTGTTCTGTTACAACGTGCGTCGCGTGCGTTGATGTGGGACTCATATTCTTTGTAGAACACCTGCGCAATCAACGTCTGATTTATTGTTACGGTTAGTATTTTACAACGTACAGTACAACGTCACTGTTGCGTCCCATTCATTGATGGCCGCTTCATCGGTGGTAGCTTCGCCTCGGTGATCTTGTACTTCTTAATCACGTCCTGGTACCTGGTGTAGTCGATCCCCATCACGAACTGATTGTTCTCCGCAGTGGTGGTGCCGTTCGCGACGCCATTCGCGATGGCATTCGGGTCGGTGTACGTGATTATCGGGGGGTCCACGTTCAAGTCCAGTTGCGCGTACATATCCTTGATAAGAAACGCAGAGTGAAACACGTTCTCTATTGTACGCGTGAAGCCTGTGTTTGGTGTCGGGTCTACCACCATGTCCCAGAAATTCAACGAGCCTTGGCGCTTCAACCAATGCCGCATGTGTGTCACCTGCTTGTCGGTTTCGGTTTGCTCCACGTCTCCGCGCTCCAGCTCGACCGGCTTCACCGTCTCGGTACCCTTGGTCACCTTCTCTTTTTGCCGTCGCACTCTCGCCACCGGTGGTTCCGTCGTCATGTTGCCGTACAAGAAGTCCATTGCCGGCACCGTGCGCCACACTTCGAATACTCTCGACCCGATTTGATGAAACGAAAACTCTATGCCTTGTTGCTCCGCTTCGTCGTCGTCATCGTCGTCGTTCATCGCGTCTGCGTTTTGCCCTTTCGTTTTCGCCGTCGCCACCACGAGCGCGTCGGTGAACGACTTCACATCGTAATCTTTCAGCCCCGTTTGCAGTTGTGCGGCCTGCCGTCGCGAATACTCGCCCAGCTTGCGAAACAGTTGTGCGTCCACATGCGCCTGGTCCACCGTGCGCACCTTCTCCACGTTCTCCGCCGCCTTCTTGAAGTGGCCCTCTAACGCCGAACTGCGACAGTCCAGGATTTCGTCCCTCTCTTTCTCCAGCGCATCGTGATGGTCGCGTATCTCTTTCAACACGACCTTCGCCTTCTGTCGGTCGGAACGCGCCTTCTGTGCAGCCTCTCGTTGCGATGCCGCCGCTTCGCGCCTCGATTTGCCTGCCTCCCCAGCCGCCATGCTGAGCCAATTGGATTGCAACCGTGCCGTGCAACTCGTAGATCCGCGCAGGCATCACGAAAATGTGGCGCAGAATAACGGAAAATTTATGTTTCTCCGTACGAGTTGTGGAAATCAGAACTGTCAGAATTGGAAGGTGATATCTACTCTGTATCTGAAACCGAACCACTCAAGGGTGACAGAATCTACCGACTGTAGTTGGAGTGTGCCAGAATGGCGGGGGAATGTGTGGCGCCACCGAGTGGCGATACACTGCGGACCATCCGGCAATTATTTAACTCGCCTGGGATAAGCAGTGGGGCGTATGCGCCGATGAGCGATGGAACACTGCTGGCGTTCTTGTTGTTCCTGTGTGGCGCGATCGCTGGCGCTTTTGTGACATACTTGTTCGCATTGAGCAAGGTGGCTCCGCCGTCTACGCGCGATTGCCCGACGGGCGAAATGCGAGTATCGGCGTTGTACTTGTATCCTATCAAAAGCTGTGCGGGATATGCGGTGGAAAGTGCGGATATCACTCCACGCGGCTTCCGGCATGACCGCACGTACATGGTCGTCGATGACGACTACCGATTCGTGTCGCAGCGCAAGATTCCGGCGATGGCGTTGGTGCGACCGAAGTTTATCGATGACACCACTCTCATCGTGGCGGCTGGCGAGAAGACGTTCCAGCACACCCCAGTCACGAGTGGCGAATGCGTGGACGTCGTTGTGTGGAGCTCGACTTGTCAAGCACTGGATCAGGGCGATGAAGTGGCGGAGTTTTTGTCTGAGTTTCTCGATACTCCCGGTCTTCGTCTGGTGGTACGAACGCACGCGCATTTCTCGCTATTCTCCGCGTCGTGTTATCGCTGACTTTGATTTGCTCCTCACTCATTTTCCATAGCGCATGGCCGACGATTGCGTGCGCGAAGTTGAACTTGGCTATTTACCGCCTCATGTATACGAAACGTCATTCAGTGATGGCTACCCGTACTTGTTGGTCACGGAGTCATCGCGCGTCGAAGTGTCGCGACAGGTGGGACGAGAGATTAGCATGGCACGTTTTCGTCCAAATATCGTTGTGGATGGCGATGAGGTGAAGCCGTTCGATGAGGATTTCTGGGAGACCGCAAGAATTGGACCACAAACAGTTTTTCAACTGCCAAAGATTTCGTCGCGTTGCAAAATTCCTACGGTCGATCCCGAGAAAGGGACATTCGACAAGGACAATGAGCCTACGGTTACACTACGTAGGATCCGGGCAGTGGGACGAAAAGTACTCTTTGGTCAAAACGCGGTTTGTGCCAGGGGGCAAGGCGCTAGTATTCAAGTTGGGGACGATTTCAAGGTGGTTGCGATGCATTCGGAACGCAGAATCTGAGCGTTTGCTAATGAGTTGTGTATGCTGCTCATTCTCGACAGTTGGAAATTAACCGATTTCTTGCGATCCGAACCGTTTGCGTGTGACATCACAGTGGTCACGGCAGGCAGAGTCGGTTGCGTGAATATCCGTTTGGTGATTGTGGAGCCCCGCAGTACTTGGCGACGTATGAGTCGTTCCCAATGGTAAATACCAGAGCTCGCCAGGTATCCCTCGGTTTAGCCCACCCGAAATCACATCGGCTAAAAAACTTGAGAATTGCAATTAAATTTAAACTTTAGAACCGCACTTCCGCGAAAATTGTAATTTACTGTGAGATTACCCTGAGCAACGACTGCGTTTCGACACAACTAAATTTATAGTCGGTTGATAAAGTGACATCTACAGAGAATGCAACGATATGTATCTCTGGAAAAACCTACAGTACGTCCTTCATTGTTGCACGACTACAGTCATCAAAATAGGTTCATGTAAAATAGCTAAACAATCAAGTCATCAATCGCTCATCTTCACCCTCAAACATGAGCGAAACTCACTTGAACTAGGAAAACCCTGAGAAATCTCAATAGCGTACGTGTATCACAGAAAGAATGCCGCTCTAGGTCGCCACAATGGCATCACAAACTTGGGGAGAGAAAAAATCAAGCTGAAATAAATTCAGAACAAATCCACCAGGTTTTGAGTTATGGATTAGTCTGCATTGCTAAGCAATGGACAAAAAGTAGCGTGTCTAATTACAGTACAGGTAGTTGGGTTTGGGAATTGTTAGACTCACTATTTCGATTTCCAGAAATATGATCGCACAGAACTCTGAAAAGATCTATTCGATTTCGATCTAGAACTTCATACGTAAAGCAGTGCCAAGCCTTATAAGAATTTCGTTACCAGCTTGATCGTTCCGGTTTAATTTCTAAGTCAATAACTCTCAAGGTACAGTACATAGTTTTCCGACCGAGTGCTACATCATTTCTTTAGGCACCGAATGCTAGTTTTATTGATATACCGGCATCGCTTCCCTACGAATGTTGTTAATTG
>JAAUYH010033918.1_pt1 | contig 33204 bp, 27 predicted proteins | sample 7278061 | NCBI WGS metagenome assembly JAAUYH01 (sample SAMN14350203, study PRJNA611818) | marine sediment metagenome | isolation source: surface marine sediment (0.6m) | place: French Polynesia: Moorea | collected 2018-08 | reverse complement strand
CCTGCCACGATGCCATCAATCAAATTAAAAACAGCATTATGAATAAACCCAAGTTTGTTCTTGATGCTGATATTGCAAAATGTTTTGACCGCATCAACCACTTAGCCTTACTCCAGAAGCTTGGGATAACAGGCATAATCAGGCAACAAATCAGACCCTGGTTAACATCTGGAGTCATTGACCAAAAGGTTTTTACTGCCACATCTGAGGGAACACCACAAGGAGGGGTAATCAGTCCCTTACTTGCCAACATTACCCTCCACGGGATGGAAACTATGCTAAATGAATTTGCCAAAACTATTGATTACCGTAATTGCTATGGTCATCAGGAAAGCTGGCAAAACAAGGTTAAATCCTTGAACTTTATCAGATATGCTGATGATTTTCTCATTTTTCATACCGATTTGACCGTTGTCCAAAGATGCCGAGAATTAATCTCGGAGTGGCTAAATGGCATGGGATTAGAACTAAAACCATCAAAGACCAGAATTGCCCATACTCTTCACCCTGAATTAAGTGAAGATGGCAAAGCTGGTTTTGATTTTCTGGGTCATCACATCCAACAGTTTCCTGTTGGTAAATATAGCAGTGCTATACACCCCAGAACAAGGAAACCTCTAGGTTTTAGAACTCTCATAATACCTTCAAAGGATGCCTGCAAAAAACATCAGAGAGAAATCAAAGATGTTATCAAAAAATACTATAACTCTCCCCAAGCTGTTCTAATACTCAAGCTTAACCCAGTCATCAGAGGATGGGTAAATTATTACTCCAACTCGGATGCTGCCACTGTAGGAGAGCTTGCACGGCAAGACCACCTAACCTTCCAGAAACTCAGAGCTTGGGGTCGTCGAAAGACTGGCTCACACAATAAAGCTCGCAACAAATATTGGAAGAAAAATAGGCAACAATAACTGGGTCTTTGCAACCAGGTCAGAAGACGCGAACCTTCTACGGTTACTAAAACATACTGAGTTCGGAAGCAGTAGTACTAAGTATGTCAAAGTTAAAGGCAAAGATAGTCCCTTTAATGGAAAACTAGTTTATTGGAGTACCAGAATGGGACGTAGTCCCGATATGCCCACTCGCAAAGCTAACCTGCTTAAGAGACAAAAAGGTGTATGTCCCTGGTGTTGTCTGCGCTTCCGTGAAGAAGACAACTTGGAGGTTGACCATATATTAGCCCTTGCCCTTGGTGGCAGAGATGATTATAAAAATCTTCAACTTCTTCATGGACATTGCCACGATGAAAAGACTTTTCTTGATTTAAAGTACATCAGAGAACGTAAACTTCAAAAACAATTGGAGGTCATTAACTCAGAATTAGATAAACACAACTGGTTCTGGGATGATAACGATATCTTAGTACTCTCCAACAAGAAAAGTTAGATGTCCTAATGACAAAGGTAGATATTTTGAGTAGCCGAGTGATGGGAAACTATCATGCTCGGTTTCGGAGGAGAGGGAGCGAGTGGTAACACTCCTCTCGACTCTAATCACCAGAAATTCTGGTAGCCGTTATCTAGTTCATGACACCTCTAGGTGCGTGCCAGCTTAGAGCAACTGTCGTCTAATTTTAAACATCTGTAAACGGGTTAAAGAAGTGAGTTAGGCATAACAAGATTAGATAACCGAACGAGGCAAACATCACCCCTAACGGGAAAAAATTATGTCCAACTTTGTATTTGTTATAGATACTAAAAAACAACCTTTAAATCCCGTTCATCCAGGACAAGCAAGGTTGCTATTAAAGCAAAGGAAAGCATCAGTTTTTCGACGCTATCCTTTCACGATTATTCTTAAAGATGTTCATCCTAAATATCTGACTCATATTCATCGAAATGACGGATATCATTATGCTTTTTGACGTTGGAAATATATTTGGAGGACGGCGTTTCCGAGAACCGCTAACTCTACCGAGTAAGGTCTGGAGTCCCCACGCGGAAGAAGAGATGGCAGTTAAGGAAAAGTGTTAATTTTGTGCTTAAATATGTCAACTTTATTCCCAGCCTATCTTTCTCCTAATACACTCCAAGGAGATATTTCTGTAGTTACTGGCTGTTGAATGTTATTGGTTAAGCTCAGACCATAAATAATCGGAATTAGTCCTAATACTAAAGATGTGGATATAGCAAATAAGATAGTAATTATTTGATAGTCATGATATTCAGCATCACTGATGATATGAGCGGGTTTATGAGTCTTCATTGTTTTAACCCCAATATTCTATACAGTTTATAGATTATCAGAAATTTCTGTATATTTTGCTACCAAAAACATAATCTGTAATATAAATTACTTTTTTGCAAAAATTAACAATTGTTTACTAACAAATTCTTGGCAAAAGTAAACTGTTAGTGGTTACTAGTTAGTGGTTAGTTTCTACTGACTTAAACTAGAACACTATTAACTTGTAAAAATTCTTTTACTGTTCGTAAATAACTGGAAGGGTCTTCTAGCATTGGGAAGTGACCAGTATTAGAAATTTCTACATAACTGAGTTGGTCACTAAGTTTTGCTGCTTCTTTGCCCATAGCTGCTGGAATAATGCGGTCTTTTTCCCCTGAAATCAGGAGTGTTGGGACTGAAATATTGGCGAACTCTCTGGGCATATTTTCTACAGCTTGTTTACTTACTGAGGTATAGATAGTGCCTAAAGCAGATTCGTAATCGGCTAATAAAAAATCTTCGAGAAAAGCACGGCGATCGCTACTATTAATAGGACGAGACAAAAATCGAGCCATAAACATCCTATCTGCTAGAGGAATTTTCAAAAACCAATTGTAGCGAAACTTAACTACATAGCCTCCAAATTTATGAAAAGCTGCAAAAGCTTTTGGATCGTACTCAAAAATACCGTTGCAAGTTAGAATAGCTTGTCGAACATAGTTAGGGTAGCGATTAACAAATAATGCTCCTACAGATGCACCCATAGAATGAGCATGAAGCAAGATTTTGTCGATGTTGAGTTTATTTAACAAAATTGCCAAGTCTTCAGCATACTCTTCTAATTCATAACTCAAGTTAGGAGGATTTTCTGGTAAACTAGAGCGTCCGAAACCTCTGAGATCGTAGAGTAAGCAATCAAAGTTTGGTGTTAAGGCAGATGCAGTACTAAGCCAGTACCTAGCTGAACCTCCCCAACCATGAATAAACACCATTACGGGTTTTGATGAATTGTCACCAGAAGACTGAGAAACCCATTCATAATAGTGATTCACACCGCGAATGTTGATTAGAGGCATTACTTGTTACCAAACTTATTATTTATTTATGGGGATTGGTTGATTGCTTCTCTTTCAGTCTAATAGAGATTGCTGTCAAGGGGAGTTAATTTAATCTGCATTTAAGCACATTTTTTTACGTAGGGAACACTAATCAATCCTGTAATGAGAGGGAAATTTTCTGTTGATAAGGGAAGTAAGAGGCAACTTTATTAAGATAAGCTTCAGAACGAGCAGAAAAGGCGAAAAAAGCCATATGAATATACTTGTCTATCAAAATTTAACGTTCCAATAACCTAGTTTACTTTTTATTAATATTGTGCGACCCTACCGAAACCCAAAAATAAGTCTGAAAAAAGATTATCCTTGCCCTTGTCGGCGACGAGGTTGCCTAAAACCGATTATTCTCACGGAGGCTTTAGGTTGCGATCGCTGTCAACAAATCTTTGTGGTCAAAGAAGATGGTCAAGTTATTGAACAACTCTCATCAATATATCAAAAACAAGCTTGGAGATGGACTGGTTATCGTTGGGCGAGTGTTTATCCTGGGTTCAATAATAAATCTTTATCAGCTTTGTTTACGGTAATTGTACTATTACCGATAATTACCGCTATTGTTTTACCCTTGGTGTTGCAGAGGTTTTCTTCTGACCATATTATTTTTTGGGCGATTGCTTGTTCTTTACTAATTGCCACTTTGATAATTGTACTTTGGTTGGCATACCGTCATTGACTATTACAATAGGGTAATGGACAGTTCATCAAACTTGACACTTACAATTGCCAAGCACAGTTATCAAGCATCTCGGCAACTTGCTATGGCTTCGGGAACATCTCGCAGACAGGGTGTAACAGCACTAGCTAAAAATATGGAAGCTAGTTTTGACGAAATTCTGGAAGCTAACACCCTCGATCTGGAAATGAGTCGGGAAATGGCGGTATCAGAATTGATACTTGACTGGCTCAAGCTAACTCCAGAAAGACTGGAGATGACGGTGAAGATCTTAAAGCAGCTTGCCAAATCTGCGGATTTAACTCGCAGGTTGATTAATGCGCCTTATCAGCTAGAACCTTGTCAATCTTACAGCCAATTGATGCCCCTCGGAACAATTGCTTTGATTTATGAGGCTTTTCCTGAACTGGCGTTAATTGCTGCGGGAATGTGTCTTAAAACAGGTAATAGTTTGATTTTGCGAGGTTGTAGTACTGCAAGTAATTCTAATCTGGCTTTGAGTCGGATAATTCAGGAGGCTTTAGCAGAAACCGATCTTCCTCCCCAATCTATTGAAGTTATTTTCCCAGAAACAGGAAGTACTATTGAAGAGTTAATAGTCCAAGATCGATACATTAACTTGATTATTCCCTATGGTCGTCCTAGTTTAGTCAGAAAAGTTACAGAAAAAGCTACTGCGCCAGTTTTACCTACAGCCATAGGTAACTGTTATTTATATTGGTCTGCTAGTGGAGATTTAGACTTGACCCGTCATGCCATTATAGATAGTCATAATGGACAACCAGATGCGGTAAATGCGATCGAAAAAGTCTTAATTCATAGCAGTAAAAAACCCTCTTCCCTCATTGCTTTATTTACTAGTCTTCAAGAACAAGGTTTTAAATTAAGGGCTGATACTCAATTATGCCAAGAATTTTCTGAGTACCTCCAGCCTATGCAAGCTTCCGAATGGAGAAAACCCTATATTGGTAAGATTGTCTCTTTTCGTTACGTTGACAGTTTTAAGGAGGCGATTGCCTGGATTAACCGTTACAGTAGTGGTCACGCAGATTGCTTAATTACAGAATCCTATCAAGAGAATCGTTATTTTGTACAAAATGTTAATAGTGCGCTAGTATATGTCAACACTTCACCTCGTTTTTCCCGTAACCCCAATTGTGGAGAAGCGGTATTTTTGGGAATGTCTAATCAAAAAGGCTATCGTCAAGGTTTAATTAGCTTAGAAACTTTTACCACTGTGAAACAAGTAGTCCAAGGATGAACCAACTTCCCCAACCTATTCCACCCCAACCAGGTCAAGAATCTGTCTGGGACTATCCCCGTCCCCCTCGCTTAGAGCGATCGCCAAAACAGATTAAGATTGTCTTTAATGGAGTTACCATTGCTGATACTAACAACAGTTATCGGGTACTAGAAACCAGTCACCCCCCTGTCTATTATCTTCCACCTCAAGATATTAAAACCGAGTATTTATCCCAAACTAATCAACCTCCTTCTTTTTGTGAATGGAAAGGATTAGCTCGCTACTACACTGTTATAGTGGGGGATAAAGAGGCAGTAAATGTTGCTTGGAGCTATGATAATCCTACGGCAAACTTTGCAGCAATTAAAAACTATATTGCTTTCTATGCTAGTCCGATGGATGGTTGCTATGTGGATGATGAGAAAGTGCAGCCTCAACCAGGAGGTTTTTATGGAGGTTGGATTACTAAAGATATTGTAGGACCTTTTAAGGGTGAACCTGGTAGTTGGGGATGGTAAATTTTAAAAGGATGAAGGATGAAGGATGAAGTTGATTAAGTAGCAAGTAGTAAGTAGCAATCAACAACTAACTACTAACAACTAACTACTAACAATTAACAATTAACAATTAACAATTAACAAATTAATTTTATTGATGAAAGCTTGGTTAGTTAGTGTTGGAATATTATTTGTTGTATTTGAAGTTTTTTCCTGGCTAAAAAACTTTATTTTACCTCTACCAATTTATATTTTAGCAGGAGCGTTTATTGCGATCACATCTAATTACGATAAGGGAATTATGAACCTTTTTCGACAAGAAAAAACAGAAACAGCAGACCTAATTACTCAAACAGCATCTTTAATAGAAGAAAGAAAAGCAATTAACTCAGATAATTCATCTGAAACCCCTATTCCTCTTAATCCTTCAGAAAAATCCTGATTATTAACCAAATCGTCTGGCAACTTTTCCTCATTCCTTATTAAGATTAGGTAGTCCACAATAACATTTCTTCTAAAGCTTTTTTTCTTAAAGGTTGAGAAATAATTTTACCTTGACCATGAGCGCAATCTAAAGATTTAATGTATTTGAGTTGTTGATTAGATTCAATATCTTTGACTGTAATTTTCAGATTCATCTGATGAGATAGATTAATTAATAACTCAAACATATCGTGTAAAGTTTTATCCCAGCTTAAATTTTTTTCTGGTGTTTTATTGTTGAATTTATTAGATGAATCTATACTAATTTTGACATTCTTAATCGGAAAATTTATTAAATAAGTTAAGGCAATATAATTGAGATAGCAATAGCCATTACCAAAGTTATCTATGATGGTTTCTATCTGGCGAGATTGTAATTTTTCTAAAGTTTTGAGAGCGTATTGGGGGTCATTGGCGATTACTTTTTCGGATATTTCTAATTTGAGATATTTCCCTTCAATTCCTGTCGCATCTAAAATTTGATCGATTTTTTCTATTAAGTCAGATTGATTAAATTGTTGTTCAGATAAATTGACACTAACTTTAGTGTTTATTTGATGCTCTTGTTGCCAAGCTATCATTTGATGGCAAGCTTCTAAAATTACTAAGTAGCCTAATTCTACAATTAACCCTGTTTTTTCGGCTAAGGTAATAAATTCTGAAGCATTAATTAAACCATAAACAGGATGATTCCATCTGATTAAAGCTTCTAATTCTAAAATTTTTCCTGTGGTTAAAGAAATAACTGGTTGATAATCAACGATAAATTCTTGATTGGCGATCGCCTGTTTAAAATAGGATTCATCTTCAGAAGATGTGCTACTGACTCCCTTGGATTTAGTCAGAGTCATTTCAGGATGAAAAATTTGATAGACATTTTTAACTTTAGATTCTTGTAAAGCAATATTAGCATCTTCTAATATTGGTTCTATTTGTTGATACTGGTCATTGAGCAAAACAATTCCGATACTACTATTATTAACGTAAGTATTGCTCTTTTTTAATTCAAAGGGTAATGCTAGGGTTTTTTGGATTTTTTCAGCTATATTAATTATATATTCTAGTTGTTCAACATCATAAAGTATAATAGCGTATTCATCTGCTTCAAAACGACCGATATAAGATGAGCGAGGAAAACAAGAAATTAAACGATTAGCAATAGCAATTAATAATTGATTAGCTTCAAAAATGCCATAATCATTTTTAACTTCCTTAAAAGATTCACAATCAATTAAAAAAACGGCAAATTTAGCTGTAGGTTGTTTTTTTAACTGTTGGATAGCTTGAGTAAGTTTGCCAAAAAAAGAACTGCGATTGATTAATCCTGTGAGGGGGTCTTGTAGTGCTTTGCGGATCATTTTATCTTCCGCTTGACGACGTTGGATAATCTCTTCATGAAGTTTTTGATTGGCAATTTCTAATTCTTCTGTACGCTCTTTGACTCTAATTTCTAATTCTGTATTGAGACGAGAAATTTCCGCTTTAGTTGATTGAATAATTAATTGATTTTTAATTCTGATGAGAATTTCCTCAGATTGATAAGATTTGGGAACATAATCGACTCCCCCAACTTGAAAGGCTTTTTTCTTATCAAAAATATCTTCTAAGGTACTTAAAAAAATTACAGGAATATCACAAGTTTTGGGGAAAGCTTTTAACTGTTGGCATACTTCATAACCATCTATTTCTGGCATGACAATGTCAAGGAGAATCAGGTCTGGCCATTGAGCTTCTGCTATAGTTATAGCTGTTGCTCCATCCAAGGCACAACGAACAGCATAACCTTCATCTTGAAGTAGTTTAGAGAGTGCCTTCAAGTTAGATGAAGTGTCATCCACAATCAGAATATTAGCTAATGGCTCTTGACTAGAGTTAATGGTGTTCAAAGTGCAAGTTATTAATCCATACTGTTACCTATTTTTAACTTGCCCGAAAATTTCTGGAAATTCACCATTGTATCTAACTATTTTTGACAGAACTTTTAGCAATATCCATCAAAGTATTATGGGTACTATGGGCTTGAGCATCTGCTGTTGGTTTTCTTTGGACATAAGTCCCATCGGATTTTAGTTCCCAAGCTTGGCGATTATCTGCCAACATAATGCCCAGAATTTCTTGTAAATCTTTAGCTAAATTAGGGGACTCAATGGGAGCTACCGCCTCTACACGACGGCTAAGATTCCGCGTCATCCAATCTGCACTACCAATATAAATTTCTTCTTCTCCCCTATTATGAAAGTAAAAAATGCGAGAATGTTCTAAAAATCGACCAATAATACTAATAACCCGAATATTATCACTAATTCCTTTAATCCCTGGACGTAGACAACAAATCCCTCTAATAATTAAATCTATTTCTACTCCTGCTTGGGATGCTTCATAGAGAGTAGCGATAACTTGTCCATCAACTAGAGAATTCATCTTGGCGACAATGCGACCTTTTCCCCCATTGCGGGAGTGGTCTATTTCCCGTTGAATCATCTCAATCATGCGATCTCGTAAATTGACGGGAGCAACCAACATTTTGCGATAAGATTTTTGTCGAGAGTAACCAGTTAGGAAATTGAACAAGTCGGTTAAATCTGCTCCTAAATCTTCTTGACAGCTAAAAAGACCCAAATCAGTGTATAGTCTAGCGGTTTTAGGGTTATAGTTTCCTGTCCCAATATGAACATAACGCCGAATTTTACTGTCTTCTTGTCGAACAATCAGAGTAATTTTAGTATGGGTTTTTAGCCCTACTAAGCCATAAACTACGTGAACTCCCGATTGTTCCAGCTTTCTTGCCCAGATAATGTTATTTTCTTCATCAAAACGCGCTTTCAATTCTACTAGGGCTACTACTTGTTTGCCATTTTCTGCTGCTTCAATTAGAGTTTTAATAATAGGGGAATCCCCAGAAGTCCGATACAAGGTCATTTTAATCGCCAGAACTTTAGGATCCCTGGCTGCTTCGGTGATAAAACGTTGCACTGTACCGCTAAAGGAGTGGTAGGGATGATGTACCAGCAAGTCTCCTTCACGAATCATCTTCAAAAAATCCTGTCCATCTTCGACGTTTTGCAGACGTTCTACCCTTGATGGTATAACAGAAGACCAAGGCTGATCTTTGAGTGAGGGTAGGGGTAATCCCATAAAAAACATTAAATCCCCTAAACTCAATAGACCATCAATGTCATAAACATCATTTTCTTCAAGAGATAGTTCCCTCATAATCGTGGAGCGAAGTTCTTTGGGTGTGGAAGCTTGAATCTCTAGACGTACTGCTGAACCGCCCATACGCCGTTTTTGTAATTCTTTTTCAATCGCCAGTAGTAAGTCATCTGCTTCGTCTTCTTCTACTGCTAAGTCTGCATTACGAGTTACCCGAAAACTATAGCATTCCTGAATATTCATCCCAGGAAATAAAGATTCTAAGTTATGGGTGATTAGTTGTTCGATGGGAATACCAGTCCAAACGGCTTTTTGTTTTTTAGCTCTTTGACCCAATTCTTCTGGTAGGGGAATGAAGCGAGGTAGTACTTTAGGAATCTTAATCCTTGCGAATAATTCTTCTTCTATGTCTGGGTCTTTAACAATTACTGCTAGATTAAGACTGAGATTGGAAATGTAGGGGAAAGGATGGGACGGATCTACTGCTAAAGGGGTTAAAACAGGAAAAATATGTTCTTCAAAAAAATCCCTAAGATAAGTTCTTTGCTCTTGATTCAAATCGACATAATTCAGGATATGGATGTTGTTTTTAGCTAATTCTGGGATGAGGACTTGTTGAAAAAACTGATGCTGCTTCATCACTATGGGACGCAAAACCTTACCGATTTCTTCTAGTTGCTGTGCTGGAGTGCGTCCATCCAGAGATAATTTAGTAACTCCTGCTTCTACTTGTTGCTTTAAACCTGCAACCCTAACCATAAAGAACTCGTCTAGGTTAGAGCTAAAAATTGCCATAAACTTGAGACGTTCTAGCAGGGGAGTCCTTTCGTCTAGAGCTTCCTGTAATACTCGACGATTAAACTCCAACCAGCTAAGTTCTCGATTGAAGTAGTATTTCGAGTCACTTAAGTTAATGTTAATATCAGCAGCTTTAGCAGTAGTCATCTTGGTAAATCGTTACTATAAAAATAGTAGCGCACCTTGAGATGAGGTAAGAATTTATTTCTAGAACAAATTACCAGAATCAGAACCCAATGCTTAAAACTGATTAAATTTTTTGCAGATACTCAGAATTATCTTGGATAGTTACATTATGATTTTGAGGAATTGGAACTTCGTATTTGAGTAAATCTGCTAACTCTTGTAGCTGACTGATGGCTTCTGCTCCTTCTAGTTTCATCAATTCACGGTCATCACGCATTTCCGTCCAAGTTATTCCGTAATCAGAAACTAAAAAACGAATCAGGTGATTTTCTCCTAAACTCACCATAAAAGAAGCACTATTCATTTCCCCCCCGCAGGTATAGCAGGAAGCCATATGACCACGATTCTCTAAGGCAATCGCTAAAGCCTGAAGATTCATCACCAAGTCGCGAACGAATTGACGGTGTTGTTGTGCGAGTCTAATAAACACTTTGTTCCTCCGAACACCACTAATTATTTTAGACGATTTAATATTTTTTTAATATTTGTTTCCTTGATGTACTTTATGACAAAACCTAAACTTTACCTATGTGTTTTGGGCAAAAATTTTAAGAGAATACTTCGGGGCTGAGGGTTATTCCCCCTATAATGACCCTAAATAGCTCACAAAATTGTTATCTAAGACTTATAATCTCAGTGATTTGTCAAGATAAAGATAATTGATATTTGGTGTAAGAGGAAAAAATGGCAATTCAACTACAACAAGCTTTAACAGTAGGCAAATATTTATTGACGCAGCGTTTATTAGGGAAAAAAAAGTTTCCTCTAGTTTTAATGCTAGAACCTTTATTTCGCTGTAACTTGGCTTGCTCTGGCTGTGGTAAAATTCAGCATCCGACAGAAATTCTCCAAAAACATCTGACCCCTGAAGAGTGTTTTGCTGCGGTAGAAGAATCCGGCGCACCAGTGGTTTCCATTCCTGGGGGAGAGCCGTTACTACATCCTCAAATCGGAGAAATTGTCCGAGGATTAGTGGCTCGAAAAAAATTCGTCTATTTATGTACTAACGGGTTACTCCTCGAAAAAAGTTTAGCTAAATTTGAACCTTCTCCCTATCTCACATTCAGCGTTCATTTAGATGGCTTAGGAGAAGAACATGATCGCCTAGTAGATCGCTCAGGAGTCTTTGAAAAGGCGATCGCAGCCATTAAAGCTGCTAAAGCTCAGGGTTTTCGAGTCACCACTAACACCACGGTGTTTGAAGGAGCAGACCCCAAACAAATGCAAGAATTCTTTGATTTCCTCGAAGATTTAGGCGTTGATGGTATGATGATTTCTCCTGGTTATAGCTATGAGTTAGCTCCAGATCAAGACAGTTTTCTCTCTCTTGAGCAAACTAAAGCTTTATTTAGAGAGATACTTGCTCCTTGGAAATCGGGTCAGAAAAAGTGGAATTTTAACCATAATCCCTTATTTCTGGAATTTCTCATGGGGGATGTTGATTTTGAATGTACTCCTTGGGGGAGTCCTAGCTATAGCGTCTTAGGCTGGCAAAAACCCTGCTATCTGTTGAATGAAGGACATTATAAAACTTATCAAGAACTAATTAACAACACCGACTGGGATAATTACGGGCGTGCTAGTGGTAATCCTAAATGTGCAGATTGCATGGTACATTGTGGTTACGAACCAACAGCAGCAACCGCAGCTATGCAGCCAGAAAACATGGGTAAAGCGATGGGAGCTTTGTTTAGCTAAATCTGAAATTTTTTCCCTAGGTAATATTCCCTTACCAAAGTATTATTGTAGAGTTCTTCTGCTGTTCCTGAAGCCAGGATTTGTCCATCTCGCATTATATAAGCCCTGTTAGTAATAGCGAGAGTTTCGCGGACATTATGGTCAGTAATTAAAATTCCCATCTGGCGATCGCGTAATTGGGCAATAATTTCTTGAATTTCAGAAACAGCAATGGGATCGACTCCTGCAAAAGGTTCGTCCAAGAGTAGGAATTTTGGACCATCTAGCCCAGCAGCCAAAGCTCTAGCCAACTCAGTGCGTCTTCTTTCTCCCCCAGACACCTGAGAGCCTAAAGTGTTTGCGATTTTTTCAAGACGGAATTCTTCTAAAAGTTGTCGTAAGCGGATAGGTTGAGCAGGTTGGGGGATATTAGTTTGTTCTAGAACTAGCTGGATATTATCTCGAACACTGAGTTGACGAAAAATACTAGGTTGCTGAGTTAGATAACCAATGCCTAACTTGGCTCTTTGATGGAGAGGTAAAGTAGTAATCTCTTTTTCTCCCAGTCTGACATTTCCTGCATTAGGTTTTACCAAGCCAGTAGCAATATAGAAAGTTGTGGTTTTTCCTGCTCCGTTAGGACCCAATAGACCTACAATTTCTCCTGGGGATACTCTAAGATTAACTCGATTAACAACTAATCTTTTGCCATAAGTCTTATGGACATTTTCTAAAACTAGAGCCATAAGTTTAATCGATAATTAATATTTGATATTTTGTACTGTACTAATTATTAACAGACGTAGGCTCTGTAATCAGGTATGTCGATTCTACCTGACGATCGGATTTTGGGGTAGCAATAAATTTTCTTTCATCAACCAGATAAGTCATAGTTTCTGCTCGCATACTATTCCCTTCTTGGATCACATAGACATTTCCCGTCAGCACTAAACGACGTTCCCGACTATAATACTGTGCTTGGGCTGCGGTAGCCTGAATTTGTCGAGCAGGATAATTAATTTGTACATTACCTCTTGCGGTAATTATTCCTGTTTCGGAATTGGCTTCTTGTAGATCCGAACGAATGGTAATTGAACCTCCAGTAACGGGAGTTTGAGCATAGAGAGAGCGAACGGGAAAAGTTAAGGCGATCGCGCTAATCAGTATTGTAGAAGCAATCTTTATTATGTTATTACGAGAAGTACGAGTCAAATAAGAAAAGTCAAAAAACATAGCTATTAATTATAAATTGAAGATACTCCGCCCTTTAACACCTACTTAAAGCCTAAACATAGTCGATCATATTTAGGGTCGGGACTCGGTGACTTCCCATAAATAATACGATTTGATTGGCTACTAACAAGAGAGAGAGACAAGCTCGTCTCATTAATATCACTACTAACAAGAACTTTCCCTAGGGCTTTTGTCCAATCAAAAAGGTTTGAACGTCTAACTTTGTTAGATTTAAGATATCGTGACACGACATTCCAAGTCGTCCAAGGATGCCTAGTTCGATCCTCTGGTCTTACTAGGCATTTAGGGGGGCGTTCGCTATATCCCATTGCTCGTCGAGCAATAGTCATTGCTGCTGCTGTTCCCGAATTTAAACCATATCTAGGCATAAATTTAATCATGCCAATGACACTGGTAAAAGCTGGATTTTTTAAATGCAAGCCTATTCCATAACGCTTACATCTTGAAGTTAATGCTTCTCTAAACATTAGAGTAGAGAGGTTAGAAAGCATTTCATTATAAACACAAGATGCTTCAGACATGGATGCTTTTTTTTTTGAAAAATCTAATGATTCAATAGCAATAGGACATTGATAATTAAATGCTATATCTGTAAGTTTAACTACTAGATTACGCATCATTACTTGTCGCTGACCAGAACTAAAACCTTTCCATTTAAAGCTCAACTTACCTTTTTTCTTAATATTTCCCTCACTTGAAACATAAGCCCATTCAACACTATCTTTATTAAAATCAACTCCAATACAACCATTATTAAAAGATGTGGTAATTGGGACTTCTTGAATGTAAGTAGTTAAATGGATATACCACTGGTCAGATTTATGTTCTCTTCTAAAAATCTGTACTGTAATTGGCTTTTGTTTTTCTAAGGCATAAAGTAAAGATGACTTTCTGTGACGACGGCATTCTGTTATCTGAAAAGAAATTTCTAATTTTTCGACCTGCTCTGACTGCATAAAGCGAGGCAACATTACAACTGCTTTAAAATCATCTCCATTGATGTGAAAAATTTTAATCATCGTACCGCCACCAACGGAGGACTTGCCAACACAATAAAATCTACCGCCTCGCTTCTTCCTCCAGTCGTGCAACCACTCAGAGTGATTGTTATATCCATTTTCTGATAAATGGTATTGAGCATTAAACAGTTTTTTTGAACCAAAACAAATATGTAATCTATCTGTAGATTCAAGCTCAATTAATTGCTTATTTAATGATTGTATTTTGAGGATTTTTGATTTTAAACCCCTAAGTTGATTTTGTTGTTTAACGGTAGGATTCTTGATTTTAGATAAACTTTTAAATATTGCTTTTGCCGAGCTTGTTTTCTTTTTAATTTGTTCTTTAATTCGGGCTATATTCAGCTTCTTTGCTGTGGTTAATTGTGAATAGGTTTGCTTAACCTCACGGGCGATAGAATCAGCCCATGCCCACTGAATATTAAAACGAGACTGGTATGATTTTTCGATTTCATTTTCCCTCATTCCATGCTGCATATCAAACAAGCCTGTACGACGTATCGACTCGTACTTGTTGCCCAGGACATCAAGAATGGGATTGTATTCGATTTTTGCTTCGATTCCGATTCTTAGCCCTTTACTTGACATGATTTAGCACTGAATTTTGTTGTGTCATTTTAACAGAGTTTCATCTACTCCTACCTGTTTGGCAAATTCATCTCTGTCGCATACTTACACATAGTTGTTAGTTTTGTATAAGTATGTATAATAATTAGCTGCTAGAAGTCAACAGTAAGCTGTTACCAGTTTTTCTTTGGGTTGCCCATCTCCCACTATAAATATAGCTGAAGTACTCTAACCTGCTTGGACTTCGTAAATTACTTTATCTTGACAGACGCTAATTTGTATAGGTAAGTTGCCTCTGCCACAATGATTTTAGTTGAACTTTTTTTACTTCTAAAGTGCTGGCGAATAAAATTTGCGCCTACAGCAAGGAAGTGTGACTTACCATTTAAACTTCGCCCCCAAAGCTCAAGTTTTGTATTATTGTTGTCTTTGACAGACTAAAACTGTTTCTCGATTTCCTTTTGTAATTCGTAACTCTTCGTCTAAGTACAGTACTTTTAATAATCCTTTGGGGGATTTTTGCATCACAAAAGTTCTTTTTCCTGTTTTCCTATCTATTTCTGATGGGGTCGTTATCCTAAACATCCATTTAATAATCCAAGAATTCAAGCGTTCTCGAATACTCATGGAAGAGCCAGAGGTATTATTACCAAATATTGATAACCATTGTTCAATGTTGTCGGTTCCCGCAGGAATTAACTCCCCTCCTGTAAATTGAACTTGTAGGGTATTCTCATCAACAGGATGACAGACAGCAAGGTTTTTTATAATACCGTTTAATTCAGGAATATTATCATCTATAGTTTTAAATTTCACTACAATGTGATGAGTATATTCTTTGTCTTGATTTGTGGGAAAAACTGGCTGTGTAACTTCTTGGATCGCAACTTTAAGATTAATTGGTTCAAACATATTAAATGCTAGTCTCCCCAAGGTATAAACATATTTATGATGTTCATTTTGTTGACGATCTGGAAAATTTGGGGCATTAATTAATAACCAATTTCCTTGCAATAGAGATTCTTTTTCTGTAGGTGAATGGTTGGGATTGAAAGAAACTAATTCTTGGATCGCAGTTGCTACAACTTGATGTTTAGTATCACCATCATATTTAGCAAGTGCTTGTAATAAATTAGCTTTAGCAATATCTTGTTGTTGATTTATTGAGGTCATTTTGACTATTGCGATAGAGTTACAGCTATTATCAGTCAAATAAATTTTCTTAAATCTTTATTCTTCATCACTCTTTCCTGTTTTTAGTCGAAACCAAACTTGGCGCATTTTCCAAAATTTACTGGTTTTCATTGCAGCTATAGTTTGCTGGGCTTGAAATAGTTGGGATTGTAAATCAGTTATTTGATTTTGATAGCGATCGCGTAATTCATTATTATTTTGTTGTAGTTGAGTCAAAACTTGATTTAATCTTTTAATCTCAAAATATTCATCTTTGAGACGATTGTGTAATATGTGATTTTGACGTTGTAAATCAACTAAAGAGTATCTAACAAATTTATCAAAAACGTTGGGAGGAGTAGAAAAACAGTGAGCTAAATATTCTTTTTCGTTTGCTAAATAATAATCATTTAAGCCATCAAAATAAACAGGAGTATAATTATGCTGTTCTAAGATGGTTTTAATATTAGTTTCTGTGCGAATAGGAGAGTTAGGAATAGTTGCTTCTAAAACTACAACAACTGGTCTAAAATTTTCCCAATCATGTCCTAAAATTACTTTTTCTTCCCACCCTTCTACATCGATTTTAAGAAAGTCAATCTGACAATTTACTTGTTCTCGACAAATATCTGCTAACTTTCTGAGGGGTACTTTGTAAGAATTAACTCTATAATTATCCGCTTCAGCTATTCTATAAGCAGTTTCTCGATCAAAGGTGGAAAGTCCTGTAGCTTCTAATTCAAAAAATTCTAATTCTGATTCGGTTTCTCCTACAGCAATATTGAGATTGATATCTCTTTCTCTATCTTGTTGTAATAAGTCAAAGTATTCTTTTACAGGTTCAATATTAATACCGCGCCAACCTCTTTCATAAAAAGCTTTGGTAACAGAATCTAATACAGGGTGATGCGCTCCAATATCAATATAGAATCCTGGTTTTTGACCAGAAAAAACCCGATTTAACATAACATCTTCAAAGTTTTGGGCGTAGGAAATAAACATAGTAATTATCTGTTAATAGTAAATATTTTAAAGTACGCCAATTTTTAAAAGGCGATCTCGATATCTTTGACCTGCTACCATAGGAGAATGGTTTTGTAGTATTTGTTGTTTTCCTGCGTCAGCTATTTTCTTAGTCTCCTGGGGATTATTAACTATTTTATTCATTAACCAAGCAGCGTGATTAAGATCTGGGTCAGCCCATTTTTGTCCCTCAGCAAAGGGGTATTCATCGGGTTTGAGAGAAATTAATTGATAGTTTACGGGAAATCCTGTCTCATAGTTGATAAAGTCAGTTGTCCCAGAATAGTTAGTTGAAATTACTGGCTTATTTAACAGCATCGCTTCAGCTAAAGTATAGCCAAATCCTTCTGAGCGGTGTAGGGAAACATAACAATCACAACAATTCATTAAGCCTAGTGCTTCAGGGTGAGTTAAGTATTCATTAATTACAATAATATTAGGATTATCGCCAACTAAATCCATTAATCTTTGATAACTCTTTCCTTCTGGGTCATAACCTCTAGTTTTGATAACTAATACTGTGGGGAGATTTTTAAAATATTTCTGCTGTGCTAGATTGTAAGTTTCAATTACAGCTTGAGGATTTTTTCTACTAGAAAAAGAGGCAAAATCAAAATTAAAATGAAAAGCAAAAGAATTATCGGGAATATTAAACCGCGCTCTTTCTAAATTAGCTACTCCATCAATAGAAATAGCGGGAGGCATCCAAATTACAGGGATTTTTAAGGCAGATTGTAAAGATGCTTGAACAAATCGGGATTCAACCCATATTTCATTAATATCTTGTAGGTTAGCTGCCCATTGTTGAGGAAATCTTCTTAATTCCCAGGCTGGCATATTAATTATAAAATTTGGCTTATTAAGATATTTTTTAATATTATTTCTGACAATTGTTAATTGATCTGCATTAACTTTATATATATGAACTTGGGAGTTTATTTTATTAACTATAATATCTTCTAGCCGAGAATCTTCTTGTCTGGATACTACATTGAATGAAACATTATAACCTTCAACAGTAAAGTCAACTTTTTGGCAACTTCTTGCTACCATTCTTCCTGCTTGTCCCACTCCTGTTTCAGTTTTTAGATAACCAATAACGCCTATTTGTTTAGTATTAAAATTAAAATTCTGCTTACTGATAACACCAGGACTTAGATGTTGACTCGTAACATCTAAGACAGGACTATAAAAGTAAGATTCTATGCCATAATCGGGAGCATTTTCCAGAAACCATAAAGAATAATTGAGACAGCTATCGGGATTATCTAAATCAAAAGCAACTTGTAAATCTCTCGTTTCCTTCCAAAGAGAATACATTAAATTAGTAACTAACCAAGGAGACAAGGACTGAGATGGTTTATTGAGGTATTCATAAAAGGTATCAAAAGGATTATCTAACCCAGGATATTCTAAACTACGATAACAGCGACGCATAATAGTAGTAATTGATAGACCATTACTAAATACCCCATAGCCGTATTTTAATTTTATGTCTTCATCGTAGCCAAACTCTTTTAACTGGGATATATAATGCTGGATAATTGCTTGTACGGGTAATTCTAAATTATCCTTAAATCCTTCAGTATGCTTAGAAAGACGATGAGGATTTTTCGGATCAATCCCACTAAAATGAAAAAAGATTAAAGGCTTACCATCTGCTAACCATCCTGTTTCAGCCTTCTCTAATTTTCTTTGTGTCAAATTCCAATAAGCAACATTTAAAGTCGTATCCCTTAAAATAGCTACATTGTCGTGAAACGCTGGTAATAAATCTACAAATTTCTGATCGACAAAGATTCCTTGATCTTGTTGATTGATACATTGAAATCTTAACTTTCTTCCCCACCAATGAAGAAACTCAATAGTATCTATACTATTATCAACAGCAATAAAACCTAAATTATAAATCCCTGCTTTCATTACCCCAATATCACCAGGATATTCATTACCTTCGGCTGGTTGAGTAATGTGAGGAGTTAAAACAAAATGCGCTCCATTATTTAATGCTTCAAAGACTGGAGTCATTGGCGCAAATAGTTCAATATCTGGATCGAGATAAACTACTTGTTCAAAACCTCTTTCTTCAATCAACAATTGCATCACAAAGGGTTTAACTGCGGTGTTAAACTCCATGATGTCGTAGCGAAAAGCAAAGTCAGGAAAGTTACTAATACTTAATTTTTCTGCGGGGATAATTTCTACTCCTTCTATTCCTAAATCAATTTCAGGAGTGAGTTTATCGGCTAGACAGAGAAATAGAGAGGCTTCGGGATGATATTTCTGGAGGGAGTTAAACAGAATTCTCGCGTAGGGAAAATAGTTACTGGAACAAATCGTTACTATAGCCCTTTTATAATCATTACTCATTATTCTTAATTTTGGTTATTTACCTTACGAAAGAGAAAATCTAAGAAGTGATTTTTAGAATCCCCCACGGAGTGCCGACGTTTAGGAGGCAAGCCTGGTGGAAGTAGGTCAATGAATAGTAAATAATTTAAAGTACACTAAGCCTGTAAAAGACGATCATAATATCTTTGAACTGCTACCACGGGAGGATGTTTTTCCAGTATTTGTTGTTTTCCTGCGTTAGCTATTTTGTTAGTGTTCTGGGGATTATTAACAAATTCAGTGTCCTGTGAATAGTTAATCGAAATTACAGGCTTCTTTAAAAGCATCCCTTCAGCTAAAGTAAACCAAATCTTTTTTAATAGTGTAGAGAAATATAATGACAACACAATTGTAGTAAATATCTTCTTACTTGGTTCAGTCTAAAGTCTGACATTCTCTCAAATACATCTAGAAGTAGGATTTGAATCATTTTATTGAATTTGATTCTAACTGAGCATAGTTATTTTATATTACCATTTAGAATTAAATAGTCGTCAACAAAGGGTTTAACTAGATAAACAACTTGCTTTTATTTTTGTATGTCGTTGATTTTGCTCCCCAGCCCCCCAACTTTGAGGATAAAAGGATTGAAAGTCTCCCAGAGGCGGGGGAAACATGAGGGCGTTGATGTAGTAAACGAGACTTTTTAGACAACCTCTGAGTAATATTACACGCTACCAGTTTCCTAAAGCCACATCTTTTTCTCATTAAACTAAATGAAAAATATTTTACTAGTTTCTCATGCACGTTTTCCTACCAATAGTGCTGTCCATGTCCATCATTTTGCCAATGAATTGGTTAAATTAGGTTTAGACTGTGTTGTAGCTGTGCCTAATGATGAAAATAGTATTTCTACTTTAAAAGGCAATTTATATTCAGTTACCCAATATAATCAGATCGACAATATCACAGATTTTTTTGCTAATCATTGTCCCCCTGATTTGGTTCACGCTTGGACTCCTCGTGAAAACGTGAGAAACTATTGTTATGCTTTATCGATCAGGTACGAATTTAAATTAGTTATTCATTTAGAAGATAATGAGGAGTTACTAATTGAACGCTTTTTTGGTATATCTTCAAAAAATTGGTCAACAGAATACGAGTCTTTAATACCATATAACTTTTCTCATCCTGTCAAATACAAAGAATTTATGGAAACTGCCGATGGTGTTACTGTCATCATCGATAAACTAACAGAATTTGCGCCAGCCTCAGCCTCAACAATGACTCTTTACCCTGGTGTGGATACAAAAGAATTTTATCCGCAACCAAAAAATGTCAATTTGCTTAAACGTTTAAGAATTCAAAATGATAGTACTATACTTTGTTATACAGGAAATGTTCACCTAGCCAATGCAGACGAAGTTCGATGTTTATATTTAGCAGTTGGTAAACGCAACCAAGAAGGCAAACCAACTGTTTTAATTCGTACTGGTATTGATAATGATCTACAATTCTTAGCCCAAGACCAATTATGGATTAAAAAATATGTTATTGAGTTAGGTTGGATAAACAGAAAGAAAATTCCCGAAATTCTGGCTTTAGCAGATGTTTTAGTACAACCAGGAACATCGGATAAGTTTAATGATTATCGTTTTCCATCTAAAATTCCCGAATTTTTAGCTATGGGTAAACCAGTGATTATTCCTAATACCAATATTGGTAAAGTCTTAACTCATGAAGAAAATGCCATAATTTTAGAGTCAGTGGATGAAAACTCTTTACCTTCAATTATTGATTTTATTGTGGATAATCCTCATGTAAGTGAGAAACTGGCAGAAAATGCCTTGAAATTCGCTAAAGAAAACTTAAGTTGGGCTAATAGTGGGAAGAATTTATACTCCTTTTATGAAAGTCTTTTTGCCGAAGAAAAAGTAATCACTTCTTTACGCAATGCTTTAGCAAGAACAAGGTTGTATTATCAAGAGTTAAAGATTAATCAAAAAAACTATCAAATAAATCAGATACGCATCAAAGAATTAGAACTAGAAATTAATGCTATGAAAACTAGTAAATTCTGGAAAATGAGAGAGCAATGGTTTAAGCTAAAGAGTCAATGGTTTAACTAAAAAATTATCTTTTCCAAAATCAAAATGCCCAATACCCACATTTTCACTAGTTGTACTAATAACTATCTACCATTGGCTAGAGTTCTCGCTCAATCTCTGAAAAAATTTCATCCTCATTTTACTATTCATTTAGTATTATGCGATCAACCTCACGAATCATTTAATATAAAAAATGAATACTTTGATAATCTCATTACATTAGAAGCTTTAGAAATACCTGATTTGCAAAAATGGTTATTTAAACATTCAGTAGTGGAGTTATGTACAGCAGTTAAAGGTTTAGCATTGCAATATATTATGAATCATTATCAATGTGATCATGTCATATTTTTTGATCCTGACATAGCCATATTCTACCCTCTAGATGAATTAATCACTAATTTTGAAACTAGTAATATTCTGATTACTCCCCATCAGCTAGAACCAGAAAAAGTATCTTCCGCTATTGTTGATAATGAAATTTCTTTTCTACGTCATGGTACGTTTAATTTGGGTTTTTTAGGAGTTAAAAATTCTTCAGAGGGAATAAAATTTATTGACTGGTGGGCAAATCGTTGTCTCAATTTTTGTTATGCTGATACAGCTTATGGTTTATATACCGATCAACGTTGGATTGATCTTGTTCCTTCTTTCTTTACAGGTGTCAATATCTTAAAACACCCTGGTTATAACGTGGCTAACTGGAATTTGAGTAATCGAGATGTACAGGGAGATTTAGAAACTAAGATATTGGTTAATGGTAAACCACTCTGTTTTTATCACTTTTCTAGCTCTCAAACCATTATGCCTGAAAAGTATAATTTGCATAATCAAACTACCACTTCATTAATACAATGGTATCAACAGCAATGTGAACAAATGGGGCAAAATGAGTTAAGCAAGCTATCTTGTGTCTATACTTATTTTGATAATGGAAATGTAATTCCTGATGAAGCCAGAAAGCTTTATCGAGAAGTAAAAGAGTTGGAAGAAACCTATCTAAATCCTTTTGGCAATACTTTTTATGAATGGTATTTAAGCCATAAAAAATATCTAGAACAACAAAGCCCAGATTACCTCAAAAAAAAGTTAGTAGATTCTCAACAAGATTTAGCAACTTGTGAAGAATTAGTTCGTGCTATGGAAAGTAGTAAGTTCTGGAAGCTACGACAAAAGTGGTTTAAACTAAAAGTGAAATTAGTCTCAATTGCTCAACCTCTCAAAACCTTGATTCTATGGAGTAAATTAATTCCCAAAATTCCGACTAAATTCAATACCTATATATTTCACCGATTCAAGTTGGAAATTACTCCACAATATGCTCCCAGAACCCTGGAAATATCAAAATTTTATTATGAAAAAAGTACAGAAAATCCAGCCAATCTACCTAAGATTTCTATTGTTACCCCTTCTTATAATCAAGCTCATTTTATCGAAGACACAATAAAGAGTGTTTTAGACCAAAATTATCCCAATTTACAATACATTATTCAGGATAATAATTCACAAGATAATACATCAGAAATAGTCACAAAATATAGCGATGGTCTCCAGTTTAATTGTGAAACAGACCAAGGACAAAGCAATGCTATTAATAAAGGTTTTTCTGCTACTGACGGCGATATAATGGCATGGCTTAATTCTGATGATTTACTTTTGCCTGGTACTCTATATTATGTAGCTGAATATTTTAATCGTCACCCAGAAGTCGATGTGATTTATGGTCATCGAATAATTATTAACGAACATAATCAGGAAACAGGTCGTTGGGTATTACCTCCCCATGATAATAACATTTTGCAATGGGCAGACTATGTGCCTCAAGAAACCCTGTTTTGGCGACGGAAACTTTGGGAACAAGTCGGTGGTTATATCGATGAATCTTTTAAGTTTGCCATGGATTGGGATTTAATTCTAAGATTTCGTAATGCAGGAGCAGTTTTTCATCGTGTACCTAGGTTTTTAGGTGTTTTTCGTGTTCATCAACAGCAAAAAACTCAATCTTGGAATGCGACAGGACAAAAAGAAATGAGTATTTTACGTAGCAGATGTCATGGCTCTGTTCCTTCTGATATAGAGATAGTAAAAAATATCAATAGCTATTTTGTTCGTTGTTTATTTCATTATCAACTTCATGCTATTAATAAAGTTATAGGAAAAATATTATTGAATAATTATTCATCAAATTAGAATAAAAAATTCAATAGAAAGTCGATAGCTAATTTTGCTTACTAGAAAAAAACCTAATAGTAAAATCTTTAGCCAAGTTAGCTATCTTTATATCAGGATTGTAAGCCCAAATTTTAAAGGTAATAGTTTTTCCCTCCCATTCTGTTCTGGGAGTAAAAGTTGCTTTCCATCCAGAATTTAGCAAGGCAGGATTCTTAAAATATTCAGCTATATCAGGACGAGGAATATCTACAGTAGTATCGACTAACAAATTTTTGTCATCTTCCATCGTAATAACTACTCTTTTAGGAATAGTTTTATCGGGATTTATAACCCAGCCAGATATTTCCAAAGTCTCGTTTATATGTACTTCACTAACTTGGTCTAAAATTCTGACTTGATTGATATGTTCCACATTTCCTGATGCAAAAGAACATACAAAATCAATCTTATTTCCGAGACTTTTGTTGATTTCCTGAGAAACTTTATCTAGTTTATGATTTATTTCATCATCTCTAAAGACTTTATCCGTTACAGGGATAACATATAATTTTTGTTTTTTAAAATAATTAATATATCTAACTGGTCTAGCATTATCAGAATGATTACAAGCTGGATATATTCCAGGTTCAAATGACATTCTAAAAACATAGTATGATGGAACTTGAGTATATACTGCTAAGGATAAATTTGAATTAAAATTGATTTGCCAATTCTGATTATTACTTATAATAATTTTAGGCAAATTCAGAACATCTGTTTTTATACTATCGAATTGAAAATTAACTAGAAGAGTAAAAGTCAAGAAAAAACTACTTAGTAAAAGAAACCGCGAATTTATTAATACATTGATATCTAGATTTTTGAAAGTAACAGGATTTTTGTTGGAACATAGAAAAGAAGAAACAATTAAAGCTATTATTACAACCACTAAACCAATTAAAGCTACTTTAAAACTGATCTGTCTTATAGGAGAACTTATCCCTAATTGATAATATCCTGAAAATGTAATGATGAAATTAATGATTAACAGAAGAGTTATTGATATAAAGCAAGCATTTTTTGTAACGGTATTAATTTTTTGAATTTTTGCTTGACAGAATAAAATTATTAACAATAATAAAAAACCTAATTTATAAAGCAAGGAATAAGTAAAAGAATACAAATCTATATGATTTTCCCAAGCAAAAAATAATTCTTTATAAAACTGAACTATAGTAGCCATAAAACTAGCATTAAAGTTTCGTGCCAGTGGAGATCCAATACTACTATCTTCAACAACAGTCAGTCGGCTAACCTGAAGTAAGAATAATATATATACAGAGAACAAAAAGGGGATTAAATTGCCGATAAACAACTTCCAGCGATTGAAATGAGTTAAACGAGAAAAAGGCAAATAATTAAATTTAGCTGAGGAACTACTCAATAGTAAGATTAAAAACAAACAACTACTAAAAAATAACTGATAGACTGTCCCCATTTCCCATGAAGAAGATGTAATTATACCGAATAAAATTAATTGAAAAATAGTTGCCTTGGAAAGGTTAGAGGAGTCAGCTTGGCTAATGAAAAAGTTCAAGTTTAGTATTATACCTGCTAATGTTGGAAGATAGGCTACAGATACCACTATTACATAATATATTTCACCAGGAGGGTATCTATGACCATTAAGAAAATAAGTAAATAGAATTAAGGTAATGAGTAGTGTTAGTAAATTTTTAAAGCAAATATTTTCAGATTTATTTTTGCTGTTAAAAAGTAAACTATATTTGCTAATAATTGTCTGAATAAAAAGAAAAATAGAGCCGAGCAATAAAAGCCATGTTGTTAATATCATGCACCCTGTAAATGGCTTGCCCAGCTTGGGGACAGTATTGTAATAAAAGTATAAAATTATTTCGGAAAAAAACCTGGGACTCCAAGTAAAAATTCTGTGGAATAAGCCATGGAAACCTTCACTTTGGTACAAGTGAGCTACGTAATAATCGTCACTATTCCATGATGTAGCTGCTAACAGTAAAAAGGAAGGAAATAGTATGATAAGGGAAGTGCATATTATTATTATTATTGTAATTTGTCTATTTTTATGTAATAAATTCTTTTCCATAATTCACAAATTGATTGACTAATAGACAACTCAGTATAATTTGTTTTTACATGAGGTAAAAACAAATTATTTTTATTTATATTTATTTGTTGTTAAAAGAAGTAACATACAATTTTTGCTTATTAAAATAATTGAGGTATGCTGTTTCTCGATAATTTTCTGGTTTATTACTTACATGATAAAGTCCAGGTTCAAAATACATTCTAAATATATAGTAGGTTGGCGTATAAGTATATGTTGCGAACGATTTATGAGAATCAAGGTTACTTTGCCAATCCTGATTATTAGCAGTAATAATATTATTTATATTAAGAATATCTTGCTTCAGGTTATTAAACTGCAAATTAACCAAAAGTGCAATAGTTATGCTAAAAGTTATCAATAAAGTTACTGGTGAATTTATTGATAACTTTATATTTGTTTTTTGGGATACAAAAGAAGAAGCAAGAATCATTGCAATGAGAAAAAAGCTTAAACCAATTAATGCTAATTTAAAACTCATTTGCCTTCCAGGAGAAGCAATACCTAATTCATAATATCCAGAAAATGTAGTAATAAAGTTGGTTATTAATAAATTAATAATAGATATCAAACAAGCATTTTTAGTAATATTATTAAATATAATTTTTGCGTAAGAAAAAAGTATAATCAGCAACAATAAAAATCCTAATTTATAAACTACAGAATAGCTAAAAAAATAAAAATCAACATTGCTGTTTACCAATGAAGGATGATTTAAGAAAAAAAGTTCTTTAAAAAACTGTAATATAGAGGTGATGAAACTGGCTTGAAAATTATCTACAAATTGAGAGCCAATACTACTCGGATCAACACCAGTAAGTCTCCCTAATTTAAGCAAGAAGAAAATATATAGAGACAGGAAGAAGGGTATGAAATTTGCGATCGCAATTTTCCAGCGATTCAGTTTATTCAAACGAGAAAAAGGCAATTCATGAAATTGAGTAGAAACACTAGTTAACAATAAGAGAAAAAATAAGCTAATACTCAAAAAAAATTGATAAATTGCTCCCATTTCCCATGAAGATGCAGTAATTATACCAAATAAAATTAATTGTAAAATTTTACTATTTGAAATACTGGGAGAATTAGCTTGATTAATGTAAAAAGTTAAGTTGAATATTATACCTGCCAATGTTGAAATATAAGGAACAGATACTATAACCAAATAATACATTTCACTAGGCAGATAACAGTAAAGACAATAAATAAATAAAATCAATGTTATTAGCAGTGGCAATAAAATTTTTAATAAATGGTTTTTGTCCGCTTGTTTTGTTACTAAATTTTCTTCTGTATCTCGTAAAAATAAACTATGGTTGCTAATTATACTACGACTAAAAATAAAAATTGAGCAAAGAAGAAACAGCCAAGTTATCAATATCATAGCTCCTGTCAATGGTCTCCCCAACCAAGGAACAGTATTATAGTACACATATAAAATCATCTCGGAAAAAAACCTAGGACTCCAATTAAAAATCCTATGATTTATCTCATATAAGTCTTTAACCTGATATAATTTGGCGGTATTGTAATCATCACTATTCCATGATGAAGCTGTTAAAAGTATAAAGGAAGGAAGTAAAATTAAAATAGAAGCAAAAATTAAAGTTAAAATAACTTTTCTATATTGATTTATATTTATTGAATGATTTAGCATAATTAATAGACCAAAAAATTATTGGGGAAAAACGCAAAACATGGTATTTGAGTTATTTTATTTATTGTTATTGTATCTACTTTAACTTATTGGTACAGCTATTGTTACAAAAAGAAAATTCGTTATAGGTTAAAAATAGTTAAACCTAAAAAAAACTGTAAAGTTTTATTTTCAAATACACTAGGTTTTTTATATTTAATACTCAATGAATCTGAAGGTTTATTGCATTAGTTTCATGTTATTCTGTTTCTAATTTGTGGGTTACTTGTTTATGTAGTATTTAGAAGGGTTTTTTGAAATCAACCTCTGCTTTTTTACAAGTCTGGAACAATTAAGCCAATTCAAAGTATTTCATGGAATGATACAAAAACAAAATCTTCAATTCGCCTCAAAATCAATCATTTTGATAATTGTAATGATTCTAGCTGCCTCGATGTTTCAATTAAACAGAAGAACTCTAGTTTCCGCTAAAGATATATAATATTCAAAGTCTAGTAAAACTAGCTATTCCTTAATTTAAAATCCGACAATTTAGATTATGTCAGAAACCTCCTTATTTGAAACTCCCAGGCTTATTAAAGATATTAATGAATGTTATTTTTACCACACTATAGATTTACCTGGATATGGTACTGTTCATGGTGCTTGGGATTTGAGGAAAAATATTGAAGCATACCTAGGTAACTTTGATTTTGCAGGAAAAACTGTACTTGATGTTGGTACAGCAGGGGGATTTTTGACATTTCATATGGAAAGTAAAGGAGCTAAAGTAACGTCATTTGATCTTACAAGCGGAAAATTATGGAATATAGTTCCCTATATTAATCCAAAGTATAATTTAGAACAAGCTAGAAAGCATTATATAAATACTGCTGAAATAGTAAAAAAAGGATATTGGTTTTCCCATAGAATTTTAGAATCTCAAGCAAAATGTCACTATGGAGACATATATAATTTGTCTTCAAACATAGGATTATTTGATGTAGCTGTCATGGGAATGATTATTTCTCATTTAAGAGACCCTATACAAGCTTTATTTTCAGTTAGCTTGTTAGTCAAAGATTATATAATTCTGTCTAATCCAGTCACTGAAGAAACTGAAGACTGTGTAGTTAGATTAATGCCAAACAATAATACCCTTATACCACTAGATGCTTGGTGGTGTTTTTCCAAAGCATCTATAGAAAGAATGTTAAATATAGTGGGTTTTGAAGTAGAATCTGTTGTTAAATCCAAACATCTTTGCGAGCAATCAGAAACAGAAGAGAGCATTTACTATGATGTTACATCCTTTGTCGCTCGCAGAAAATATTCAAGTCCAGTAGAAATTACTTCAGATTTTTAAGTTTAAGAATATTTTTTTAGTATCACCTTATTATGTTTTATTTACAACATTAATATTTAGGACATATGGTAAATTATTATCCCTATTAGGAAAGTTACTAATTCCTTCAGATATCAACTCAAAAACAAGTTTATATTTTCCTGGTTTTTGGGGGAAAATAATAGACCCAATAGCAGTAGTTGATTCATTCTGTTTCAGATTTTCAGCAATATAAAGAGTTATGATTCTGATTTGGTTATTTTCCCTATCAAATAAATATCCTCTTACTTTTATTTCTCCTATCGGAAGAGCTGCTTTATAACCAAACCATCTTGATACACCTTTGTTTTCAAGACTCGCTTTAAATAATTGTGTAGAACCAGGTTGAACTGAAATTACTGAGTTCATAACTCGATCATTTTCATCTGTAATTTGTTTAATTACTCCATCTAGACCATTGATATAATCAGGATTATTGAAATTTGGTTTAATAATTTGATTAAACAAAGCTCTAAAATATCTTTCTAATTGGCTATCTCTGATAGTCCATAGTCTATGATGATAAATATCAACATTTAAAGGAACTGAATTCCACAACATACCAGGATTAAAGCCAAAAGCTCCAGCAATTTGAGTAGATGTGGAAAATATAAGACAAGTTATAAATAGTAATACTTTGATATTAATTAAGTTTTTAACTCGCAATAATCTAATTATATTGCCTGCAATACAATAACCAAGTAAATAACATAGTATAGGCATGATGTCAGTCATAAACCTTGGTCCATAAACATGACCTGCCCACCAAATTCTAAAGAAACAATAATTTAGAAGTAGCAATATCGAAGCAATAGTCATACATCCTATTAACTTTTCATCTCTACAAAATCTATGTTTAAAAACTTGATAAGCTCCAAAAAGTGAATAAAAAACTATAGGATAAAATACAAGAAGCCCTCGACTAGGACTAATTAGTATTCCTAAAGATGCAGTTATAAAGTGATTAAGAGTAAAAATGTATCCTGATCCTGATAAAACATTAGAGTAACCCCCAGTTAAGTTATCAAAGTAGTATAAATTCCAAACAAAGCTAGGAATTGCTGTAATTAAACCACATAGAAAGAAAATAGCATTAAATCGATAGCTAAAAACTGAATAGAAAATCGCTGCAATTGCATACAATGCGCTTGTAGGACGAATACCTGGAAGAAATCCACAAATTAATCCTGCTAATAGCAGCCATCTTTTTTGATATTCTTCTGAAGTGCGATTGGCTTTTAGTAAACAAAATATAATACTTACAAGAGCTAAATTAGATATTCCATGTTGCCATAGTCCTTGAGAATTTGTTACCCATGTATTGGTAGCAAAAGCAAATATAAAAGTAGTTAGTAAAGATGACTTTCGATTAAATTTTATCCTAAGAGATAAATATTATTCATCCATAGCTGAAAGTATTGATGGTGAAAATCTTAAAAATTAGATATTAGTTACTATTGTTGATTAAATCAGACCTAATTGCTGTAATCTTTTTAAATACCTTTTACCAGCATTTATAGGAGAATGATCGATAACTATTTTCTCTTGTCCTGCCAAAGCAATTTGTTTAGTTTCATGAGAGTTATTTACCATTTTTTTCATTAACCATGCTGCATGATGTAAGTCAGGTTGCGCCCATTTTTGACCCGTTGCAAAAGGATATTCCTCTGGTTTTAAAGCAATTAATTTATAATCTACAGGAAAACCTGTTTGATGGTTGATGAAATCACGACTTCCAGAATAATTCGTAGCAATTACTGGTTTACCTAGTAACATAGCCTCTGCTAACGTATAACCAAAACCTTCGGAACGATGTAAAGATACATAGCTATCACAACAATTCATTAAAGCCATAGTTTCACCATGACGAAAATAATCATTGATAACAATGATATCGTCTTCTCCATCTATTATTTCTAATAGTTTCTGATAACTTTTACCTTCTGGATCGAAACCTCTAGTTTTGATTATTAAGGCTGTAGGAATATGTGATTGTTTACGGAAAGCCATTCGATAAGCATCAATAATATCTTGAGGATTTTTGCGATGGTCGAAAGAAGCGAAATCAAAGTTAAAATGAAACAAAAATTTATCTTTTGGTAAGTTAAAATGATCGCGATTCAAATTAGGAACATTTCCAATATTAATAGCAGGTGGCATACATAAAACAGGGATATTGAGTTTGGCTTGAAAAGCTCTTTGGACAAATTTTGACTCTACCCAAACTTCATCTATATCGTGATAGCCAGATACCAAATCTTGAGGAAATTTACTTAACTCCCATGCAGGCATATTAATAACAAAATCTGGTTTATTGCTATCCTTTTTTATTCCTTGTTTTATGGTCTCTAGTCTTTGAGCATTAAATTTATAAATATGTATGGGAGCAGAAATTTTAGAAACTATTAGACTTTCTACCTGACGATCATTTTGGGGAACTAAGTGGTCATAGATATCTAAATGATAGCCTTGGGTACTAATATTAACTGCATTAAGGCTTTTAATCACCATTCTTGCTGCTTGCCCTATTCCTATTTCTGTTCTTAAATATCCGACAACATTCACAAGAGATTTGTTTGCCCGAGTAGGGGATATAGGAGAGCGAGAATAACTAAATTTGCGGATAATATTATCTAAAATAGGTTCAATAAAAAAATCATCTATTTCATTTTTTTCTGCATGATCGAGAAACCAAGAAGTATATTTTTCTCGATCATAATCTTTATCCATATTAAAGTAAGGATATTCTTTTAAATCGTAATCTGGATCTATTTTAAAGTAGGGATCGAGACAAGAAGTGTTTTCCAAAAATCCCAACATTAAATTAGTTAAGGGAAAAGAAGAAGCATCTTTATATTTATGATGCAATAAATTGAGATATTCATAAAAATTGGCAAAAGGATTGGGAAACCAAATATTTTCTAGGTTTCGATATATTTTTCTAGCAATGGGAGGGATAAAAATTCCATTATCAAAATAGCCATAAGAATATTTAGGTTCACAATTTACAGCAAAGCTATTTTGTTTAACTTTTTGGATATAGTCATTAATGAGGAGTTGTAAAGCATCAGGTAAATTATTGCTAAAAGCTGTAGTGTGTTTGGATAGAAGTTTATTATTATTAATGTTAATACCGCTAAAGTGAAAAAAAACCAAGGGTTTTTCGTCAATATACCAATTGTTATCTTTTTTCTCTAGTTTGCGCTGAACTAAATTCCAATAAGCAACATTAAGATTGGTGTCTCGTAAAATTTTAACTTTATCATAAAAAGCTGGTAGTAAATTGATAAATTTTTGATCGACAAAAATACCATTTAGCTGATCGTTAACACATTGAAAACGTAATTTTCTACCCCACCAATGTATAAAACTAATTACGTCTTTACTATTACTTACTGCGATAAATCCTAAATTGTAAATTCCAGATTGCATAACTCCAATATCTCCTGGATATGCGTCTCCTTCCGATGGTTGAGTAATATGAGGAGTTATCACAAAATCTGCACCATTATCTAGGGCAGAAACTACTGACTCCATTGGAGCAAATAATTCAATATCAGGGTCTAAATAAATAACTTGTTCAAACTTATATTCTTCAATTAATAACTGCATCATGAAGGGTTTTAAGGCAGTATTAAATTCCATAATATCGTAACGAAAAGCAAAGTCTAAAAAGTTAGTAATATTTAGTTTCTCTGCTTCTACTATCTGAATATTATCTAGTTTTAAAGGAAAGTTATGATCTTTTTTATCTGCTAGACATAAGAATAATTCTGATTCTGGATGATATTTTTTCAGGGAATTAAATAATACTCGTACATAAGGTAAATAGTTATTCGAGCAAATAGTAAATATCGCTCTTTTTTTTTGTTGCTTATTATAATATTTAAGTCTTAATAATGATGTTTTTTGCTCGTTCATCTGTTTTCGCGCAGGAGACACCCGATTTATCGGAGCTCCGAATGCGCGCCTCTAATTATTGGGTTTACTTTTAAATCTGGTCAATAAATTGTGTGTTTGGGTAGGAGATGCTGACCATAATGGTGCAAAAAATATTGGGGGTGTTGCTGGGGTTGTTGTAAATCAGCCCGAAAGCTCGACTATGTTTTGTTCTTTGGAACAGACTTTGTTAGGGCTAAAGCCCCCACTTTAGTGGCGGGTAGTTTATGGAGATAATTGCTAATTGACCCTTGTGAGCATGGGTTCAAGCGGGAGCCCTGAGCGGGCGAACTGAACTTAACAAATTATACATCAAATCTTTATATAATAAGGCTTCTGGTAATTGTATGATATTGGTATGAAAGCCCGATACAACTACCGCATCTATCCTAAACCTCATCAAATTGAACCCTTAGCCAAAGCTTTTGGGTGCGCCAGGGTTGTGTATAACGACGCTCTATGGTTGTATAAAAAAGCTT
>JAAUYH010080991.1_pt1 | contig 33209 bp, 17 predicted proteins | sample 7278061 | NCBI WGS metagenome assembly JAAUYH01 (sample SAMN14350203, study PRJNA611818) | marine sediment metagenome | isolation source: surface marine sediment (0.6m) | place: French Polynesia: Moorea | collected 2018-08 | reverse complement strand
TTGAGCGTGCGCCCGCGCCTAAAGGCCAATGGCGCTACTTCGATGACGTCTTCATCCATCAGTCGGCGCACGCGGTTAAAATCGAGCATATCGTGGAGTGCATCGTAGAGCGGACGCAGATATGGATTGATTTTCTCCTCGAGCGATCCCGGCAGAAAACCCAGGCGCTCGCCGGCCTCAACCGCGGGCCGCGTAAGTACGATGCGCTTGACCTCTTTGTCCAATAACGCCCGCACGGCCAAGGCCATGGCCAGATAGGTCTTGCCAGTACCGGCCGGGCCCACGCCGAAGACCACGTCGTTTTGGCGCACCGCATCGACGTAGTGTTTTTGCGCCAAGCCCTTGGGCGTGACCGGCCGTCCGGCGCGCGGTACCAAAATGGTATCGGAGAAAATATCGCGCAGGTCGGTGGTGTGGTCGGCGCGCAGCACGGTGACCGCACGGCTGATATCGTCGCCACTCAGGGGCTTGCCGCGGCGGGCAAAGGCGTACAGCTGGTCGAGGGCCGAACGGGCTAGCTCCGAGGACGCGGCGTCACCCTCGATGGTGATTTCGTTGCCGCGCACGTGCAGGGCCACGCCGGCCGAACGCGCCAGCAACTTTAGCCGGCGGTTGGACTGGCCGCACAGGGTCCGCAAGGCCTCACTGTCTTCGAAGCTCATTTTGACAAGTGGGGCGGCGGGCGATCCTTCAGAGCTTTCAGGGTTGGTAGAACGGGCAGAATGGGGTTTGGTCAAACGCTACTCTCCTTGGGTCCCGGGCGAGCATCATTGGCTATCACGCCGAAGTCTGGAAGCGCGGGACACTACTTCATGGGCCACCAGTAGCATACCTCGGGTGCATCGCCTATTCTCCCCGGCCATGGGCACCCGCAAAAATTCCCCTCCGCCCCCTGCAGCAGCCGAAGACCCCGGCAACAGCACACGCGGCCACCGCTTCACCGACTTAGTCGCGGTGATGGAACGCCTGCTCGGCCCCGATGGATGCCCGTGGGATCGAGAGCAAACCCTCGAAACCCTGATCCCGTATCTCATTGAGGAGACGTACGAGGTCGTCGAGGCCATCGAACAAAAGGGCGCGGGCGAACACTGCGAAGAACTCGGCGACCTGCTCATGCAAGTGGTCTTTCAGGCCAGCTTGCGCCGCGGTGAAGGCGCCTTTGAGATCGACGATGTCATCGTCGGCATCACTGAGAAGCTCGTGCGTCGCCATCCCCACGTGTTTGCCGATGCCAAAGCCGCCAATGCCGACGAGGTGTGGGCCCAATGGGAGGAGATCAAGGCGGCGGAAAAACGCGCCCGGCGGGCGCAGAATCGCAGCGATGGCGTGGACGAATCAGTTGACCCGGCGGCCGAGGAGCGCGTCCGGGTCCTCGACGGTTTGCCGGCCACGATGCCGGCGCTGCCCCATGCGCAAAAAATCAGTGCGCGTGTGGCCCGCGTCGGCTTTGATGCCCCGGACAGCGATGGCTTTGCAGCCAAAGTTCGCGAAGAATTGCAAGAACTAGAAGCCGCCGCCGCCCAAGGCGACGCCGATGCCGTGGAAGTGGAGATCGGCGATCTGCTCACGTCCGTGGTCAATTTGGCCCGCAAGCTGGGATGCGATGCCGAGACCGCGCTGAGGCGGGCCAATCGACGCTTTAGCAGCCGATTTGCCGCCGTAGAAGACATGCTCCACGAACGCGGTAAGCGTCCAGAGAATGCCTCCCTCGGCGAGCTCGACACCCTATGGGAGCAGGTCAAAGAGCACGAGCGATGACGCCGCAGTGCTTGACAGCGCCGGGAACAGCCTGATAAAGAGCACGGCTCAGCGCCGACATAGATCATGGCGTCGGTACAAGGAGCGTAGCTTTGCCCAATCATAAGTCTGCAGAAAAACGTGACCGTCAGCGAGAAAACCGCCGTCTGCGCAACCGCATCGTCGTCGGCAGCATGCGCACGGCCATCAAAAAGGCCCGCGTCGCCGTGGAAGCCAAGGCCCCCGAAGCCGAAGCCCTGCTCAAACAGGCCGTCTCATTTATCGACAAAGCCGTCAGCAAAGGCGCGATCAAACGGAATACCGGCTCCCGCTACATCTCGCGTCTGGCGGCGTTTGCCAACAAGATCAAGTCAGCGACCTGACCGTCGCAACCCAATCGATTCATACTGATCGATTCAACGTGATCGGGTCGTCAAATCGAGTAGCTCGGTCACCACGCGATCGAGCAGGACCCTTTCGCCGAGTTCGCGCCCCAGCACTTTGACGCTCAGGTCTCGCCCTTTGAGGCCGCGGTCGGCGTTGGAGAGCAGGATTTCGGCCTTTGCCAGCATGGCGGGCGAATAGCGGCGCGACTCTTTGAGCAACTTGCCAACCAGAAACGGCCGGGTGCCGATGACGCGCGCTGCCTCTGCTTGCGGCATGCGCCGACTATCGGCGACCCGAGCGAGGCTCAGTTGGCGCATATGACGGGCCAGCATGACCACCACGCCGATGGGGCTTTGCCGCTGCTCGCACAAGAGCGACACCGCGCGCAGGGCGCCGACGCGATCGCCGCGACCGATGGCGTCGATGAGCTCAAAGACCGAGCGTTCGCGGGTATCGGCGATCAGGTCGTCGACGTCGTCTGAGCGCACCTCGCGGTCGCCGGCATACAGGGCCAACTGATCGATGGCGAGCGCCAGCCGCGACAGATCTTTGCCAGCCGCATCCACCAGCCGAGAACACGCCGATGCCGCTATTTGCACGTTGCGGGCCTTGGCCTCGCCGCGCACCCACGCCGCAATATCTCGAGGCGGCGTCAGCACGTGCAGCACCTTCTTTTTATTGGCACCAGCATAGAACTTGAGCCGCTTATCGGCCTTCGACGAGATCCCCACCAGCACGGTGCTGGGATTGGGCGCGTCGAGATAGGGCAACAACTTGTTCAATTCAGCGGCCGCCAAGTCGGCCAGATCGCGCACCAAGACCATGCGCTTGGCCGCCATCATGGGCAGGGTTTGGGCTGCGGCCAAAATCTGATTGGCGCCGGCGCCGCGGGCCTCGATAACGTCATAATTGAAACCGCGCATAGCGGGCGGCAGGGTCGCATCGAGGATCGCCTTAACCGCGCGATCGATCAGCAGGGGGTGCTCCGAGCTGAGAATATAGATGGGGGCCACCTTGCCGGCGGCGATTTTGCCGAAGATATCAGCCACCGCCGCAGCTTACTACAGCCGCGGCGGCGGACCAACGCCATGGCCCATGCCGCTGCGTATGCCGTAGGCGCCGTCCCAGCAGCGCGTATGGCCGCGATATCAAAATGCCCTTCATGGTCGCTAAGACGATTCTTTGTCCTGGTTCCGCCAATCGTCGAGTCGCTGGCCGATCTCGCGCTCATAGCCCGACGTCGATGGGGTGTAATAGCGTTCGCCGACCAGGGCTTCGGGCAAATAGTCTTCAGCGACGTAGTGACCGGCGAAATCGTGGGGATACTTATACCCTTGACCGTGACCCAGCTGCCGGCCCAGAGCGCTGGCGGCATTGCGCAATTTGGCCGGTACCGGTAGCGCGCCGTGAGACCGCACCGCACGGCGCGCTGCAGCATAGGTGGTCAACGCGGTATTGGACTTGGGCGCACAGGCCAAATACACAGCGGCTTGGGTCATGGGCAATACCCCCTCGGGCATGCCCACAAAGCGAAACGCCTGCAGGGCCGAGGTCGCCACCGACAAGGCTTGCGGGTCGGCGTTGCCAACATCTTCCGCGGCAAAAATAACCATACGCCGCAACACAAACAGGGGATCTTCACCGGATTCGAGCATCCGCGTCATCCAATACACCGCCGCATCGGGATCGGCGCCGCGCATGCTTTTGATAAACGCGCTGACCACGCCGTAGTGCTCATCGCCGGATTTGTCGTAGAGCAAGGTCTTGTGTTGCCCCGCCTCATCGACCACGGCCACGGTGACCACGGGCCCTTCTGATGGAGCCCCATCTGCATGCTCGTCTTTGTCTCCGTTTCCGCCCTCGCCGTCTGTTTTGCCCTCGTTCTCACTGGGTTTCGCCGCATCCGCCTCATTGCCGACGCGCGCGATCGAGACGGCCACTTCCAAGGTGTTGAGCAGCCGACGCGCATCACCGTGGGCATTGGCCACCAATCGGCTCATGGCATCCTCGGATATCCGCACCTCATGCTGGCCCAAACCGCGCTCTGTGTCCGCGAGCGCCCGCTGAGCCAGCATCGTCAATGCGTCATCATCAAGTGATTCAAGACGAAGCACGCGACAACGCGAAAGCAGCGCGACATTGACCTGAAACGACGGATTCTCGGTTGTAGCCCCAACCAGCGTCACCGCACCCGCTTCCACATGGGGCAAGAGCGCATCTTGCTGCGCCTTTGAGAACCGATGAATCTCATCGATAAATAATATTGTCCGAACATTGTATTGGTCCCGACGCATTGCGGCCTTGGCGATCAGATCCCGCATCTCGCGCACCCCCGACATCACTGCCGACATCGGCGCGATCTCTGCCCCCACCGCCGCGGCCAACAGATGCGCCAGTGTGGTCTTTCCAGTCCCAGGTGGCCCCCACAAAACCAAAGATGGTAGCGCGCGCCCCTGCAACAAACGTTGAAGCAGCTTGCCGTCGGCCAATAGATGCCCCTGGCCGACAAACTCCTGCAACGATTTCGGACGCATACGCTCGGCCAGCGGCTGTCCCAGGCGCCGCTTCTCCGCGCTATGACGAAAGAGATCCATGTGCCTACCTTGTCTTGGAATTCAACCAAATTGAAGAGTTCGTCTCTCTTCGAACGTCCTGACGAGTCTTCGCGTACCCATTGATGGGGACTTGAGGCCCCTATCCCACCTCGACATACCACATCGATAAGATCGTGTGATTCCGCATTGTTATTGCCGGTTTGGCGAAAACTCGATCATGGCATTTGGATTGCTTATGTTTTTCACCATGGGCAACACCGTAGAGACCGTTTACCAATATCGGCAACTGTTGGGGCGATGCGCCACCGGCTCGGGCCTAGATTTCGACGAAATTGACACCCTGAATGAAATCGAGCATCAACTCCCCAGCCAGCCCTCCCTCGATATGAAGACCTGGCGTCTCGCACTGCCCACAACAGAAGTTGTACGCGCGGTGTTGCGCGGCCCCAGACTCGACGACGACGTCATGGTTGTCAACTTGGGTCCCGGCGGTTGCGTCTGTCGCCATGCCCCCTATGCCGACGAAGGCATCACGGTGGAGCTGGTCTTCGAGCATGCCGACAACGCGATCTCCCATCGATTCAAAGCCACCGTCACTTGGATTGACGACGACGGTGATGATTTCGCCCTCGGCCTGGAATTCGTCGGTGTTCCGCTGCAAGTGCGTTACGGCACCTCCAATGCAGCGCGCGCCAATGACGATTTGGTCGCCGCGTAATTGACGAAGTTGCCCAATCCCCTTCCCCCTCCGCTCCAGCGTCCATCGCTGGCGCAAAACAACCCACCTCACTGATCTCGCTCACCCCTGTGCCCAAGGGGTGAGCTCCATTTCCCCCTATCCTCTCGTCCTGCTAGTACCTTCGCAGGGATTCGTCCTGCTGCCGCGAAGGCACTAAGATGTACCCGCCAGATACGCTTCGGTATCGCGGATAAGGTCGGCGAGAATGTCGTCGATACAGTCCAGTTCGCGGCGCGAATCCCTCTCCAGCGCCGGAACCAAGTGCGCGTAACTGATCGCCTGGTGGAGCTGGTAAGCGATTTTGCCCAGCGGCCACATCTCGAACAAACGCTCCATTGGCTCATACGCGGTCCACATCTCGAGATAGGCTTGCAGCGCCTTGGCGCCGCGGTCTTTGTCGGCCACCCAAGCCATATGCGCCGGGTCGATAAACGGGTGGGCGATACAGGCGTCGGTCCAATCGAAAAAAATGATGTTGTCGTCCATCATAGCCATATTGCCGCGATGCAAATCGCCATGCACCAGGGTGTACGGGACCTTGTAGTCGGCCAGCTTGGCAACGGCGTCCGTGATGTGGGGCATCAGCTCGTGCAAGCGACTGCGCTGCTCGGGGCTCAGTTTGCCCATCGCGTACGAATTTGCCATGAGGGGCGCAACCTGATCGAGACAGGCATCTAGGCGGCGGTCAAAACAGCCGGCATCGAGGAGCTCGTCGATATGCTGGGTAGACGCGATTTGCAGCGCGGCAAGCCGCCGCAGGACTTTGCAAGCAAACTCCGCGGATTCAGCCCCCTCTACTTGCTGCTCGGTGAGCTCGACAAACTCCGCCAGCAGCAGCCAATTGCGGGGTACGTCTTTGCTCAAGACCACGGGAACGTTGTTCGGGAAGAGCACGGCCAGTTTGCCCGTGACCATGGCCTCATTGACAAATAGCGGTTGCGCGAGATTGGAGATCTTGAAATAGAACACCGGGCCGTCGGTGCGCGCGCGGAGCACGCTGGAGATACCCCATTGCTTGACCGGCTGCAGGTCGCGCAATACCCGCCCATGGCGGAGCAGTTGGTCTGCGATCCAGGCCCGCGCTTCGGCAAGCCAACCGGGACGCGCCCATGGCGGCCGCTGTGGCGGGATGTGGCCGGTTTCTAGGTTGCGCAGGTATGTGTCTACGATGGGGCGAATCTCCTTTGGGCGCAGCGATGCGGTGGCTAGTTCTGCTCGGCTCATCCATCGGGTCTGGGGAGGCGGCGACCAGGCATGATCCAACAGCTCCATCTCAAACACCACGTCGACGCGCTTTTCTGCTTGGCTGTCGGCATACGACACGCAGCGGAGGGTCCACACCGGCGCATGCAAGGCCGCGCCGATGACGTCGGTGGGAATGGCGGTGTCACATGACCAGATGTGGTCATTATGGTGGCCGTGCGGCAGATGCGGGCCGTCGCCGTGGTTATCGGCGGCGGCGTTATCGTCTCCGCCGTCGTCGTTGTCGTCAATGACAAGAATGCGCGCCGCATCGGGATGCCTGAGAAGCGCACGGATGCGAGAGTGCCAGGAAACTGCCGCCATTGGGCCGTTATAGCAATCATTGGCGACGAAATCCCGCCCCTACCCGACGCACTCCTAACCTCTTGCGATCGCTTGCATCTCGCCCTCGTGGGCCCTTACTATGGCGCGAGCATGATGGTCGAGGGCGAGACGCTGAATATCACAGACATGCACCGTGCGGCATGCTTGTTGGCTGGGTTGGCCGTGCTGTCAATATCTTGCTCTGGCCGCAGTGCGATCTGCGACCCAGTCAGCGCGCCATTGGCCACGAGCGCGCCGCAGTGCCAATTTTCCAGCGATCCACTCAAGCGCGCCGTGCAATGGGCCATCGACTGCAACGCCACCAAGGCGCCCGATCCCACCTTGTCTGCGAGCCAGGGGATACAACCGCTGGCGCCCGACCATGTCAAAGTTGCCCGGGTGTCGTCCTTGGACGTTGGCGGCGAGCGTGCATTCTTGACTGCGCAGTGCATCGAAGCCAATTCGGTCCTCACCGTCCCCGATAGCGATCGCGTGTTTGTGTCGTCGCCGCGCAGGCCCGGCCTGCAGGAACTCCGCGACCGGGACGGGGCGCACACGCCCAAGCAAATCCAACTCCGCCCGCCCAATCGCAACCTGGAGATCCGCCGCCTGCTCATGACGGTCAAGGGCGCCCAGCCGCCCGAGATCTTGGCCGAGGCTGCATATCGTCCGGCGCCAGCGGGCCAGGCGTCTGGCAACGCATTGGGCACCGCACTGGGCACCGCATCTGGTAATGGGCCGGCTCGACTGTGGAAGATCACCGTTGGCGACGGGGACGCGATCGCCGAGCCGGTGCACACGTTCCCCGAGGAGCGCGACCAAGTGCTCGCCCGGTATGCCTTGCCGCGATGTCGCAAAGATGACGCCGATTGCCTCTTCAGTGTCAATTTTGGTCGAGGAACCCTCGCGGGCTTGGGCCTGGCGACCCTCGATATCACGCCCGGGCGCGGTCAGGATCACCGCCATACCTTTGCAGAGCTGACGCAAACCTGGATTTACGATGCGGCGTGGAGCCAGCAAAACTCGCCGCCCGACCAAGCCGTGGCCCTAATTCGGGTGCGCGATTGCGCCGGACAAACCGTCTCGCAGCACTTGCAGACGCCTGGGGTTCTTTCGCTGCGTTAGCACACCTTGATAGAGCGTTTGTGCCCGCGGCCCGGCCCGATGCGCCAGCTCGGCGACAGAGGGGTCTTCCTCCATGGGCGCGTAATGCTCGTCCATGTAGACTTGGAGCAAGTCTTGCGCGGCATCCTCCTCGATGGCGGTCGTGAGCGACGCCAGCCACGCAACGTAGGCGGTGTGGGTGCGGATGGCCATATTGGCAACGGCGGCCGGCTCGGCAATGATAAAAGGCTCCAAGCGCTCAAAGATCTCTTTGCGGGTTGCATCGGCAATAGCCGATGAACGGTGCAGCTCCGACTCGGCCCACCATAGCAGCAACACGGGCGTTACTGGCGAGTCGCTGGAGAGTGGGATGTCGATGGCGTGGCGCAGCTGAGCGGCGGCATCATCGAATTGTCGCTGGCGGGCAAACGCCTTACCGCGAAAGAGCAGCGCGTTGGCAATGCGCTCGCTGTCACACGTCGCAAAACGCCGACGCAGGTGCTTGGCGGGGCAGATATGGGGCGGCTGGGTTGCAGCCCCATCGCTCGTTCTGTCGGTCACCGGGCAGGCCAAACGCTGGCGCGTGGCTTCGTCGTTGTTATTGTTGTTATTGCCTTGGTCGGCAACAGTGATGACCGGCATATCGTTGGCCAGTTCCATCATGGTTAAGCGGAAGCAGTTAGCGGCCGGCAACGAGTCCCAGAAAGCGAGCTCGGCAAAGGCGGCGTCTGTGTGACCGCCGCGGATAGTGCGCTGTATGAGCACGGCCGATGCCGCCCTGCCGATGGTGCTTTGCCGCCATGCATGGGCCAGTTGGCGCAATTCTTCGTCGACGTCCTCGGCCCCACACGCCACTTGCCCAGTGCAATGGACCCCGTAGCGAAGATAGTGGGCCAAGGCGCAATGCCACAAGGCCAAGGGCGGCGAAGACTTGCGACAGCGCTCGACGTGGTTGCGCACATATTGCCGCTCTTCGGCCGTTGCCGGCACGGAGCGGGCCGAGCGGATCCAGCTCATCAGAATCGTGACTTCTGGGGTGTAGGCGTGTGCGGTGGCGGGCACGGACACGCCTTGCTGGCTGCGGTTCGGCTGCTGGCCCATGTGGGACGCCAAGCCCATGAGGGTTTGCGCCAACGTGTTTCGGTCCTGAGCCGGCTGGCCGCCGTGGGCGGCGAGGCGCAGTCCGTCCAGCTGGCGCCACCAAGACGCGCCGTTGGGCCCCTGAACCGCGATGATGTGGACAAACGGTTCCTGATGCTGCTCGGAAAACCGGGCGATGACCGACGTGTTGCTGCTCAGCGCGTGACTGCGAATATCGGCCTCGACCTGGTCCCAGGGCGGCACTTGATGACAACGGACCATGGCTTGGTTGGAACCGGTGCGGGCGCAGAGATCGGCCCAGGCGTCCACGAGCGCTGGACTGGCTTGTCGTTCGCGGAGCACCACCAGCCCGCCGCGGTCGTGAAACGGTGCCCACGGCTTGAAGGCCGGTGCTTTGTTGCCGAAGATGGCCCCAATGGCGGGGACCGCGATAGTAATGGCGGCGATGGTGGCCATGGCCGCCATCGCCGCGACGGCGGCCGTGATCCATTTACGCCAGGATCGGCGTACGGCCGCACCGCTGGCGCTGTAGAGCTGCAGGGCGGCCCAGTCGAGTACGCCAGGTATGGCCCCCAGCTCGCGGCGGGCGTCGGCAAAGGCCGTGGCTACCGGCAGCTCGGCCGTATTGCCGTGGGCAAATAAGCGCCGGTAGAATGCACGAGCAAAGCGCACCGAGCTCTCGCTGGCCAGCGGATAGCGCGACGCGATCACGTGCTCAATGCCGGCGCGGTGCAGCACTTGCGCCACCGAGCCGAGATGGTTGCCGGCCTGGCCCGGATTGCCGCTGTGGCAGGCGCACAGCAGCGCCACGCGAATATGGCCGGCGTGGGGGCCGACCACGCGGCGCACCCAGCCGGCGTCTACTATCTTGGCTTGGCCGATGACGCTGCTGGAACTGGCATCATCGGCAATGGACGGTTGCGCCAGTACCAGGCCGAAGGTGTCGTCGACGGCGGCGCCATGGCACAGCAGGTGAAGCACGGCTACCGGTGGCTTTGTACTATCGCCGAGCTCTTCGCGCAAATTTTCTGCTGATACATGAGCCAGCACATCGCGGCCGGGGTTGAATGCCCGATCGCCGGCCGCTTGTGCTACAGCTTCGATATGATCGGCAGCGGGCACGCCGCCGCCGGCCGCCGACCAGGCCATGAGCACACGGCCAGCACAGCCATCGCGGCTGCGGCGGCGCCAATGGGGCTTGCTCACAGTGGGCCAGGCCATGCTCACGTGCACGTGGGGTAGCTCCCATAGATGCTGACCCGTGGATGTCAGGGTCATGAGCTCCCACGGTAAGGCGTAGATTTCGGCCGCCGATGAGCGGATGATGATGTGATGATGGGCGCCTTTGTGCTTGATGCCAGAGGCCGATGTCGAGGCCGGTGCCGGTAGCGTTGCCGGTGCTGACGACGGTGCCAGCAGTGCGGCCTCGGGCAGAGACCACGCGGCGCTGGTGATTGATGCGCGCAGCACGTCGCCTAAGCGCTGGGCGTCCTCGGGTGTGGCTGTGCTTGCTTCCAGCGCTGTCAGTAGCGGCATTAGCTCATCCCAGTCGAGATCCACCGAATGCGCGTCGCCGTCAGGCGTGCGGACCACGTACGCCATAATGCCGTCCACCGGCTGATGCCGCGGTCCCGGCCGATGGATTTCCAGTACGTATTCCATATTGCTCGCCATATCAATGCGCCGCTTGCCGTTTTGCACTGCGCCGCCTCGACCGGCGACTGTAAGCGAGCCACACAGCCACCAGCAGTAGGATGCCAAGGTCGCCGGCATTGCCGACACTGGCCGCATGACAGCCGCAGCCGCGCGGACTGCGGCCTGGGCGTGGGAGGCTGCTGGTGCTGGCGGTGCCAGGCATACGAGAGCCGTCCATGGCGGCGGGGTTGCCGGAAAGGATGAAGCCGGCCCAGCGGTAGGGATGGCGGCCTTGGCGGATCATGTCGAGTTGGATGTAGCGCAGGGCTTCGCTGCGGCCCATGCCTTGCTTGAGCAGGCGGTAATACTCGGTCAGGATGTCGAGCGTGGTATAGGCGTCGATTTTCCACAGCGTGACCATTTGCGATTCAGCGCCAGCCACGACAAAGGCCCGACGCAGGCCGTACAGACCATCGGCCTCGCCGATGCTACGGCCGGCGCTGGTGGTGACGTTCGCGTCACCGAGGCCGGTGTCGCATGCCGATAGCACGACTAGCTTGGTGCCGAAGAGATTCATGCCCATGACTTCGTAAGCGGTCAGCAGGCCGTCGTTGCCGTCGGCATCGCGGCCGCCATTGGCGCCGGCAAAGGCCAGACTCGACTTGAGCATAGCGTCGTTGCAGCGGTGTTGGTCTTGGTCTTCGAGGCCGCAGTCGGCGTAGAGGAATTGTCCGTGGGTGGCCAGGTGCAGGACTTCGGGGGCCGCCATGTCGATAATGCGCTTCTCGCGGGCCTCGGTGCCACGTAGGATTTGGGCGCCGGGCAGGAATGACTGCACGCTGTTGGCCTCCTCTGCAGCTTTGGGGATCGGCTGGAAGGCGAGCTGACCTGGGCGCGGCTGGCCGTACTCGGGATCGGCGACGATGAGGGCCGACGATTTCGGTTCGGCGCTTTCGGCCATTCGCAGTAGATCGCGGCCGCTGGTGAGGTAGCTCAGATCGTGGGTTTCGATGAGGTAGCGGCCGTCTTGGTCCATTAGGGCGGCAAAGGAAATTTGACTGAGCATAGCGTCGGGGGCCAGATACAGGTGGCCGGCATCGCCAATGCCGGCCATGAGTGGGGCCAAGATACGGGCGTGGAGCTGCTTGGCCAAAGAATACGATTCGGCGTGGGCCCGCTGCATGCGGTTGCGAAGCTGGTAGACCAATGCATCGATCTCGGCAGCGTCGCCCAGATCGAGCCATTGTGGGCCGCCTTCGGGCCGCAACACCATGGCCGCGTAGCGCGGGCTGCCAAAGCGTTGCTCCGGCATGCGGGCTTTGGGATCGAACGGCTCGTAGCGCACCCATTCGACCAGGGCGGTCCGGCGACCGAGGGCCTTTTGCACCGCCTCGACGGTGACTGGCTGCCGCTGCAGGCGGAATTTCTTGCTACCTTGGGCTATCTCACGCTCTATCGTACCGAGTCGATCGCGAAGAGATTGCAGATTGGCGCGATGCTGCACAGCCGGGACCTTGCCTGGGCCGCGCTGCAATAGGGTCGCGTACTGCGAGCGTACCGATAAATACTCTGCCAGCAAGCTGGCAGACTCGGGGCTGGCCTGCTGACGCAAGGCCGCCAGGCTAACGGTCATATCGTCTAGAACGCGACCTTTGTGACGAAACAGCCTGGCCGCGGCCAGACGGTATGCGTCCGCATGTGCGGTTTGCAGGGCAAAGGCAACATAGACATGGAGTTCATCTATCATGGTGGTCATGAACAAGCGCTTGTCCTGCTCGGAGGCGGCCAGGATCCCAACGCGAATGTTTTGCTCCTGAGCCGCATCGGCGCGGCGGAAAAAGTCGACCGCACGGGCGAGCTTACCTTGAGCCCAATACAGACCCGCGAGGTTGTTCAGGACGATGGCCACGTCCGGATGCTCACGGCCCAACGCGTTTTCTCTGATGGCCAAGGCGCGTTGGTGCAGCGGTAAAGCCTGTTCGTACTTTCCCTGGGCTCCATACAACTCGGCGAGGTTGTTCAGGGTTTGGGCGACATGTGGATGCGCATTGCCCAGCGCTTTCTCTCTGATGGACAAGGCGCGCTGATGCAGCGACAACGCCTGCTCGTACTTTCCTTGAGCTCCATACGACCCAGCGAGGTTGTTCAGAGCGATGGCGACATGTGGATGCGAATTACCCAGCGCTTTCTCCCTGATGGACAAAGCGCGTTGATGCAGAGGCAACGCCTGCTCATACTTTCCTTGGGTGTCATATAAGAGCGCGAGGTTGTTCAGAGTGCTCGCCACATCTGGATGCGCAGTACCCAGCGCTTTCTCAGAGATGACCAAGGAGCGCTGATAGAGCTGCAATGCCTGCTCGTACTTTCCTTGGGCTCTGTATAACGCCGCGAGGTTGTTTAGGGTGGTGGCCACAGAAGGATGCGCATTTCCCAACGTGTTCTCATTGACGGCCAAGGCGCGCTGATAGAGCGACAATGCCTCCTCGTACTTTCCCTGGGTTTTGTATAAGCGCGCAAGGTTATCCAGCGTGATTGCGACAGAAGGGTGATATTTGCCCAGCGCGTTCTCATTGATGGCCAAGGCGCGCTGATAGAGCGGCAATGCCTCCTCGTATTTTCCTTGGGCTTTATATACGATCGCAAGGTTGTTCAGGGTTTGGGCGACATCTGGATGCGCATTCCCCAGTACGTTCTCTCTGATGGCTAAGGCACGCTGATAGAGCGGCAATGCCTGCTCATACTTTCCTTGCGCGTCATATAAGAGCGCGAGGTTGTTCAGAGAGGTGGCCACAGAAGGATGCTCTTTGCCTAGCGCTTGCTCTGTGATAGCCAAGGCGCGCTGATAGAGCGGTAAAGCCAATTCGTACTTTCCTTGCGCGTCATATAAGAGCGCGAGGTTGTTCAGGGTTTCGGCGACATCTGGATGCCCATTACCCAGCGCGTTCTCCCTAATGGCTAAGGCGCGCTGATAGAGCGGTAAAGCCAGCTCATACTTTCCTCGGGCTCTGTACAACTCCGCGAGGTTGTTCAGCGAGCTGCCGACATCTGGATGCGTATTGCCCAGCGCTTTTTCTCTGATGGCCAAGGCGTGCTCGTGTAGTGGCAATGCCTGCTCGTACTTTCCTTGGGCTGTGTACAACTCCGCGAGGCTGTTCAGGGTTTGGGCCACCTGCGGATGCTCCTTGCCCTGCGCTTTCTCTCGGATGGCCAAGACGCGCTCGTGCAGTGGCAATGCCTTGGCGAATGCGCCGCTGCGATAATGCAGTACCGCCAGCATATTCAGCTCCTGGGCAACGGCAGGGTCTTCTGAACTAAGATTCTGCTCTACAATCTCGACTACGCGCTCGGCTGCGGGAATCGCATCGGCATAACGTCCCTGGCTCTGGTATTCTGCAATGGCCTTCGCCAGCTCGGTCATTTCGCTCTGCCATGGCTCCTCAACCGCGGTGTCTTGTGCGTAGGCTTGGCACCATAGACCTGCGGTGGCTACAAAAAGGCCCGCTATTGCAAATGGGGCTACGATGTTCCTGATTATCATGTGCATGGGGCTTCGTCCTTGGCGGTCTTGGGTAGATATCTTGGTATGGCGATGGGCAACTGCACCGTCGCCGTGGCTACGGACACCGCCGGATCGCGCAGCCTGGTGATTGGTATCGACCGGGCCGAAAAGCTGCAATCGTAGCGCAGACGCGTCATGCGGAAGCGCAAGCGTGAGCCGAGCAAGTTTTGCGCCGGCATGATTATGTTGTTGACCGACGAGCAAGATGAGAGATTGCCGACCGCAAGCAGTTTGCCGTTGGGCTCAAGGACGGAAGAGGTGCAGATTTTGTCATCACCACCGTTCCAATCGACGAGGACATCGACCTGGAAGTCGTCTCCGCTGGACAGATGGACGGCATAGTCGGCATTGCCTTGGCCGTATTGGCCGTACATGAGCGGGGCAAAGATATGGCAGACCGGCAGCATGTGGCGGCGGCTGGGAAGGCGCGTGAGCGTGGATTCCGTAGCATAGGCTATAGGGTTTCTCCTGATTATATTGAGGTAGAGTAACGGTGGCTGCGAAACCGAAATTGTAAGATATTCGGGGCAGTTCAAACGTCTGATTGATGATAAGCTAGGCAAATCTTGGCATTGCATGAGAGCAGTCGGATAAAACGGCATTCGCATAACGCCTGTTTGCGTTTCTTTGTCGATATTTCCTAAGCCACTGAAATTATGAACGTATTTTCATGGCCTGTCCTTGGCCGGCAGGGCTGCGACGGCCGCAAACGAAGCCGAGGCCGAGCAGCACAAGCAAAAGCAAACCACCGAGAGAGCCTTGCACGGGCGCTGGGGCATGGCCCACACGGCAACCACAGCCGCGCGGGCTGCGGCCTGGTCCGGGCAATCTGCTGGCTTCGGCAGTGCCAGGCATGCGAGTGCCGTCCATGGCTGCGGGGTTGCCGGATAGGATGAAGCCAGCCCAGCGATAGGGATGACGGCCTTGGCGGATCATGTCCAGCTGGATGTGGCGCAAGGCTTCGCTGCGGCCCATGCCTTGCTTGAGCAGGCGGTAATACTCGGCCAGGATGTCGAGCGTGGTATAGGCGTCGATCTTCCACAGCGTGACCATTTGCGATTCAGCGCCGGCCACGACAAAGGCCCTACGGAGGCCGTACAGGCCATCGGCCTCGCCGATGCTGCGGCCGGCGCTGGTGGTCATATCGGCATCGCCGAGGCCAGTGTCGCACGCCGATAGCACGACTAGCTTGGTGCCGAAGAGATTCATGCCCATGACTTCGTGGGCCGTGAGCAGGCCGTCGTTGCCGTCGGCGTCGCGGCCGAGGTTGGCGCCAGCAAAGGCCAGACTCGACTTGAGCATGGCGTCGTCGCAGCGGTGCTCATCTTGGTCTTCGAGGCCGCAGTCGGCGTAGAGGAATTGCCCGTGGGTGGCCACGTGCAGGACTTCGGGGGCTGCCACGTCGATGATGCGCTGCTCGCGGGCCTCGGCGCCGCGCAGGACTTGGGCGCCGGGCAGGAATGACTGCACGCTGTTGGCTTCTTCGGCGGCTTTGGGGATTGGCTGGAAGGCGAGCTGACCTGGGCGCGGCTGGCCGTAATCGGGATCGGCGACGATGAGGGCTGGCGATTTCGGTTCGGTGCTCTCGGCCATGCGCAGTAGATCGCGGCCACTGGTGAGGTAACTGAGGCCGTGGGTTTCGATGAGGTAGCGGCCGTCTTCATCCATCAGAGCCGCAAAGGGGACTTGGTTCAGGACGGCATCGGGGGCCAGATAGAGATACTCGGCAGGGCCGATGTGGGCCATAGGTTTGGCCATTAGGCGGGTGTAGAGCTGTTGCGCCAACGCGGGGACCTCGGCGTGTTTGCGATTCATGCGGTTGTGTAGGGTGTGGACCAGGTTGTCGATTTCGGCTGCGTCGCCTAGATCGAACCACTGCGGATGGCCCTTTGGCTTGAGCACCATGGCTACATAGCGCGGCCGGTCGACCCAGAGCTGCCGTGGCACACGGCCCTCCAGATGCGACGGCTGATAGCGCACCCATTCGACCAAGGCGGTCCGGGGACCGAGGGCGTTTTGTACCGCTGCGACGGTGACTGGCTTCCGTGCCAGACGGAACGGCTTGCTGCGCTTTGCAATGTCACGCTCAAGCGTGCTCATTCGATCTTGCAGCGATTGCAGGTTGGCGCGGTGTTGCGCTACCGGAATCTGGCCCGGGCCGCGCCGGAGTTGGGTGGCGTACTGCGAGCGCACCGACCGAAATTCCGCCAACACGGCGACTGTATCCGGTCCAGCCCGGCGCCGCAAGGCGGCCAAACTAGTTGTCGTGTCATCGAGTACACGCCCTTTATGACGCAACAGGCGCGCTGCGGCCAGCTGATCGGCGTCTGCATGCTTGGTCTGGATAGCGAAGATGATGTAGACATAGAGTGTGCCCGTCATGGTCGTCATGAACATATGCTTATCGGTTTCAGATAAGCCGGTAATGCCGGCGCGGACGTTATACTCTTGTACGGCATCGGCGTGGCGAAAATAGCCGACTGCACGGACTATCTGGCCCTGAACCCAGTATAGGTCAGCCATGTTGTTCAGGATCTTGGCGACGTCTGGGTGCTCTTTGCCCAGGGCTTTCTCAAGCACGGCCAAACCACGCTGATAAAGCGGAAATGCTTGATCATGCTTACCTTTGGCTTTGTACAACTGGGCCAGGTTGTTCAGACTCATAGCCACATATGGATGGTTATTGCCAAGGGCTGCCTCCATCACAGCCAGAGAGCGCTGAATAAGCGGCGACGCTTGCTCATCATCGCCTTGAAGCATATACATTCCGGCGAGGTTGTTCAGGGTGAGGGCCACGTCTGGATGCTCATAGCCCAGAACCTTCTCCTTTATAACTAAAGAACGTTGATAAAGCAAAAGTGATTGTTCGTACTTTTTTTGTTTGGTATATATAGCAGCGAGGTTATTCAATACTCTAGCGACTTGTAAATGTTGAGGGCCCAGCGCCTTCTCCATAATGGCCAAAGAACGCTGGATATGCGCTGATGCCTGTTCGTAATTGCCTTGATCCCGGTATATTGCGGCGAGGTTGTTCAGAACGTGTACCAGTTCTCTATGGTTACTTCCCTGGACTTTCTCTCTTATAGCCAAAGAGCGCTGATACAGCGGCAATGCCTGTTCGTACTCGCCTTGATCGTGCAATAACAAAGCGAGGTTGTTCAGAGAAAGGGCCACGCCTGGATTCTCACGGCCTAGATTGTTCTCCTTTATGGCTAAAGAGCGCTGATACAGCGGCAATGCTTGTTTGTACTTTCCTTGGGCCCTGTATAATTCGGCGAGGTTGTTTAGGACAGGTGCTAGCTCTGGATGGTTACGGCCCTGAACTTTCTCCCTTATAGCCAAAGAGCGCTGATACAACGGCAATGCCTGTTCGTACTCTCCTTGATTGTGAAATAATAAAGCGAGGCCGTTCAAAGACGAGGCTACGTCTAGATGGCTCCTCCCGTGGACTTTCTCATTAATGACCAAAGAGCGCTGATACAGCGGCAATGCTCGTTCGTACTTATGTTGGACTCTGTATAATTCGGCAAGGTGGTTCAGAATAAGGGCCACGAATGGGTGCTCGTGGCCTAACGTTTTCTCCTCTATAGCCAAAGAGTGCTGATACAGAGGCATAGCCTGCTCATACTTGCCTTGCGCATAATATAGGCGGGCCATGTTGAACAGGATGTAGGCGACAGATGGATGCTCTTTGCCCAGCGCTTTCTCCTTTATCGCCAACGAGCGCTGATACAGCGGCAACGCCTCCCCATACTTGCCTTGCTCGTAATATAACATGCCCATGTTGTTTAGGGCTGTGGCTACGTTTGGATGCTCTTGGCCCAGCAATTTCTCCTTTATCGCCAGACTGCGCTTATTGAGCGGCAACGCCTGCTCATACTTGCCTTGCGTATAATATAATAAAGCCATGTTGTCTAGGGTCGTGCCCACGTCTAAATGCTCTTTTCCGAGCGCTTTCTCTTTTATCGCCAATGAGCGCTGATACAGAGGCAACGCCTCCCTGTACTTGCCTTGCGCGTGATATAATAAGGCCATATTGTTTAGGGGCGTGCCCACATCTGGATGCTCTGGACCCAGCTTCTTCTCCTTTATCGCCAACGAGCGCTGATATAGCGGCAACGCCTCCTCGTACGAGCCGCTGTTTCGATGCAGTCCCGCTAGCACATCCAACGCCTCGCCTAAGGCCACGTGCTCGGGACCATAGAGCAAGGTTCGAATTTCTAACACCCGCTTGGATAACGGAATCGCTTGGCGGTATTTCCCTTGACCCCGAAGATTGATGACCGAGGCAACCAAACCCGCCTCTTCGCCTTTCAGCAGATCCTGCTGGTTGCCAGCATTCTGGGCATAGGATACAGGCGTCAATACTCCGAGAGTACAACCAAGAGCCATAATAATATGCGCGCTTTTCGAACGTATTTCATCGAGTTTGGTAAGAGAATATGGTCTTTTATGACTGACCTTCAACAAGAAGCGGATTTCGATGCAACGGCATCCACCTGCCTAGTCGAGAGATATTCACTCATGGCATCCGCCTGCGCTGTGCAAACCAGCTTGTAATGCCCTTATACACCTCCCGTACGACACGCAAGTGCCCCTAAGCCTGCTCAAGCTCGCCGAGATAACGATACACCCTGACCAGCTCGAATGCGTTTCGGCCACGCGTTCATGATGCGGCCCCCAGGCTTACTCGAATTGGCAAAAAAGCCAACTGGGGCATCGGCGGGGCGATGCCGTGCGCCAGTCGATGCATGTCATGGCACCATGCCATCAGTAGCAACGCTTCCGCGGCATCCACCACGTGCTCGACAATGCTGGCATCGGCGCGGGCCCATTGCTTCAGGGTGGCCCGCAGGCCCTCGCCGAGGCACAACAACCGCCGCTCTATAAGCTCGGCTGACTTGGCGATGATGACCCAGTCCTCGTAGACGCCAGCGTCGCAGACCTGTACCACATTGGGATGCGCCCGTTTGGCCAGCATCCCGGATTCAGGCAGCAAGCGGACATCGGCCCGGGTAGCGGTAGTTCCGGCGCGGACGAGGTGTCCGCGGACACTTGCACAAGCCAGCTCGATGGCCACCAGGCCAACCAAGGCGAAGCGGCCGGCGATCTCGATGGTCTCAGGCTTCTTGCCGAAGAAGCGCTCACGGACCCGCTCCCTGCGCAGACGGTCATTGAAGTCGCCAGTTGCGCTGCGGCCGTGTTGGCCATGGCCGTGGTCAGGCCTAGGCCAGGCTGCGTCGCGGCCCTTCGTACTCGGAGTATCCGATGCTCTCATTGCACAGAGGCAGTCGGAAAACGCCGCATTCGCATCAAAACTTTTTTAATTTTTTTTGCGCCTCTTCGCTAACCGTCTGAAACCCCTTGGCTATTGCGTCGACACAAGGTCACGCCCCTTGCCGCTCCTAAGTTCGCCAGGAGACGTTTTTGCTGTCCAGGGCACTAAGCGCAACGCGGCGACCGGAGCTCTGGCGACCAAAGCCCCCGCCGGACTCCGGAGCAGCAGAGCTAGGTCGGACCATACTTTATACCATTCGCGTCTCGTTTTGAGGTCACGGGCGAGAAAGCACTGTGCAGCTGGCGCGGACACGGCTGCGCAGGAGAGAAAGTGCTGCGCACCAGGCGCGGACGCGACTGCGCGGGAGAGAAAGGTAGGTACAGCGGACGCGGACACTGCTGCGCGGGAGAGAGTGTGCTGCGCACCGGGCGCGGACGCGACTGCTCGGGAGAGAGAGCACTGCGCACCGGACGCGGACACGACTGCGCGGGAAAGAAAGGTAGGTGCGGCGGGCGCGAAGGGTCTCTGACAAGCTGCAGCCGCGTCATCGGCCACTGCGCAAGAGTCCCGACGTTGCAGCGTCGGCCTCGCGCCCGTCGCCCAACAGTGTCCATATGGAAACACCGGCATCGCGCCCGCTGCGCATGAGTGTCCATGTGGCGACGCCAGCATCGCGCCCGCTGCGCACAGGTTCTGCATGGCCGCGTGGTCTCGGCAATCGATGCGCTGGCATCTGCCGCTCCGAGGTCTGTCCGAGGACGACGCTCAATGCCGCTCGCCACTGCGCAGGTCGCGCTGCATGCAATTTCTCGATGGTGACTTGTTTGTCCAGAGCATAGGGCGTGACGCTTCTCCCCCATCTCGGCTACTCTCGCTGTCTATTCCTCAGTGCAAGTAGCACACAGACCCGGTTCTTCAGGAATTTTTATCGCGCTGAAGATTACGGCCAACGACGTTCGGCGCTCAGCGTGTCGAGTACTTGCTGCAATTCCTCCATGGTGCCTTCTTTGAGTAGTTGATGATTCGCCGGCGTGAGCTCGATCGCAAAGGCACGGCACATTGCCTTGATGCCCCGAACCGTACCTATACGCTCACCCACCTCTAGTCCCTCTTCGCGTCCTTCTCTATGTCCTTCTCTATGACCTGCTTTATGGCCTTTTCTACGACCTTCTCTTTCCGCATACGTCAAAAGTCCGCGCTGATTCTGGATCGCTATCCCCTCCGCGATATACGCGTCCCACTCATCTAGGGTAAATCCCGCAATCCTCGCTGCCTCCAGCGCTTCGACAAATGGCGGCTGTGACAGCACAGTGGGGACGAACTCCAAGTCGGACGCCTCGCGGAAAAAGTACGTCCACTTGTCGATAATCGATTCGGGATTATCGCCGGCCGTGTACTTGGGCAGCTCGAGAAAGACGAACTGCAATTCCGATAAGGTGTGGCGACCCTTGCTATCCTCGCGTATCCGCCACCTACTCAGCATCGGCACTTCCTCTTTGGGCCATAGCTCAAAGTCACATATCGTCACCCCAATCACGTCGTTGAGGTCAGGATACTCGTGACCCTTGCTGATTTGCGTCGTGTATCCCTTGGCCACGTTGTACACGACGCGCTTTTCGAATGCCTCTACCTTGAGCACCTGCATTTCCACCACATACGTCGTTCCGTGAACATCGCGGCACTTGACATCGACAATCGAGTGCTTCATCTCGCTCACCGGTATCCGCTGACCAGCATCCAGCAGTTCTATGTCGGCGATGCGGTGGGCCTCATCTAGCCCAAGCAACGCATTGAGTAACGCGATGAGCAGCGGCTTGTGCTCTTCGGTTCCAAAGATGCGCTTGAAGACGAAATCGGTTTTCGGGTCGGCAAACAGTGGGCGATTCATGGTGGCCTCTTTTCACTCGTCAGTATGGGTAGCATAAACCCGGCCCATCAGGAAACATTTTCGTCAATCGCCGACTCACTCGCCGCCTCACTCGCCGTGTGGATCGCCATCGCCATCGCCATCCTCCGGGTCCTCCACCTCGGCCAAATAGCGTCGGCGCAGCGCCGCCGGCACGCCGGTGCCGTAGGTGTCGCGCAGCGTTTGCGACAGCGTCGGCATACCGATCAGCCACAGCCGGGCGGTGCCGTCGTCCGATGCGGTGACAACCCGCATGCCGTCGGGACTGTAGCGGGCCGTGCGCAGTCCTCGGCGGTGTTCGTCGAGCAGCAGCGGCTCGGCGGTGCCATCCGCGGGCCACAGTCGCGCACTGCCGTCGGCCGACGCCGTCAATACCTGGCTGCCGTCGGGGCTGAGCTCGGCTGAACGCACGATGTCACTGTGGCCGATAAAGGCGACGGCTGGCTCGGATTCATCGACGCGCCATAGCCGGGCGGTGCCATCGGCCGAGGCGGTGAGGACATGCTCGCCGCCTTGGCTGAAGCTGGCGGCATAGATCGCACCGCTATGGCCCTGCAATAGCTCGCATCTCGCGTCCCCCCCTGCCCCGCTCAGGTGCCAGATTTGCACGCCGCCGTCTTCGGCACCGGCCACGATCTGGGTACCGTCGGGGCTCCACGCAACCGTGTGCAGGGGCGCACCGCTGGGCCCCGCTAGCACAGCAATGGCATCGCCCCGGGCGCCCGACCACACCCGCGCGGTGCCGTCGAGCGAGGCGGTGACGACAAGCTCGCCATCGGGACTGAATTGCGTCTCTATCACTGCCTTATCATGACCGAGCAGGGGTCGGGCAGTGCCGGATCCGTCTGCGGACCAAATGCGGGCGGTTCCGTCGAGGGAAGCGGTGACGACCAGGGCGCCGTCAGGGCTGAACGCGGCCACGGACAGGGGCGCCTTGTGTCCTCTCAGCACCGTGGCTTCGCCGCCGGCGAGATACCATACCCGCGCCGTGGCATCGGCAGACGCGGTGAGGACGCGGGCGCCGTCGGGGCTAAAGACCGCAGTGGCAATAGCGGCCCCGTGCAGGGCCAATACGTAGGGCATGGCGCCGCCATCGGTGCGCCACAGCCGGGCCCGGCCGTCGCCCGAGGCGGTGAGGACGTGGGTGCCGTCGGGGCTGAAGGAGGCTGCGTGTACAACGGCCAAATGTCCTGACAGCAGCGCGGGTCCAGCACCGCCAGCAGCGCGCCACAGCCGGGCACTGCCGTCTTCGGATGCTGTGACCACGCGGACGCCGTCGGGGCTAAAGGCGGCCGAATAGATCTCGCCGCTGTGGCCGGTGGCGCGATGGCGCGGATGCGGTTCGCCGGACTCGTCGCCGAGGATCACGGGTGCGCCGCTGCCGTCGGCCCGCCATATCCGGGCGGTTTGGTCGTGAGAGGCGGTCACGACCTGGGTGCCATCGGGGCTGAAGGCGGCCGCGTACACCACGCGGGCATGGCCGCTGAGGACCACGGCGGGCTCGTAGTCGTCGTCGTCATAGAGGTGCCAAATCCGCGCGCTCCGGTCCACTGAAGCCGTGACAAGACGCTTGCTGTCAGGGCTGAAAGCGGCGGCCACGACCTCGTGTCGATGTTCGCTGAGGACGGTACATGTGACCTCTGCGGATTCAGATGGGTCACCATCGCCGGTACCCGTCGATGCGGTCAACGCCTTGGGCACCTGCCACACGCGTGCGCTGGCATCGTACGAGGCGGTCACCAGTCGAGCGCCGTCGGGGGCAAAGGTCGCCACGACAACGTCGCTGCGATGTCCGACCAACACCACGGGCACCCCACGGCCGTCAGCGCGCCACACCCGGGCGGTTTTGTCCTGCGAGCCGGTGACCACGCGTGCGCCATCCGGGGCAAAGGACGCGGCATAGACCGGGCCGTCATGCCCCCGCAAGACGATGGCGGTAGCGGCTGCAGTCTCGGCTGCGGTCTTGGCACCGGCCGCGGTCTCGACATTGGCATCGTCGCCAACACCGGGGTCGGATGCACGGGTACCCAACCACCCGCGAGGCAGGGTCCAAATGCGCGCGGTGCCATCGTCTGAGGCCGTAATCACGCGTCCGCTGTCGGGGGAAAACTCTGCCGCATGCACGCGATCGGTATGGCCTCGGAGGATGAGGGGTCGCACGCTGTCGCCGTCGCCGTCCCCGCCGTCGTCGTTGTCGCCGCGGATTGGCCAAATCCGCGCTGTGCCGTCCCAGGACGCGGTTGCGAGATATCGGCCATCGGGGCTAAAGGCCACCTTGCGCACGCCATGGGTGTGGCCGCTGAGTACGGTGGGCACACCGCCGTCCACCGGCCAGATGCGCGCAGTGCCGTCGTTGGACGCCGTGGCAATCAGGGTGCCATCAGGGCTAAAGGCCGCCATGCGCACGCCGCGACGGTGCTCGTCAAATACCGCCATGAGGGGGGAGGCCGTGAGCACGCTGCGGGCCAGCGCGATCCACTCCCACTGCCAGCGCACGCTGAAGTCGGACACCTCCATGGCCAGGAGCAGGCGCGCGGCCCATTTGGGTTCGTGGCGGGCCAAGAGCTCGCGCACGCCGGCCACGAGCGATGCAATGCGTGCTTGCCGTGTGCTGGCCCTGGCTTGCTCGCTGAGCAGAAACTCGCGTTGGCGCTGAGCCTCGGCTACCTCCCTGGCGGTGTGCTCGGCGGTTTCCGCCGCGGTGAGAAATGCCAATTCATCGTTCGTGAGGCGCATGTCCGCGCTCGCCCGCAGCTCCTGCGCACGACGCAGGCGTCCGCCGCGCCATAGGTCGTCGGCCGTGCGGCCATGGATGTGCCAGCGGCGGGTGGCGCGCACAATGTCCTGCTGAACCATGAGTGCCTCGCGCTCCTCGTCCAGCCAGTCACGCAATGTGCCCCAGGCGCGAAACAGGGCTTCGTGGGCCACCCATACTTCGTCTTCGTCGGCCACCAAGAGCCGGGCCGTAATCCAGCGCTGCAGCTCGTCCCGGATGCGGTGCCTTCGCGTCCCTTGTCCGTCGGCCTGCCCGTCGGCCTGATGATCAACCGCGGTCTCGCCGGGCTGCCCAGCGTCATCGTGCAGGTCCAGGGCCTCGATTTCAGCCAGCGTGGCGTAGCGGCGGGTATCTTCGGTGCCCTGGCCGAGCACCACCAACCGGCCAAAGATATCGCGCACCAGGCGCCGCTCCTCGGCGCTCTCGCACCCGGCCAAGACTTCGTCGGCACGCCGGGCAATCGCACCGCGCAGGCCGCCAATGGCGTCCCAGGCCGCCCAACCGATGGTGTCGCCTTGCCGGCGCTCCCACAGCGCATCGAGGGCAAACGACAAAAGCGGTAAGTTGCCGGCCCCGGCCCCGATTTGGCCCACGGCCGCCTGTCCACGATCGACCTGTAATTGCTCAAGGAGGGCGCTGACCACCGCCGAATCGATTGTCAGGCCAACGCGGGCTGCGGGCGCGACGATGGCGGTGCGCAGCTGGTCCACGTCCATGGGCAATACCAAGTTCATGGACTGCTGAATGCGCTCGCCCAACCTGCGTCCCAGTACGCCATCGAGGCATTGGGCCAGGAAATCGGCCCGCAGGGTGGCGACGACGATGATGCTATCGGAGCTGCTTTGCGATTGCTGATCGCCGGGTCTGGCACTCGCGGCGAGGACATTGTTGATGAAGGCGACGACCTCGGCTGGATCTCGCGCGGTGGTGAATAGTTCTTCGAATTGGTCGATCACTAAGAGCACGCGGGTTCCTGCCGCCCAGTGTGCGTCTCTCTGGGTCTCCACGTAGTCGCTGAGGGCGTCTGCACTCTCCATAAGTGTCTGGGTGAATGTCTGAATAAATGGCTCGGTGAGTGGCTGGGTCAGCGCGGCGGTGTCTGCAGCGATGTCGCCTTCGCCGCCTGCGTTCGATAGGGCGGCAAAGGCTTTGGCCAGGGCCCGGCACGGGCGCACTCCCGGGCGCAAGACGCACACGGCAACCGGATCGGGGCCCCATGCCCCTTCGCGAACTTGCGGCAACAGCCCGGCTAGGACCAGCGACGATTTGCCCGATCCCGAGGCGCCGACGACAAAAAGGGTCCGTTGGCCGCTGCGCAAGGTCGATATCAGCGCGGCGATTTCGCGATCCCGGCCGAAAAAGAATCGGCGCTGGGCCGCGGTATATGGTGATAGGCCGCGATAGGGTCGCACGACCAGGGGGCGATGTTGCACGACAGTGCGCGCCGGCAAGACGGCCGGTGCTGGCGCCCCCGGCCACCCGCCACGGCTAGCACCACGGTCGGCGCCTCGGCCGGCGCCTTGCCCCGCGGGCTCCGGTCCCCAACGACCGTACATTTGCACCACCGCCCAGTCGAGATTGGTCCGCGCCCGCAACAGGCGCTGGCGCACGTCGACAAAGGCGTCTTCCACCGAGGTCAAATCGACCAGCAGGCGCCAGTATAGGGTCTCGGCCAGAACTACGGAGCCGGCCGCCGACAGCGGCGCCCGCGAGGCCACGACGACGGGGATACCCACGCGATGGAGCGCTTGGGCCACGCTGCCCAAATGGTTGCCCGGCGTGCCCACGTTGCCGCCGTGGCAGGCGCACAGCACCACCATGCGCAGGGTGCCCGCATGCCGGGCCAATACGTGCCGCAGGGTGCCCGGGTCAATGAAGTCAGTGGTATCGTCGCCACTTGCGCCATTCCAAATCAGCCCGTACGTGGCCCCATCTCGGCCGCGGGCGCCGCCGTGGCACACGATATGGAGTACCGAGACCGGCGGCCCAGGTGCCTCCAACGCTTGATACAGCCGGGATAGCGATACGTGGGCCAGCTCGTCCTCGGCCGCCCAGGGGTAATCGCCAGCGCGGCACGCCCGGCGGATGGCGGCATGGTGCTCCACCGCTGGCACCGAGCCACCGGCCGCAGACCATGCCAGTAAAATACGGCCGCCCGCCACTGGCGGATCGGGCTGCGGCGGCGCGGTCCGGGTCCCCGGCCACTCGTAGCGCACGAGGCATTGGGGCAATTCGCCCACGTGCTGTCCGGTAGCTCGCAGGGTGAGCAACTCCCACGGAAGGGCGGTGAGTTCGGCCGCCGATGAGCGCACGGTGAGATTCACTCGGCCGCCCGTGGCCACGGCCGCCGCGATCTGCTCCTCGATGCGGTCCCAATGGGCGCCCTCAAGAAATTCGCGCAGTCGTGCGCCCATGCGTTGCCGCGCCACCACATCGTTGCGCGGCGGCTGCAGCGCGCCGAGGTCGTCGAGTACGGCGGCATCCCAGGGGAAGACCGCGCTTTCATATACCCCGCCCTGTTGGCGCAGGAGATAGGACTGCTTGTCAAAGCGAAAGGCAAAGGGGTCGCCCGCATCTTGGGCCCGCGCCATTTCCAGGACGATGTCGACAGACTCCCGCGGCGGCCCGCCGTCATAGTCCCATCGGCCATGGATGCGCGATCGCGATGTCCCGCTCATGGATCCCCGGCCGGTTATTGTCCCAATGCCTCTGAAGACGGCGACGGCGGCGACGGCGGCGATGGTGACGACGGCTGCGACGACGGTGCCACCGGCGGTGGCCGGATGATGGTGTTTTGAAACAGCAACACCTCCCAAGTTCCGGCCCGTTTGGCAAACACCCGGGTAAAGGTAAAGCTGGTACTCGGCACCCGGTTGCCGCCCCGGTACGCGACCGCTTCGATGACGCCAGTGGCGATCGCGACATCGTGGTAGATGAACCACTGAATCTCCGGGGTGTCGTAACGCTCGAACACGAGCACCCCCGAGCGGATATCTTGGAGAAAGGTGTCTTTATCCATGCGCATGCCAAAGACGTTGTTGTGGATGTGGTCTGGGGCCAACATCTGCTCCAGGGTTGCCACGTCGTTGGCCTCATAGGCGGCCGTCAGGCGCTTGTTGAGCGCGTTGAGCTCGGCTTCGCGTGCTGCCCGATCGGCCTGCGGTGAATGGGTTGCCGCGGTCGATGATACCGGCAGTGGTTCAGGCCGGCAACCGGCGCTGGCCCATACCGCGGCAACTGCGGCGACGGCGACAACCGCGGCGGCAGCGGCCACGGTCGACGGCCCCGCATGGGCAAAGCGGCGGATGTGCGTCGGTCTAGTCCTACGGCGGGTTTCCATGGCCGCTATCTTGGCCCAAGGGCGGGCAATAATGCACGAACGATGGCCACCTTTGTCACCCTATTGGTCTGTTTTCTGGCCCCAGACCTACTCATAGACCACGTCTACGCGATCGCGGGCCGCACCCCGCTGAGCAACGATCGTATGGGTGCCCGGGGTCGGGATCCAGCTGTCGGCGGGCTCGCCATTGATGGTCCAGACGACATCGCCGCCGTCGGGTATGGCCGCCAGCGGTGGGCGCTGATAGCGCGCCGGCCGATGGGGTTCGAGGACAAAGGTGGCCCCGGCAGCGGGCGCGACAATGCGCACCCCGTCGCCAGCGGCGTCGGCGGCCGGTTCGCAGTTGGGCGGCCGATAGTCGCGCTGGTAGAAGCGCACCCACGGGCGCACTACTTGGGGATGGACGACGACCACTTCGCCGCAGACCAGCTGATGCCAGTCGCAGGTGTCTTCGGGGCCGTTGGCGGGCGTGTGCCCGGCGATGAACAGTTCGCGCTTGTGGTGGGGGCAATGGGGGCCGGGATGCTGGCCCGATACCGGGCACACCGCGGCTTCCGTGATGGCGTCGGGTCGCTCCGGGGCCTGCGGGTCGCCGTAGCGGGCGGCAATCGCCGCATATACGGCGCGAAGGAGCGGTGTGGCGCCCTGGATCGACATCACGCGCTCGGTGGGCGAGCCGTCGAAATTGCCCGCCCACACGCCCACGCTATACTCGCGCGTGGTGCCGATGGCCCAATTGTCGGTATACGCCTTGGTGGTGCCGGTTTTGAGCGCCACGGCAAAGGGTAGATTCATGGGCACGCGGTCGCCAAACATGGGCTTGCGCGCATCGGGGTCGCTCAAGATATCGAAGAGCAAATAGGCGATTTCGCGGGAAAATACCTGCGGGCCCTCGCGCACGGGCTCGCGCCAGGTATGGCCGTCGGCGGCGACTGCACGCTCGATGGTCCTGGGCATCATGGGCCGCCCGCCGCGGCCAAAGATCGAAAATGCCGCCGTAAGCTCCAGCAGGGTTACTTCGGCATGGCCGATGGCGAGTCCCCAATCGTAGTCGGCGTCGGGGCGGTCGAGGGTGGAGAGCCCGGCTGCGCGCAGCTTGCCCAGCACCCGTTCGATGCCGACCCGCTGCAGCGCGTGCACGGCCGAGAGGTTGTACGAGCCGGCCAGGGCCTCGCGGTAGCGGGCGAATCCATGACTGCGCACATCTTTGGTGTAGAACTGATGCGCGTCTTCGGGCAGCGCCACGTCAAAGGCAATGGTCGCCGGGGTATCGCCGTGTTCCATGGCGGTGGCGTAGACAAAGGGCTTGAGCGTCGAGCCCGGACGCAGGCGGGCGGTGGCGTAGTTAAAGGCGCCGTTGTGGTCGGCGTCGTGATAGTCGCGCGAGCCCACCATGGCCAAGATGGCGCCGTCATCATTGCGCATCACCACCACGGCCGCTTGCGTAATCTGGCGCCAGCCCACCTCGGCCAAGTGCTCGGCGTGGGCCACCGCGACCATCCGCTGCAGGCTGGGGTCCAAGGTGGTGGTGACCCGGGCGCTCTGCCGCATTTCGGCCGGCAAGCGCTCTTTGACCACTTCGACAAAGTGGGGCGCGCGAAAATCGGGCCGCTCGCCGACGAGGCGCAGCGGCACGCGCTCGGCCAGGCGCCGCTTGTCGGCGGTCAGATAGCCATGGGCCTCCATCAATGAGAGGATATGGCTTCTGCGCGCCATCGCCCGTGACCGATGGCGCAGGGGATTGTAGCGCGTCGGTCCCCGGGGAATCACCGCCAACATCGCGGCCTCGCCCACCGACAGCTCGGCCGCGCGCTTGCCGAAGTAAAAGGCCGCAGCCTGCTCGGCCCCCCAGGCGCCGTTGCCGTAGTAGACTCGGTTGAGATATTGTTCGAGGATGTCGTCCTTGCTCAGCTCGTCGCCGACGTGGTATTCGAGCCGCGCTGCGGTGATGGTTTGGCGGATTTTTCCCATCAGGGTACGCGGGATGTCGCCGACCAGGCGCACCAGCTGCATGGTGATGGTGGAGCCGCCAAAGGCCATTTCGCCGCGGCCGACGTTGAGCCAGAGGGCCCGCGCCATGGCGGTCCAGTCGACGCCGCTGTGGCGGTAGAAGCCATGGTCTTCGGACGCCAGGGTAGCGTGGATCAGGTGGGGCGAGATGGCGCCCAGCGGTTGCCAGTTTTCTCTGCCGCTGGCCCCGGTGGCCTCGTGGCGCAGCTCATCGCCGCCCGCGTCGTAGACGATGAGGGAGGAGGCCGCGTTGCGCCCGCGCAGGCGCTCAAGGATGTGAGACGGCACATCGCCGAGCCACACCAGCAGCCACCAGCCGACCACGGAGGCCATGGCAACTACCAGAAACGCCAGCGCCAGCCTGCGCGCAAGGCGGCGTAGCCACTGCCACACCCGCCGCCATATCCGCCTTTGCTGTGGGCCCGCCTGCCCCATCACTGCCTCGCCTGCACCTCGATTTGCCCCAGGGCGGTCTGGGCGTTCTTTTCGGGTTCGTACATCAATTCGGCCACCGACGGCGGCATGGCAAAGGTGCCGGCCGCAATCGCCCGCATCATGTATTCGCGCTGATAGGTGCCGTGCCACACGTACTCAATGGAAAAATCGGCGCGCTCGTCGCGCAATTCGCGATGGCTGCCCCAATAGCGAGTGTCGCGCGCGCCCACCGGGCCGACTGTGGCAAAGCGGGTGTTGAGGGCCTCAAATCCCGCGGGCATGCGGTCAGAAATCATCAGGTGACTCATGGATTCGCCGAGCGGCATGGTGAGCCGCACCACCACCACATCGCCAACCCGGAAGGAACTCTTGGCTTGGCCGGCTTCGTCGAGATACTGGCGCTTGAGCACCAGGCCATTGGACTGCTCGTTCAAGACTTCGGGTTTCTGCCGATATCTGACCGTCACCTGGTAGTGGACTTCGCCCTCTGGCACAATCTCCAGCTCGGCGCCGCCGCTTGTGGGCACGGCCGCGGAGGCCACTTGCATGCGGGCTTTGCCCTTGAGCTCGGCCGATAGTAGCCCGGTGCCGCCGAGGGCCACACGCACCGAGGGCGAGGTCCCCGATTGGGCGTTGGCGTAGTTGGTGAGGGCCAAGAGCGAGTACACGTTGGCTTGGGTATTGATGTAGCGGCGCGCCCGCCGCTGTTTCATCAGCATTTGCACCAGCGGCTTGAGGGCATCGCCCTCGGGATCGAGCTCCACCAAGGCGTCGATGACGATCGCGGTGGTGCGCATGGCGTCGGACATGTACCAGCCGAGTTCGTCCTGCTGGGGCTCGCGGACGAGCGAATCCGCCGCCAGCGCGGTCTTGGCTATGCTGCTCAGTTCGCGCATCAGCTTGCCCACGGCTGCATCATCCTGGCCCACACCAACGGCGAGCGCGCGGGCGAGAAAGGCCCGGCCGAAGACCGGCATGGCAACCTCGTCCAAGAGCTCGGTCACCGCCTGGGTGTCGCTATCGTCGTGCATGGCCCGGACGTAGAGGGCGAACGCCTGCGCACCCAAATGCCCGGCCTCGCTGTAGTAGGGCTCCGAGCTATCGCTGCGCTTGCCGTCGTGACGCAGGTATTCGAGGCCCTGCTCGATGCGGCTCTTATCCACGTCGTAACCGGCTTTGTCTGCCACATGCAGCCCCCACAGGGCGTAAGCGGTGTAATAGGCTTCGGAACTGCCGCCCGGCCACAGGGAAAAACCACCGTCGTAGGTCTGGTGGCGGCCGATCTTGGCGATGCCGGCTTTGACGAACTTGTCGAGCTCGTCGCCGCGCAGCCCCTCAAGCTCCAGGGTCTCGGCCAGATCGCGCACCGCGATCATGGGAAGCACTTTGGACGTGGTCTGCTCCAAACAGCCGTAGGGATATTGAATGAGATCGCGCAGCCCGTCTTCGATCCCCGACAGGCCGTCGGGGTCCACCGATACGTGCACGCGCGCCGATGATGGCACCGCGTCCTCGGGTAGCGAAATGGCAATCCGCTCGGCCGCCTTGGTAGCGCCGTGGGCCACCTGCATGACTTTGGTCGGTGAGGGATGATGCACCGGCAGTTTAAAGCGCACCGCATCGCTTTCTTTGCCCATGGCCACGGAAAAGGTCAGCTCTGCCTTACCGAGTGTGGCCGCCGTCATGTCAAAGAGCACCGGAACCCGGCCGCCCACGGGCACCTCCACGGTCTGCTTTGCCGCGCCGTCCAGGGTCAACTCGTCCGTCATCTGCAGGGTTACTTGTGCGCTGCCGGCCTTGCCGGTCTCGTTATGCACGACCACCCCACCCTGCAGGCGATCGCCCATGGTCAGAAACCGTGGCAGCGATCGATGCAGCTGCAATGGTTTCGAAACGGTAAAGCGCTTATCGCCGGAGCCAAAGCGGTGGCCACGGTCGCCGACCACGGCCATCAGACGAAATGCGGTCAGATTGTCTGGGGCAGCAAAGGTAACTTTGGCCCGGCCGTTTTTGCCGGTCACAATGCCGGGCTTCCACACTGCTGTGGACATAAAGCGCGAACGCACCGAGCCCGGACCGCCGCTATCGCCGCCGGTTGCCGGGCGCTGCACCTTGGGCCCGGGGATTTCTTTGAGATACACGTACTGGGTGGCCGTGGCCACACCAATGCCCCACGGCGAGTAAAAGGTCGGCACCGGATTGGGCGTCTGATAGCCGATGAGGGATAGCACGCCCTCATCGGCCGCGGTGAGCGCCACCTCGGCCGCCACCGGCTTGCCCGCGGCATCGGTGACTGTGACCGTGGCCGTCACTTGATCGCCGGGGCGGTAATCCTTGCGATCAGTAGTAACGGCAACGTTCAAGGTATTTTCTTCGGGGCGGACCGGCAGATTGACCAAGCCCATGCCCATGCGCGGCATCCCGCGCCGGCCCTCGCCCATCCGTCCCTGCACCAGGGCCACCGATACGTAGACGTTGGGCGCGTGGTCGGCCGTAATCGGCACCTGCACGTGCTTGGTCTCCGGGGTCAAGGCAAAGCTGCGGTGCTCGATGACGCCGTCGCGCTCGATGGTCACCAGCCCGGTGCCCTGGGATAAGTCGGTCTTCAGCAATAGCGTGGCGGTATCCCCGGCGCGATATTCTTTCTTATCGGCAATAATATCAAAGGTCGGCGAATCGGTATTGCGCCACGAGCCGCCCCCGTCGCCCCAGGCATACAATTGCACCGCGGCCGGCGCATGGGTCGGCTTATCGCCCTCGACCACGATCCAATATTCGCCGCCGCCCTCTGGGGTGAAGGTAAACGGCGTCGAGGCCTCGGCGGTGAGGGCCAAGGTTTCGGAGAGCACGTCGTGGTTGATCTCCTTGCAGTGATACGAGCCGCGATAGCCCCAATCTTCCCATACGCAATTCCAATCGCGACGCCGCACCGTCACCCGAGCGCTGCCGGCCACCCGACGACCGGCGGGATTGACCACCATGACCTCAAAGGTCTGTGGCTTTTTGACTTCGAGAAAATACCCCGGCGACTTGATGCCGTGATAGCGGCGCGAGCGAAAATAGGGAATGGTGAAGGTCTTG
>JAAUYH010003978.1_pt1 | contig 33217 bp, 32 predicted proteins | sample 7278061 | NCBI WGS metagenome assembly JAAUYH01 (sample SAMN14350203, study PRJNA611818) | marine sediment metagenome | isolation source: surface marine sediment (0.6m) | place: French Polynesia: Moorea | collected 2018-08 | reverse complement strand
TCAGGAGGGCAATATGAAATCCAGACGCCACTTTATTTCCGGTGCGGCGAGTTTCGTCGCGTTGGCTCCGACATTGAGCCTGGCACACAGCAGGCAGCCGTTTACGCTCGATGACCGGCTCAAGCCGCAAATCGTCGGCGTTCGAGAACAGTGGACTCCAGGACAGATATGGGTCGTCCCGCGCCAGCACCTTCTTTATCTGATCCTCGAACCGGGCAAGGCACTTCGATACGGGGTCGGCGTTGGGCAGGCCGGCCTGACCTTCAAAGGGACAGCGATCATCGAGCGGAAGGCAAAATGGCCGTGGTGGCGTCCGACAAACAACATGATACGCCGCAACCCCGGGAAGTATGCACGCTATGCCAATGGTGTACCAGGAGGCCCGAATAATCCCTTGGGAGCCCGGGCGCTCTATCTCTACCAGAACGGGCGCGACACCTATTACCGCATCCACGGAACCACAGACCCATCGTCGATCGGAAGATCGGTATCGAATGGATGCATCCGCATGCTCAATGAGCATGTCGAAGACCTCTATGAACGGGTCCCGATTGGAACCGTCGTCACGGTGGTTTAGGCTTTGCCCTCGAAAACTGAAGAGCAATGGGGTCGAGTTGGCTCGCGAGCAAGCGGATGATTTGCCCGGCGGGTTCTCAAGGGGAGCTGGCTTAATGAAGATTGACCGTCGAAGGCTCTGCACCGTGTTGGCGACGTTGCCGCTGCACGCCGCGTCTTCGGCGGCGTGGGCGCAAACTGCCGATGTTTGGTCGGCGCAGCAAACCTATCGCGCGTTGTTGGAAGACAGCGTCCGGCTTCTCGATATTCGGTCCCGAGGCGAATGGGGTGAAACGGGTGTGGCCCGCGGCGCATGGCTTGTCAGCATGCATGAGAGGAGGTTCGCCGAGCGGCTTTTTGCCGCCCGCGAACTTGCTGATGGTCGCGCGGTGGCGCTGATTTGCGCTGTCGGTGGCCGGACAGGATCGGTGATGCAGGCGTTACGCAACGCGGAATACGCTGGCTTCGTGGACGTGTCCGAAGGTATGTTCGGATCGTCGGCCGGGCGCGGCTGGATTGCCGAAGGATTGCCAATCGTCACAATCGACGAGGCGCTCGCCAATACACCCCAGACCCTTCTCTGAATGAACGTCAAAGCGTTCATTGCACTAGGCGTCGTGCTTCTGATGCTCGCAGGATGGGCCTTTTGCGGAAAGACCCTCTGCCTTGGGCTATCAGCCCTCGATGCCGAAAGCCTCAGACCTTGGGTCGACCGAGCGGGCATCTGGGGTCCAGCCACTATTATCGCGTTGATGACCGTTGCGGTGGTGGCAAGCCCGATCCCCAGCGCTCCGATTGCCTTGGCGGCAGGCGCGGCATACGGGCACTACGCAGGTGCGGTTTACGTTGCAATCGGGTCGGAGACCGGAGCGCTTGCCGCATTCCTGATTGCGCGGCACCTTGGTCGCGAGCCGGTTGAGAAATTGCTGCGCGGCCGGGCGGATTACGGGCTATTGGGATCGCAGAACACGTTGACCATGGTCGTGTTCGTAAGCCGTTTGCTCCCGTTCATTTCGTTTGACGCGTTCAGCTACCTCGCAGGTCTCAGTAAAATCCATCTATGGCGTTTTTTGTTAGCCACGCTTGCGGGCATCCTTCCAGCAAGTTTCCTGCTCGCCCATTTCGGGGCGGTTGCCATATCGGGAGATATCGGTGTGGCGGAACTGATCACCGTCGGTCTCGGGCTCTTGACCGCAATCACGTTGTTGTTGCCCGCCCTCATTCACCGGCAGTCACGGCCACTCGAAGACGATCAGTGAATGTTCGAAACCGCCACCTTTCCGCTTGTTGATTGATCGCCGGCGTCGCTGCCTAACCAAAACTTAACAATCAACTAACCGCGTCGAAATCTCAGCCCGATAAGACATCCGCATCCGGCCGACGTCCGATCAGTCGTGACGGAAGGCGGACACAACCGAAACCTCTTTTAGGGACCTAATCGATGAACAAACTTACCAAGACTGCCGCGCTGTCGGTTCTCGCTGCATTTGCAGTGCCGGTATCCAGCGCCCTGGCCGTTGACGAGCACTACATCAGCGGCGACGCGGTGGTAGGCGGCTACGACGTTGTGGCCTATCACACCGCGGGTGCGCCCACCATGGGCTCGGCGGATTTCGCCTCGACCTACCAGGGCGCGACCTGGCATTTTGCGTCGGCCGAGAACAAGGCGATGTTCGACGGCGACCCGGCGAAATACGCGCCGGCGTATGGCGGATGGTGCTCGGCCGGCGCCAGCAAGGGCAAAAAGGTTCCCACCATGCCGGACCTCTGGGCCATCGTCGACGGCCAGCTCTACCTCAACAGCAGCCCGGCGGCCCATAACAATCTCTTCCTTGCCGACACCGATGCAGTCATCCGGAAGGGCGAGGCGAACTGGAAAGTGATCTTCGCTACCTCGCAAGAGGAACTGCTGGCGCAATAGTGCCACCAACGCCACGCGCCGTCGTCATCTGATTGGCGGCGCCTCTGGCAGACTCCCCGCCTCTGTGGCCATATCGTGGAATTGCCGCTTCACTCGACCAATTTGGAACCTTTCGCTAGTCGAATTAAGCTCCTGCCAAATGCGGGAGCCGTTGCTTTGGAGTCTGGGGAAATCAAAACACCGAATTCGATACTTGTCGTTGAGGATGACGAGAACATTCTCAACCTCCTCAGCGCTTATCTGGAAAGCGCAGGGCATATGGTTACCACCGCCGAAGACGGCGAACGGGGGCTGGAAGTTGCTCTGAATGGGGAATTCGACATCCTTGTACTGGACGTGATGCTGCCTAACAAAGCGGGGACCGAGATTGCTTCGGCTTTGCGGAAATCCGGCAGGTCAACACCGATCCTATTTCTCACAGCCCTGGGAAGCGAATCTGACATTCTTAGTGGGTTTGGTGTCGGGGCCGACGATTACATGGTGAAACCATTCTCACCACGCGAGCTTTTGGTTCGCATTAACGCGATCCTGCGTCGAAGCGCGCCGGATCAATCCGACCGCGAAGCGAAGCTGGAGATTGGACCAGTTCTACTTGACGATGCTCAACCCAGTTGTTGGGTGAAGGGCAAATCGGTTGAGTTGACACCAGTCGAATACCGCATTCTGAGGCAACTCATGGGGCGTCCTGGCCGCGTTTTTGAGCGCAGTTCCTTGGTTGCGAGCCTCTATGGTAATGACGCTGCGGTCAGCCCCAAGGCTATCGATGTTCACATCCACCACCTCCGCGCCAAGCTGGGCAACGAAGCGGGTAAACTGATCAAAACGGTTCGGGGGTTTGGATACAGATTGGCCGCGCCAACCGGAGAGTCCAGCACCGATGACATTGTTTAGTCGAATTCAGAACTGGCCTTGGCTGACGCTCCAGATCGTCGCCGCCAATGTCGTGATCATCCTTGCGCTGGCCGCCGCCTGGTCTTGGGCCTTCATGCAGCAGAGCAACGCCTACTCGGAACGGCTGATGACCACCTTCAACATCGAGCCGGGGACACTGCACGCGATGTATGTGGACGACGTCGAGCGGCAATTATGGGCCAGCGCTTTCCTGGGATTGCTCATCGCCGTTCTGGCCTCCTTCGGATTGGCCTTTCTCATTGTCCGCCCTCTGCGATCCCTCGCCAAGGCGACCGAACGGCTGAGGCACGGCGACTATCACGTTCGCACGACACTTGGAACCGGTGAGGTCGGCCGCCTGGCCGGGACCTTCAATGCGCTTGCGGCGGAACTTGAACAGGAAGAACGCCGCCGCGCCCAGTACATGGCGGACCTGAGCCATGAGCTTCGCACGCCAATCACAAGCCTCCGCGGGTATACCGAGGGGCTCGAAGACGGGGTTTTTGAGGCCGACGAACGCTTCTTCCGGCTCATGGAAGGTGAGTTGAAACACCTCACCGCCCTGACGAACACGATCGAATCCATGCAGCTAGACGCGGGGTACGGTGGCGCGCAGCTCGGGGCAGATGTCGACATTGCAGACTTTTTTGAGAGCACGATCAGTAGCTGGAGACCGCGTTTCGTTAAGCGCGGACTACGGCTTGATCTTTCGATTTCTCAGAGCCTGAAGAACCGTCGATTAGCCGTATCACCCAATGTCTTGAAACAAATCGTCGACAATCTGCTGTCCAATATGCTGAGATATGCGTCCGCCGACGGGCCCTGCGAAATAAGGCTTTCTCCGCGGAAGAAGGCGAAATTCGTCGAGTTGGCGTTCAGCAACGAAGCGCCGGATGTCGACGACGCGAGCCTGCCCTTCCTATTCGATCGCTTCTACCGCGTGTCAAAAAGCCGGACACGCGCACATGGTGAGCACCCAAGCGGGCTGGGGCTCTCGATCGTCAAGCAGCTCTGCATCTCCAACGATGGAAACGCGCACGCGATCCTGGATGGCCGGCGGCTGGTGATCGCCACCGAGTTGCCGCTGACGAAACTGGAATAGTGAGACGGTTGCCTTTGTGCCGTCGCACAAAGCACCAGCGTCCGCTAACGGGGTGTTCCAGCCGTTGACCAGCGGCATCAGTTGACCTCGTTCAGCAAGGGAACCAGCCGATACCCCGCCTGCTCTGCGGCCAGGTGCAGCTCTCTCTCCAGATCCTCGATTGATAGACCTGCGTAGCTTCCGCCTCTCGCCGTGGTGATGGTCTGACGGGGGGAGTAGTCCGAGTCTTTCCGGTTTGCCATGATCCATTGCATCGCCTGGATTTTCAGCTTCGCACGCTCAACCTGCGTCCGATCGAACTTGAGAACGACTTTGTCATCACCGATGTTCCGAAACCGTTTGGGCGGGTCTTCAGCGATACACCAGTCGAGGCTCGAGTCGTCGGCCAGAGTGATGATCTGATCGGCCCACGCGTGATGTTGCTGCACGCGCGCGCGCACGTAAGCGTCCTGAAACTCACGGTATGTGCGTCGCCATGAGTACAGGCAGGACCGGCTCGGCATGCCCTCTTCCTTGAGGATTTCCGCTTCAGTCTGACCAAGAGGAAGGCGCTCGAGGATCTTGTCGGCGAGCTCCGGCGAATAAATGGAAGGTCTACCCAATGTGCCTTTTCCTTCGTTGGTGTTCGATCAAGTGCGCCCGCAACAGATCTTGCTCCATCCGAGAGGTGGAGATCGTGGGACTGTCCAGTTGGACTGTGAAGTCACAGCATAGTCGCCATGTGGGGATATTCGCAGTTCATGTAGATGTTCCTTTTCAATGCCTCGCAGCAACGCTCGATGCGCCACCCCACGCCAAACAGGTGACGCACCCCCCCACCACCCCCGCCCCCCCTAAAGGGGGGGCGGGGGTGGTGGGGCACCTGTTTTCAAGGGTGTTTGCCCCACCCTGCCAAACCATGCTTTTCGGGGTGGGTGTGGCGCTCATTGGTTTGCCCATTCGCCTACCTCCAAACAGGGGCGTTCCGTGCGCTTTGCATCCGGTATCTTGACCTTCTTCAAAGCCTCGGATTTCAGCCACGCCTCGATCAGTCTCTTGATGCGCTTCCGGTCCGCGGTTGCGTCCAGGCCGAGCACCTCGGCCACAACGACACCGGCCCACTTGTCGCCCGTCTGGTCTGAGTAACGCAGCGCCTTGCCGTCCAGAGCGCGTTGTACTGCCAGCAAGTCATCGACCGACACTCCGTCAAAGGTGTCAGGCCATTCCCAAACCTCGGCCACGCCGACGCAGTCGCCGTTGGGCAGTTGTACTGATGCCATGCGCCGCCAAACACGGTTTCCGACAGGTGCGAGGTTTGCCTTGTCTCGGGTGACGCTGAAGTAGGTAGACGGATCATTCTCCACGCCTGCCTTTGCCTTCTCAGCGTCGCTCATCTTGTTGAGTACACGACCGGATCGCGCCGCTGCTAAAAGCGCAGTAGCACCGCGCCCGCTTTCCGTCGTCGCCTCCTCGCCATTGATCTTTCGGGTGTGATGGACCAATTCGATCGCGCAATTGCACCGATCCGCCAACCGGGCCCATTCCTTTGCGACGAGGTCGATTGCTCCGTTGTCGTTTTCGCTGACCTGTTATGAAACGAACGGATCAATAATCAGCACATCAAGTCCTCGCGCCTCAATTTCTCTAGCGAGTTCTTCCATTTGGGGTGTGAGGATTCGTACACCTTTGCGGTCAAGAACGGCCGTGCACAGTTCACGCTCCCGTCCCGTGTCGACGAACAGCCGCCCTTCGATTTCCTCTGGTTTGACGCCGTGGTGCAGCATCGCGGTGATTATGCGCCGCTCCAGTTCGTCGCGGGTGTCCTTAAGGTTGTATATCCAGACCTTAAGGCCCTCGGCCGTCCAATCGCCCAACAGTTTCCGCCCAGAGGCCATTGCCAGCCCCTCGCAGATCGTCAGGGATGACTTGCCGACACCGCCGGGCGCAACCGTTACCGATATCTGCTTGCGGATCAGGTGATGCCCATAGACCCAGGGACGAGGCGGGATGTTGGAGGGGTCCTGCCAGACAAACTCTGTTGGCAGCCGATCCGCCCTATCGCGCGGAAACTCGGCGCGGTGCGTTGCCAGATGCGCATCTAGCTGAATGAAGTCGCGCATCACGCAGCCGACCTCCCCTGCACGTAGTCGAGGAACTCGGCTTGCCGTTCGCGCGACATGGCTCTGAAGCTTGCGAGGCAGTAAGCCTCCAACTCGGCGGGCTCGGCCAAATCAGCCCAGAACGCGGCCTCATCCATGTAGCCAAAGAGCGGGGCAATCGGAGGACCAGCCCCCGCGCCGAACGCTGCGTTCAACTCATCACCGTCGTTGGCTTGGGGCGAGGGTTCAAGGCGCTGGTCATTTGACAGCATTTGCTCTGATCCATTCGTCAAGATTGGTCCGGGTGTAGATGATGACTCCGCCGACCTTGGAGAATGGAGGCCCCCTGTCTCGGTTCGAGAGCATGCGCAACTTGGCCAGTTGCGACTCACTGACGCCAAGATACTCAGCGGCTGCAGGCGGGCGCATATTCTCCGCCAACCATGCCGGAAGAGATTTCTGCTCGTTCGTTGCCAAACCTTCCGATCTCCATCGTTTCCTATCGTGGAGCAGGTATGTCGCTGATTCAGAACCGAGTCAGGGTAACCATTGCTGATTTTAGTTACCCTATTTGTAGCGTGGGAAAACTTGGCGTTCGGTATAAAGGTAGCGTTTTCCGCGCTTTAGCTGTTTCTTCAGAGTCTCCGAATTCACGTCTGGGTTGTTGTCCAGGTACAAACTAATCGCATCGCTCTGTTTGAAATCGTATTTCTCAATCAGCCGCTTTATCTCTATGGCGAGCTGTACGTCTGCCTTAATTTGGTCCACCGAAATTCTTTTTCCCGGCGGCCACTTTATTTTGCCTCGCAAGTAAGCAACTAGCCATTCCCTTAGATTGGGATCCAGTTGGTACCCTTCCTCGAGAAACGCTGCCAATGGTTCGAGCTCTCCGGCCTGCGCTCTAGTGAACACATCCAAGCGGCGGAGCCACATCTTTTCCATTTCCGGCGTCCATTCGCCACCTTCATCGCGTTCATCCATGTTATTGGCACCTCGGCTGGACCTCAACCATTGGGCGACTTCCTTCCATCCGCTTTCATTGATTAACTCGAGAACTCGAAGGTGGTGATTGTATCCGCAAGCACCTCAAGCGCTTGGCGTTTCTCATCCCGGTAGCTTGCGCGGTCATAGATGGCGGTGACGGAGCCATCGGCATGCCCAAGAACACGCTCGACGACAAAGCGCTGCACGCCCCTCGAGGCCATAAGCGTTGCCGCTGTGCGGCGCACGTCGTGCCAACGCCAGTCCGTCAATTCTGCCGCGGCTGAAACCCTAGTCTTCAGCTTCGAGCCTGGAACGATGGCCTTGTCGCCGCTTGTGCTGAAGACGTAAGGACCGATGCGTAGCTGAGCCGATATGAGATCGGCGAGCGCGCATGACAGAGGAACCTCATGGGCCCGGGCTCGGTCCGGTCTGGTGGCCTTCATCTTTGATGCGGGAATGATCCAGATGTCACCTGCGACTTCGTCCCATCGCATCTGGGCCACGTTCGACAATCGCTGGCCGCTCAGCATCAGAGCTTGGAGCCACGGCCCGAACGGGTATGGGGTTGCTTGGGCGACCTCCCAGAGCTTGGCCCATTCGAATTCTGTCAGGACACGGTCGCGTTCCAGGGCTGGGCTCCCAGCTTTGAGGCCCAGCCATGGATTGACCGGCAAGTATCCCTCACTGGCTGCCCAGGATAGCATGGGGCGGAGCACGCGTATGGCGGACGCGGCACGCGTCGCCGATGACTTCGCAGCGATATGGTCGCGCAGATCGATACCGTGGTAGATGCTGAGGTCTGCGATCCTCACATTGCCGATGCGAGGCTGCGCCCAGATACGCCAGACGGACTCAACATCTCCGAAGGACCGTCTCTGTCCTCCAACAGCAATCGCATAGCGACCAAATAGCTCTCCCAGGGTCTTGATTCCCCTGGACGCCCCCGGGCGGAGCCGGTCCGCCTTGATCGTCTCCGCAGCACTTCGAGCGTCCTTGACCGACAGGTCGGGATAGAGTCCCAAACGGGTACGTGTGCGACGCGGTCGCCCGCTGTCTGTCTTTCCATCTGGGGTGATGACTTCCCAGATCTTCTGGCCCTTGACGCCGACGCGGAGGATCAGTCCACGCACTACCTCGTCGCGCACCTCGTAGCCCGTGCTCCGAGGTTTGAGCTCTGTCGCTTTGCGTTCGTTCAGCCGGGTAGCCATACAGTGTCTTGTGCGAATCTTGTGCGTTTTCAGTTTTGCCTGTAGGTTCCTGCCGGTTCCTAGTCGCTCAAAAATACATTAGATAGCAACGCATAAGAACCCACAAGAAATTCTGTGAAACGTAGACTGACGTTCTTTTGATCAGTGGGTCGCAGGTTCGAATCCTGCACGGCTCACCACTTGTTCCAACCATCTCTTGAGGTGGCGCCGGCGGGGAGTGATGGCACCTTCAGTTCAAGCCGTGCCGTCCCGGTCTCTCAACTCACGCTTGTTGTGGCGGATCGAGGAGAGCAGGCTGAAGCCGATCAGCCCCACGCCGACGAGGCCGGTCAGGGTTTCGGGGATATGGGTCAGGGACTGCAGGAACATGATCACCGAGAGGGCGAAGATCGAATAGAAGGCCCCGTGTTCGAGATAGCGGAAATGCTGCAGGGTGCCCTTCTCGACCAGCATGATCGTCATCGACCGGACATACATCGCACCGATGCCGAGGCCGATGGCGATCAAGAGGATATTGGTGGTCAGGGCAAACGCGCCGATCACACCGTCGAAAGAGAAGCTCGCGTCGAGCACTTCGAGATAGAGAAAGGCGCCGAGGCCTCCGACGGCGCCGACATGGGCGGTCTTTTTCTTCGAGGTCTGGTCGAGGAAGGTGCCGAGCCCGTCCACCAGCGTAAACGTCAAAAGCCCCATGATCGCGGAATAGAGGAAGGCGCTTTGCTTATAGTCGGGGATGACCTCGCAGATGGCCACGACGATCACCAGAACGAAGGCGATTTCGAACCCGCGGACGGATCCGCATTTGCGCAACCGGCATTCCAGGACCGTGATCCAGTCGATCGACTTGTCCTCGTCGACGAAGAACCGGAGTGCCACCATCATCAGGAAGGTGCCGCCGAAGGCGGCGATGGGGCCGTGAGCGCCGCCGATGATCCGGGAATATTCGTCGGGATCTGCGAGCGCCATGCGCATCGCCTCGAACGGGTTCACCCAGGCGAAGATCGCCACGATCGCCAGGGGAAAGACGATGCGCATGCCGAATACGGCAATCAGGATGCCCCAGGTCAGGAACCGCCGCTGCCAGACCGGCGTCATCTCGACGAGCTTGTTGGCGTTGACGATGGCGTTGTCGAAGCTCAACGAGATCTCCAGCGCCGCCAGCACCGCGCCGATCAGCAGGAACGACAGGATGCCGCTGACCGTGCCCACGGTCGCCCAACCGAGCCAACCGGACAGGAAGAGGCCCACCGCGGTGACGATCAGCGGCCATTTGAGATAGGAAATTGCGCTGCGTTGTCCGGTCATCCTCAGTTCCCCGACAGAACTTCGGGCAACCAGAGCACGATCTGCGGGAAGATGAAGATCAGGATCAGTCCGAAAAGCTGCACCAGCATGAACTGCATCATGCCCAGATAGATGTCCTTGAGGTCCCAATTCGGCACCACTCCTTTCAGGAAGTAGGCCGAAAGCGCCACCGGCGGACTGAGCCAGGCCGTTTGCAGGTTCACCGCGACGAGTATTCCGAACCAGACCATGAGATCATACCGACCGAGCCCGTGGACCGAGAGCGACTCGACCGTCGGCAGCAGGATCGGAACAACGATCAGGACGATCGGGACCCATTCCAGCGGCCAGCCTAAGAGGAAGATCAGGGCCATGACCAAGAGCAGGATCAGGTAGGGCGACATGTCGAGGCCCAGAAGAAGCTCGGTCATCATCTTCGGCGTGCCGAGCGCGCTGAACTGCGCGCCGAAGAAGTTCGACGCGGCAACCAGGAACATGATCAGAACCGTGATCTCGAGCGCCTTGATCAGGCTGTCATTGAAGCTGGGGATGGTGAACTTGCGGTAGGCCAGAGACAGCAGGATCGCACCGAAGGCGCCCATGGCGGCCGCTTCGGCAGGGGTGGCGAGACCGAGCAGGATCGAGCCGAGCGCAAAGGAGATCAGGATCGTCGGCGGCATCAGGCCCGCGAAGAACTCGTCCCAGAGGTCCGAGAAATAGAACTCCGTGTCCGCCGTCTTGCCGTAGATCGGCCGCGCCAGAATCGCCAGAAGAACGGTGAACGCCCCGAAGATGATCGACCAGGTCGGCAGGCCCGCGCCCGAGTTGGCGACGATCATGTAGAGGTGGAACAGGATGGCGATCGGCACCATGATCCGCAGCACATTGAGGCTGCGGTAGGCGGCGTAGGCCACCGTGCAGGTGATGATGAGGACGATCAACCCGCCGAAGGGGATGACCCCGAACGTTCCGCCCAAGCTCAGGCCGAAGACGCGGCAGACGGTCAGGATGCCGAGGCAGATCAGGGCGACCTCTGCGCCATAGTATTTCGACGTGTCCGGTTGGTCTTCTTCTGCGAGGACCGGGCCGAGGCTCGGGTTAATCCAGCAGCGGCCCAGCGTGTAGAGCAGGTAGAGCGAGGCCAGGAGCGCCCCTGGGATGAAGGCGCCGCGGAACAGGTCGAGGGTCGAGACCTCCAGCACCGGACCCATGACGATCAGCATGATCGAGGGCGGGATCAGGATGCCCAGGGTGCCGCCCGCGGTAATCGTTCCGGCGGCGAGCTGCACGTTGTATCCGGACCGGCTCATCGTGGCGCCGGCCATGATACCCAGAAGCGTCACGGAGGCCCCTACGATCCCGGTCGCCGCGGCGAAGATCGTCGACACGATCAGAACCGCGATGAAGAGCGCGCCTCGAATGCGCGCCATGATCATCTGGATCGAAGCAAAGAGCCGCTCCATCAGCCCGGCCGCCTCCATCACGATGCCCATCAGCACGAAGAGCGGCACCGCCATGAGCTGATCGTTCAGCATGGTGGAGTTGGTGTTCAGCGTCATCAGCAGGGTGGTGAGCTTGAAGTTGGCCCCCCAGATGCCGAAAACGAAGGCGAGGAAGATCAGCGTGAACGAGATCGGAAAGCCGATGAAGATCACGAAGAGCATCGCGATCAGCATGATTAACCCAATGGTGGATTTATCCATCGCCGGACGGGCCGACATCATGTCGGTAAACGCCTCGCCGCCGGGCACCGAGTCGGGAGTGAAGATTGCCAGCGTTAGCCAGATCAGCCCGATCACGTAAAACGGCAACGCGCGCACGAACCAGCGCTCGCGCTCCTTGCCCATCTGGTGAAAGGCGCGGAAAATCTCGGGGATGCCTTGCAGCAGCAACAGGAACCCGCCCACCGGCATCGCCAGCCGCGCAGGCCAGAGGATCGGTTGCCAGGCACTGTCCAGCGCCAGCGTCTCGCCCGTATCATAGGCGACATACCAATACTGCGCCGAAACGATGGTGAAGAGCAGCATCGACGGCATGAAGAACAACAGATACAGCGTCGCATCCACCGTCGCCTGCGTCTTCGGCCGCCAGGCGCGATAGAGGAAGTCGGCGCGGATATGCACCCCACGCATCAGGCCGTAGCCCGCCGCCGCCATGAAGAGCACGCCCGCGATCATACGGCTCGTGTCGTAAACCCACAGCGTCGGGCCCAGACCGAGAGACCGCGCCAGATCCTCGAACCCCGCGTTCTGCAGGATCGCGAAAGCGTTCCGTGAAACCACCTCGTAGACCACCACCGCGATCAGCGGCACCATCATCAGCGCGATCAGCTGACCGGCGCGATAGTTGATCACGTCGATGACGGCGGTGATCGGGCGCTGCCACGGGGTCATGTCCGGCGGCGTTTCACCGGGTTTTTCGGCGCGGCGCTCCGCAATCAACTCATCGGCGATTTCCAGATCTTCTGGATTCGGTTCGTCTGCGGCCATTGGGGTGTCCCCTCCCGTCGACGCGGATTTGCTATCCACGTTCTTCTTTTCGAAGCACCCCCGACGTTGGCGCTTGGAAAACAAGAACGAACGGGCCCACGAATGGGCCCGTTCTGAAAGGATTTACTTCAGCGTGTCTGCGAAGGCACGGCCGAGGTTCGCGTTCGAGGTTTGCGCGCCGGCCCAGAACGGAACCGCAACTGCCGCGAAGTCCTTCTGAGACTGCCACACTTCCGCGAAGAACTCGTTCTCAGCTGCAGCGGCTTCAAGCGCCTTGGTCGCAGCGGCGGAGTACTCGGTGAAGTAGTCCGCGGGCGTGTCTTCCAGGATCACACCGTGGTTGTCGGTGAGGTCCTTCAGCGCCTTGCCGTTCTCGTAGATCCGGTAAGAGAGCGACTTCGAGAGCGACGCGTTGGCGGCAACTTCAAGCGCCATCTGCTCTTGCTCGGTCAGGCTGTCGTAGAAATCGCGGTTCACGTACATGTCCGCGTTCACGGTGACCTGGTGCAGACCTTGCAGGTAGTAGTGCTTGAGCACCTTCTGGAAGCCGAAGACCGAGTCAGGCTTCGGGCAGCACCACTCTGCCGCGTCGATCGTGCCCTTTTCCAGCGCGGGCAGGATGTCGCCACCGCCCATCGCAACGGCCGGAACGCCGATGTCGGCATAGGCCGCGCCGACCATGCCCGGAGGAGCCCGGAAGCGCATCTGGCGGAAGTCATCCATGGATTCGATCGGGCGCGGGAACCAGCCAAGCGCCTCGGGGCCGACCGGCTGGAGCATGAAGCCTTTGACGTTCACGCCCATCTCGTCCCACAGGCGGTCGTAAAGCTCCTTGCCGCCGCCATACTGGAACCACGACAGGAACGCGATGTTGTCGAGGCCGACACCTGCGCCGGCGACCGGGGCGCCGAAGAGGTTCGCCGCCGGGTGCTTGCCGCCCCAGTAGTGGGTCCAGGCAAAACCGCCTTCGACCAGACCGGCGTCAACCGCGTCCATGATGTCGCGCGGACCGACAACGGCGCCTGCGGGCAGCACCTCGATGGTCAGCGAGCCACCGGTCAAAGCCGCGACGTCCTTGCCGAACTCGTTCAGCATGACGACTTCGTCGGCCGTCGTCGGCAGAACCGACTGGATGCGCAGAACTTTTTCGGCCATCGCGGCCGAGGCCATCAGCGCAAGGGCCGCCGCCCCCGTCGCTACGGTCTTGAGATTGAACATGGTATACCTCCCGTTGTTCGTTGCCCTCTGTTTGTGTTTGGTCTCGCCGGGGACGAAGGCGCTGCCCCGGCGGAATTCGGTTCAGGTTGCCCGGTCTTGTCGTGCCGGATCAAGCCTTTGCTTTCGCTCCTCACCCATGGATGTCATGCCCGGACATCCTCCAGTATCAGGTCGCTGGCCTTTTCGCCGATCATGATCGCCGGTGCGTTGGTGTTGCCGCTGACGATCTTCGGCATGATCGAGGCGTCCGCGATGCGCAGTCCCTCGACGCCGATCACGCGAAGGCGCGGGTCGACCACTGCCGTCGGATCGCCCTCTGACCCCATCTTGCAGGTGCCTGTCGGGTGATAGATCGTAACGGCTGTCCGGCGCGCCCAATCGAGCGTCGCCGCCTCGTCGTCGAAGGCGACCTCGGCGCCCGGCGCATGCTCTTCCGAAATATGCGACTTCAGCGGCTCGTGCTGGGCGATCCGGCGCGCGACCTGGATGCCCTTGACGATCGTCCGGCAGTCCGTGTCGGTGGCCAGATAATTCGGGTGGATCGCCGGGTGATCGTCCATATCCGCCGAGCGCAGCGTCAGGTGCCCGGTGCTTTCGGGGCGAAGCTGCAGAACCGAGGCCGTGAAGGCGGAAAACTTGTGCGGCCCGTCGGCGGGATTGTCGGCGCTGAAAGGCTGGATGTGGAACTGGATATCCGGCGTTTCCAGGTGCGGCTCTGTCTTGAGAAAGCCCGTGCCGAGGCTTGCGGCCATCGTCATCGGACCGCTTTGCGTCAGCGCATATTGCAGCGCGATCAGCGCCTGTTTCAGCAGGTTGTCGGTTTCGACATTGATCGTGCTGAGATCGGTCTTGAAGATGGGGCGCGCCTGGAGGTGATCCTGCAGGTTCTTGCCCACCCCTGTCAGCTCGGTCTGCATCTCGATCCCGTGCGGCTGGATGTCGGCCGGATCGCCCACCCCTGACAACATCAGGATCTGTGGCGACCCGATGGCGCCGGCACAGAGAATGACGCTTGCACGGGCGCGGATGTCGGTCTTCTTGCCGCTTATCCGCGCCCGGACCCCGTTCGCGCGTGTTCCTTCGAACAGGATCTTCTCGGTTTGCGCGTTGGTCAGGATTTCGAGGTTCTGCCGTCCGCGCGCCGGTTTCAGATAGGCCACCGCCGATGAGCAGCGCCGCCCGCCGGTCATGGTCAGCTGAAAGTAGCCAACGCCTTCCTGATCGTAGTCGTTGTAATCCTCGGTGCGTTTGTAGCCCGCCGCAACGGCCGCCTCGACCCAGCAGTCAACCACCTCGCGCTTGAGCCGCGAGGTTTGCACGGACAACGGGCCATCCTTGCCGCGCAGTTCGGTCCCGTTCGGGCCCTTCCAGGTCTCGGAGCGCTTGAAATAGGGCAGCACGCCATCCCAGGACCAGCCGGTGCAGCCCATCTGCGCCCAGCCGTCGTAGTCCTGCGGCTGGCCGCGCACATAGAGAAGCCCGTTGATCGAACTCGACCCGCCGAGTACCCGCCCGCGCGGCCAGGAGATCGACCGCCCCGCGATACCGTCATCGGCTTCGGTCTTGTAACGCCAGTCGGTCTTGGGGTTCCCCATGGTGCGGAAATACCCGACCGGAATATGGATCCAGGGGTTTCTGTCCGCCGGTCCGGCCTCGAGCAACGCCACCGTGTGACGCCCACCCGCAGACAGGCGATTGGCGAGCGCGCAGCCCGCCGATCCCGCGCCGACTATGACGAAGTCGAACTCCATTTTCCTCCCTTGGCGCAAAAAATGAGACTTTTGGTCTCGATTTTTGGCTGATTTGCACGCTACAGTGATTCTCGCTGAATACAAACACTTTCATCTGTCACCAGGTCATGAACGAAACCGATCGCATCCCCACCAATCTCCGGACACTGCTGATTCTCGAATCCCTGGGGCGCAACGATCGGGCGATGACGGCGACCGAGATCAATGACAGCCTTGGCCTGCCGAAGCAGACGGTGCACCGGCTGTGCGCCACCTTGGAACGCGAGGGGTTTCTGGCGCGGCAGGGCAACTCGAAACGCTATCACCCGGCGCGGAGACTGCGCGACCTGGGTGCCGGGCTTTTGTTCAACTCGCGACTCCATATCGCGCGGCGGCAGATCCTGATGGACGTCGCCCGGCAGGTCGGCGAGACGGTGAACTTCGTCGTGCCTGAAGATGCGGGCATGAGCTATCACGACCGGGTCGAGACCGACTGGGCGTTCCGGATTCAGCTGCCGATCGGCACCCATGTGCCGTTTCACTGCACCGCGAGCGGCAAGTGTTTCCTGGCCAGCCTCGCGCCGAAACCCCGCCGCGCGCTTGTGGAGTCCCTGACATTGGACCGCTTGACGTCGGCCACCCTAACAACGTCCGACGCCTTGCTCGAAGACCTCGCCCGGATCGTGAAGCGCGGGTATTCGCTGGACGAAGAGGAGTTCATCGACGGTATGGTCGCCATCGCTGTGCCCGTCACAGATCATGCGGGGCGCTTCACCGCGGCGTTGGCGTTTCACGGTCCGACGCAGCGGATCTCCATCGCCGACGCGATCGCGCGCAAGGGGATTCTCACCGACGCAGCGGACCGGCTTCGGGACGCGCTTTTCTCGGCGGACTAGCGGTCAGCGTGCTTTCGCCACGCGCCAAAGGGTCTGGCATTCCGTGCTTGTCAGGGCAACGAAGAATCGCATACGCTCACTATCGCAAGGTGTTTGTATGCTGATTAACTCTCGTTTTGGATTAAACGAATTGACCATTACCGCGTGTGGCCTCGGAGGCAATATGACCGGTCCCGTCCACGAATTTCGGACGTTTATGTCCCTCGGTACTCTCTAGCCGACGCGGCGTCGCCAAGGGCGACGCACGGCAACAGATTCCTGGCATTACCGGCCCCGAGCGATCGGGGCGCTGACCATTCATTCGGCAGGGAGCTGCGCTCGCCATGTATCAACATCCCGGTGTCTATATTCACCACGTCCCGTCCAATCAGCTGAGCATCGAACAGGCCTCGACCGCGGTCACGGCCTTTATCGGCCACATTCCCCGCGGCATCCGCATCACCGACGACAAGACGAAGAGCGAGCCAAGCTACATCACGAACGTCACGCAATACGCGCAGAACTTCGGACCGCTCGGCGGCGGCAGCGGGGGCATCCGTGACAACGGTCAGACCGCGGACGCCTTCGGCCACGCGATCAACCTCTATTTCGCCAATGGCGGCACCAAGGCCTACGTCGTGCCGGTCGCCAAAACGGACGGCGGCAAGGCCAAGAGCGCGGTGCTCGACACACCGGATCTCAAGATCGAGTTCGAGGCGACCTCTGGCGGGACCTGGGCAAACGACCTGATCGTGCGCGTCAACAAGGTCGACGACGAATACGAGATCACCCTCGGCACCAAGGTGCAGACGCTCAAGGCAGATGGCACCAAGGAAGACAAGGAAGAGGTTGTCGTCGGTTCGAACGGCAAGAGCGGAGGCGACAAGAAAACCAAGGACAAGACCGTCAAGGTTCTCAATGTTCTGGAAACCTATGCCGGGATGTCGCCAGTCACGACGCGGCCCAATTTCATCGAAAACCAGATGAATGGCGTGTCGCTGCTGGTCACCGCAAAGCGCACCGCGGCCGGCACGATCGCCAACCCGGCGGACGACTTCTTTCCCGTCGACGTGGCCATCAATGCGACCGCCGGCACGGCCTCGACCGCGCCAGAGGACGCGGACTACCAGCTCGCGCTGGACCGGTTGAAGGACTATCGCGACGTCTCGACCATCGTTTTGCCGGGCCTTGACTGGCCCAGCGACAAAACCACCTACCAGCGCGCGATCACCCATGCCGAGTTCATGCAGAACCGGATGGTTCTGGTGGACCCGAAGAACCCGGAAAAGAGCGCCGATCAGCTCAATACGCCGGCCGATGTGAAAACGGCGGGCTTCACCACCTCTCCCTACACCGCGCTCTACTACCCGTACCTGAAGGTTCCAAACCCGTTCCACGACCCGGACACCAACGCCGCCGTGCCGGACACGTTCCACATCGAGCCTTCGGCGATGGCCGCTGGCATGTGGGCACGGATCGACCGGGCGCGGGGCGTCTGGAAGGCGCCCGCGGGTCTTGAAGCGACCGTGCGCGGGGCGCTTGGGCCCAACGTGCTGATCGGCAACGAGCTGCAGGACAACCTCAACTCCTCGGGCGTCAACTGCCTGCGTTCGATCATCGGGCCGACAGTGGTTTGGGGCGCGCGCACGCTCGCCACCAAGGCGCAACCGCAATATCGCTATGTGCCGGTGCGGCGGACCCAGAACATGATCGGCGAGAGCCTGTACAATGCGCTTCAGGCGGTCGTGTTCGAGCCCAACGACCACAAGCTCTGGTCCGGCCTGCGCGCCAGTGTCGGCGGCTTCATGGACACCTTGCACCGCGCCGGGGCCTTCCAGGGCGAAAAGGCCTCGGACGCCTTCTTCGTGCGCTGCGGGCTCGGCTCGACCATGACCCAGGCGGATATCGACGCCGGCATTGTGCGCGTCGTCGTGGGCTTTGCCCCGCTGAAGCCCGCCGAATTTGTCGTTGTCGAAATTCAGCAGATCGTCGGCCAGACGGCCTGATCCGCAGGTTTAGTAATTCAAGGAGATTTGAGCCATGGCAGCCCCAATGTTCCCTGCGAACGCCCACCGCTATGACCCGTACCGCACGTTCAAATTCCAGGTCGTGCTCGACGGAAAACCCGTCGCGGGCCTTTCGAAGATGGGCGCCCTGAAGAAAACCACCGAAGTGGTGAACTGGCGCTCTGCCGGGGATCCAAGCCACCAGCGGGCAATGCCTGGCGGCACCAAGTTCGAGAACGTTTCGCTGGAACAGGGTCTCAGCCACGACCCGGTTTTCGAGGAATGGGCCAATTCGGTGAACAACGTCGCCGAGGGCGACGCGGGCATGAGCCTGAAAAACTTTCGCCGCGATATCGTCATCAACGTGATGAACCTGCAGGGCGTGCCCGCGATGAGCTATCAGCTGCGCCGCGCCTGGGTCACCGAGTACCAGGCGCTGCCGGAACTCGACGCCAACTCGATGAACACGGTGGCGATCCAGATGATCTCGATCGCCTACGAGGGCTTCACCCGTGACGAAGAAGTCGCGGAGCCGACCGAGAGCTAGACCATGTCAGACCGCGCGGCAGAAACGCTCGCCGTGGTCTTCCCGCCGACGGAACCGCGCCCCCTGACGGGCGAGGTCGAACTGTCGGTGGCCGAGGCCGTGGCGCGGGGAAGAACCCGGCCCCAGCAGGTGACCGGGGTCCTCGCCGCCGTGTTCGCGCGGGTCGGCGATGCGCCCTCCGAAGTGCCGTTGCTGCGTGCATTGGGGTCGGGTGTGCGCGAGTGGCTCTTGCAGCAGGCGGCACTGCGGTTCTGGCGCGGCTCTGGCTGGTTCGAGGCGGAATGCACCTCATGTGGCGCGCTCTACGATGCACCCGCCGAGTTGCGCGACGCGCCACGTGGTCAGGCCGGGGCCGGTTATCCGGTCGTCGCTGTCGAAACCAGCCTTGGGCCAAAACGGTTCGAGGCCCCCAACGGGCGTCACGAGGAAGCCCTGGCGCGTCTCTCCGGCGCGCCCGGTCTACGCGATATGGTGACGCTCTGCGGCCTTGCCGAGACCGCGCGCGTAGACGCCCGGTGTTACACCGAGGGCGACCTTGCCCGCATCGCCGACCGGTTCGATACGATTTGCCCGGATGTGGCCGATCAGTTGTCGCTGACCTGTCCGTCTTGCGGCGCGCCGACCGAGGCGCGGCTCGATCCGCTGACCTTCGCCTTTCCCTCGCTGCGTGACCTGATGCGCGAGGTCCATGTCATCGCCAAGACCTATCACTGGCAAGAGGCCGACATTCTCGCCCTGCCCGCCGACCGCCGCCGGACCTATGCGGACATGATCCGCGCCGAGGAAGGGGGCCGCGCATGAGCATCCTCACCCGTTCCCTGACGCGCGCGCTGAACACCGGCGCGCCGGTGGCGCGGCCGAAACGTGGCTCGATCCGTCGGCAGGACGAAGAGGAAGAGGCCCAGACCCTCCGCCGTAATGAGGAAGAAGAGGCGCAGGCCCGGCGGCAGGAAGAGGAAGAGGAGACCGCGCAGCCGGCACGGCGGCAGGAAGAGGAGGAAGAAGCCCAGGCTTTGCGCCGTCAAGAAGAGGAAGAAGAGGCCGCTCAGACCCTGCGGCGGGAGGAGGAAGAGGAAGAAGCGCAGACCTTGCGGCGCGAGGAAGAGGAAGAGGAAGCGCAACCGGCGCGGCGGCAGGAAGAGGAAGAAGAAGCCCAGACGCTCCGCCGGGAAGAGGAAGAGGAGGCCGCTCAGACATTGCGACGTGAGGACGACGAGGAAGCTGCACAGGCCCTCCGGCGCGAGGAAGAAGAGGAGGCTGCACAGACGCTCCGCCGTCAGGAAGAGGAGGAGGAAGAGGAGGCTGCGCAGGCGCTCCGCCGTCAGGAAGAGGAAGAGGAGGCAGCCCAAGCCCTGCACCGGCAGGAGGAAGAAGAGGAAACGGCTCAGACGTTGCGCCGCCAGGAAGAGGAAGAGGCGCAGGCGATGCCGGAAGAGACCGATCCGGACAAGGCACCGCCGGGCTCCGATATGGCGGACACCGAAGAACCGTCCGACCTGCGCGCGCATCGGTTCGAGGCCGGCGCGCCTTCGGTCCCGGTGGCCGACCCCGGTGGCGACCCGCCCGCGACGGTCCCCGCGGCGGCCGATCCCGGCCCGGTCATGCCGCCCGGCCCGGCCGCGCCCTCGCCTTACGAGCGCCCACGAGTCTCGATCGACCAAATCGATGTGGTGATCCAAGAGGACGCGAGCGCCGGCGGCGGTCGCAGTGCCACAAGCACGCCGGATTTCGGCCGCGCCTTCCGCGCTCGTTATCTGGGAGGGCTCTGACATGGCCCTCGCCGCCAGCTCTCTCTCTGTGGCCATACAGGAGGTCGCCACCTTCCTCGACGCACAGCTCGGCGCGGATGTCAGTGTCACCGTCGATACGCCCGCCAAGATCGGCAAACCCGCCGAGCCCCTGACCAAGCATACGCTGAATATCTTTCCCTACCGTCTGGCGCCTTCCGGAGTGCACCCCGATCTTGGCCAGGAGGATCCGTTCTTCATCCGCGCCTACGTGTTGCTGACGGCGTTCCCGAGCGCCGGCGATACCTCGATCGACGATGCCGACCTGCGTGTGCTAGGCAACGCGATCCGGGCCCTGCAATCGAACCCGGTGCTGCCCACGGTCCTGCCCACCGCGATCCCCAACAACGCGCCGGCCACGGATTTCCGCAAAGGTCCGTTCCTGTCCTACCGGCTGCAGATGGTGCTCCAGGCGCCGACGATGGAGGAAACCAACCACATCTGGACCACGCAAGGCGACGTGCCCTACCGGCTGTCGGCGGCCTATGAACTTGCGCTCATTCCGGTCGAGCCGCTGGTCCATGCCACGCCGCCGCAACAGGTCCAGGCAGGCGAGGTCTTGGTCTCGGCCTCTGCGCAACCGATGCCGTTCATTATGTTTCTCGATGGCGGGCGGCTCTTCAACGAACGCACCATCGCGCCCGCCGCGAACGTGACGCTCGCGCTGGCCGGCGATCCCGGCCCCGATGACGACCGCCACGCAAATATCGTCGTCGACTGGACCCGGGCCAATGGCGATCCCGAGCGGCAGCCGCCTCAGACCTTCAAGCTGAAGACCATCGACATGACCAGCAATGACGTCGAGATCACGCTGGCGCTGACCAATGCCGCCGGCGGCGACGTCGCCCGGATCACCGCCTTTCCCGCCACGGCCGCCGGAGTGCCGCTGGAAGACGCGCAACCGAGCAACCTTTTGTCCCTGCGGATCGAGGTCTGAGATGAACGTCGCCGCGAAGGATAACCACGTTAACACCGCGATGCTCGATGGCGAATGGGCGCGTGTGGCAACGATGCTGGCCTGTGCCGAGGCGCTGCGGACCGGCGAGGCCCTGCCCGAGGATACCTCGGAGGCATTCGAGACGCTTTGCGAACAGGTCGAGGACGCCCGCATGTCCGGCGCCTGGGCGGCGCTTGGCGGGCATCTCTCGGAAGCGGTACTCGACAACCTGACGCGTCTCGACATCGATATCCTCGCCATTTGCCTCGCACCTTTGGCGCGGCCGGCCCTGGCGCCGCGGATGCACTCCCTGCAGCCCAGCGCCGGCACGTCCTGGCCTTCTCTGCCGTTGTTGCAAGAGCTCTTGATGCTCGGCGACGGCGAGGAAATGGGACTGTTGTTCTCGCGCCTCGCCGCCGACGCGCCATTGGTTCAAGGCGGTCTGATCCATATCGAAGGTGTTGCGCCGTGTGAGACGCTTCGGCCTTCGCCCGCGCTCTCGCGCCGAATCCTGAGCCGCGACGCCTCGCTCGCCCCGCCGGACGGCGCTCATCTGAACCGGCAATCCGGCACCTGGGACAAACTGATCCTGCCCCAGGATACGCTCGCCCGGCTGCGCGATTTCGCCGCTTGGGCCCGTCACGCACCGCTTTTCGAGACCGAGTGGGGCGCGCGTCCGGTGCATGGGCCACTTGCGCTCTTTTCAGGCCCATCCGGCACCGGCAAGACCTTTGCCGCGGCGGTCATCGCCGACGAACTCAGCCGCGTAACCGGTGCGCCCTGGGCGCTCTATTCCCTCGATCTCGGACGGATCATGTCGAAATACGTCGGCGAGACCGAGGCCAATCTCAACGCACTTCTCGACAGTCTCGAAGGCCGCCGCGCGATCCTGCAGGTTGACGAGGCAGACGGGCTTCTGGGCAAACGAGGCGAGGTATCGGACGCGCGCGACCGCTATGCCAATCTCGAGGTCAGCCATATGCTGTCGCGTTTCGAGCGGCATTACGGCCCCGTGATCCTGACCACGAACCTGCGCAGCAATATCGACAACGCGTTCCTGCGCCGGTTCCAGTTGGTGATCGATTTCCCCGAGCCCGATGAGGCGGCGCGGGAAAAACTTTGGCGCGTGCTGCTGCCGCCGAATTTGGAACGTTCCGAGGAAATCGACCTCTCCCGCGTGTCCGAGGCCGCGCGTCTGTCGGGCGGCGCGATCGAGAATGCCGCGCGTTACGCCTCGATTCTCGCCGCAGAAGCGGGCGAGCCGCTATCGATGCGCCAGCTTGCCCGCGCCATTTGGGCCGAGCTCAAGAAGGAGCCGCGCCAGGTGCGCGCGTCCGAGATCGGAAGCCTTGCCGAATACCTGCCGGAGATCGCGAAATGAAGATAAGGCGGCTGCGCATAACCCTGCCTGCCCGGATGAAGGCCACCGCACATCACGATGCGCGGCTAATCGCCGAGAGGTTGGCCGAACGGATCCAACAGACCGGATCGGATCAGCGCGAGTTCAACCTGACCGGCCGGGGGCAAAGTGCCAACACGCTGGGCTTGCATCTCGCGCGATCGGTTCGCGGCAAGGGGGGCAGCCATGGCCGTTGAAACCCGCGGGGTCCTTTTTGAATACGGGCTGACCATCCCGCCGCTGGCGTTGGTCTTCAACTTCAACCCGCAGGAAATCTCGCGCTCGCGCACAGTCACGATCAAAACCGGCAATGCGCCCGGATCGCGCGGCGGCTATGATTTCCTCTCGCCGCTGGAAACCGCCCGGGTCGCGCAGGGTGTCGAGATGCAGGCCGAGAGCTTCTCGATCGACATCCTGCTCGACGCAACGGACGCGATGAACGAAGGCGACGCGATCGCCAAGAGCTTCGGCGTGCAACCGCAGATCGACACGCTTCGGTCCATGGCCGAACCCAAGGCGCAAGGGCCCGGCGGGGTCAAGGTGCTGTCCTCGCTCGGCCTCACCGGCAGCCGCGCCTTCGAGCGGCAAGAGGTGGCCAGCGTACTGATCTTCGCCTGGGGGATGCAGATCCTGCCCGTGTTCCTCACCGGCGTCGGCCAGAAAGAGGCAATGCACCTGCCGAACCTGCTTCCGTACCGCGCGACAATGAGCTTGACGATGCAGGTCATCGAGAGCTCCAACCCATTTTTCCTGGCCGACAAGGTGCGCCAGACGGCCGGCACCGCGCTCAACCTGGTCAGCGGATTTCAGACGGGGTGACACATGGCATTCTTCAAAGGCTCTTACTATCAGAACGTCCGGGCTTTCGACCCGCTCGAAGACGGCACCCGGCCCGTCAAGGGGGTGCGCGCCCGCCCGGTGCCCGCGCCGGAAAGCGTGCTGGAGCATCCCGTCTCGCTCGGCGACCGGCTCGATACCCTGGCGCAGCATTACTACGCCGAGCCGCGCGATTGGCGGCGGCTTGCCGACTGCAACGCGGATTACCTGTTCGTCGAGGACGCGCTTTACGACACCGACAGCGACGCGGACATCCAGACGCCAAAGCTAGGCACCACCGTGCTGATTCCCCGGCGGCGTGACGGAGGCACCAGGTGAGTCTGCTGAGTTCCCTCCTCGATCCTGGCTTCCGCCAGGCGGCCTCGGTCCTGATCCAGATGGGCCAGTCCAAGACCGATATCGGCCCGGGACTGGCGAACCTCGTCAGCGAGATCGAAATCGTGCTTGGCCGGTCCGAGGCCGCCACCGGCCGGATCACCTTCGACGACCGCCGCAAGGAGGACGGCACGTGGACGGCCGCCGACTCGCCCCTTTTCGCGCGCTGGGAAAAGATCGAGGTGCATGCGGATTTCGAAACCCATACCGACGAGATCTTTCGCGGCTATATCTCGGCGCTGACGCCGAACCTGCCGCAGAACGGTGGCGACGTAACCCTGACGCTGGAGGTGCAGGACGAAGGCGTGGTCCTGAACCGCGAGCAGATGCGCAAGGTCTGGGGAGAGGACGCGCCGATCAGCGACAAAGAGATCCTGACCGAATTGGTGGCGCCCTTGAACCTTTCGGTCGCCACCGACAGCCATGACGGCCAATCCTCGCGTGCGCTCAACATGGACGCGACCCCGATCCAGTTCCTTCGGGACCGCGCGCGGGGCAACGGGTACGAGCTGATTATCCGTGAAGGCGAAGTCTATTTCGGCCCGATGCGGCTTTCGGGCGATCCGCAGGCGCCGATCATGGTGCTTGCTGGCTCTGCGACCAACTGCCTGAATTTCGGCATCCAGGACGATGCCCAGAAACCCGATGCCGTCGCATTCGAGATCGCCCCGCGCGACGAGGGCGACCAGCCGGTGACCGAGATCGTCTATCCCGACCAGCCCCTGCTTGGCGTCACGGCAGCGGCAGAGGAGGGCGCCGGGCTAGGCACCGAGTCCGTCTGGCGGCTCTCGAAGGATGGCGACGAGCCCGAAGAGACCACGCGCGCCAAGGCCCAGGCGCTCGCCAACGAGAACAGCTTCAAGGTCCGCGCCACCGGAGAGCTTGACGGGACGCTTTACGGTCACGTCCTGAAGCCCGGTCTTCTGGTCAGCGTCGATGGCGTCGGCACGCGCAATGGCGGGCTCTACTACGTCGACAAGGTGACCCACAAATTCACCCCCGACGGCTACCGCCAGACTTTCGAACTGATGCGTAACGCGACGGGTGAGACCGACGCGCTTGGCGCCGCACCTCTCTCGGGTGCGCTCTCCGCAATCTCCAGCCTGTTCTGAGGAAAAGATGAGCAACGGCCTGCAAGAACTCGAAAAAACCATCCGCAAGCAGAAGGCGTCCTATGCCGGCAAGTTCCGCGGGTTCGTGGCCGATAACGAGGACCCCGAGGCGCGTGGGCGGATTAAACTGCGGGTGCCTTCGGTGCTGGGCGAGGCGACCACCGACTGGGCGCTGCCTTGCATGCCCTATGGCGGAGCGGAGGGGCTGGGCATGCTCTATGTTCCACCCGTCGGCGCACAGGTCTTTGTCGAGTTTCTCGAAGGCGATGTTTCGGCGCCGGTCTGGACCGGCACGTTCTGGCGGCAATCGTCGGAAGCGGCCGAGGAATACACCGGCCCCGATACGAAGGTCATCCAGACCGATAGCGGCCATCACCTCACCTTCAACGACAAGGAGGGCGAGGAAACGATCACGCTGAAATCCAAGGCCGAGGCCGAGATGGTGCTCGACCACGAGGGATCCTTTACCCTCACGGATCAATCCGGCGGCACGGTGGTCCTCGACGCCGCGGCCAGCGAGCTGACCGTCAAGGACGCCAACGGCAACCAGATGGTCATGTCGGCCAGCGGCATCGAATGCACCGATGCCAGCGGCAACACGATCACCACGAGCGGCGGTGGGGTCGAGATCAAGTCCTCCGCCGTGGTGAATGTCGAAGGCTCGATGGTCACCGTCGCCGGGTCAGGCGGCGAGCCGATCATCAAGGGCACGTCCTTCATGTCGATCTTCAACAGCCACACCCATCCCACCGGCGTCGGCCCCTCCGGCCCGCCCGTTGTGCCGATGACCCCCGCGCAACTCACAACGAAGTCGACCGCGCAATGACCGAAAGAACACTCCAGCAACGCCAGCGCTACATGGCTTTCCCGTTCCGGATGGACACGAACGGTGCCGACACCGCCGGCCGGTTCGATCACATCCGCCAGCAGGTGGAGCAGGTGATCTTTACCTCACCCGGAGAGCGCGTCTTTCGCCCCGAATTCGGCTTCGGCGCAAGGCGGCATGTGTTCGAGCCGAACTCAGCCGCGCTTTGGGAATACGCACAGAATCGGCTGTACGGTGCGCTGTCCGAGGCCTTGGCCGGTGAGGTCGATCCCAAGACAATCCAGGTCGATGTCGGCGCGCATCCGGCTGCGCCGGAACAACTGCGGGTGCGAATCCGCTACACCATTGCCGCCATCCAAAAGGAAGAGACCCATGAGATCGAGGTCTGAGCATGGCTGAACTGCCAGAACCCGTCGTCGTCTTTGACGATGGCTGCCCTGATTGCGGCGAACGGCAAGTCGTGCTGCCTTTGCCGATCCCGGGGGTCGAGGACGATTTCGATTGGCTCGCGCGCGACTATGACAGCTTCCGGCTCTTCATGATGCAGGAACTGGCCAACCGCGCTCCGGACCGGACCCGCTGGACCCCGGCGGACATGGAGGTCGTGATCGTCGAGGTGCTGGCCGCCGCGCTGGACCGGATGAGCCACGCGGTCGACCGGATCCAGGGCGAACGGTTTCTCGATAGCGCCCGCCGCCCCGGTAGTCTGCGCCGCTTGCTTGCGTTGATCGGCTACGATCCGACTCCGCAGATCGCCGCGGCGCTTGGGCAGTTGCCCAAGGACACTACCGCCGCCGACATCGAGGCCTATTGGCGCGCCAATCCCGTCGAAATGGAGCGCGCCCGGCGCGAAGGCCCTTTGAAGATCGGCGAGCAGTATCGGATGGTGACGCTGGAAGACTACGCCACGACGCTGACGGCGCATCCACTCGTGGCCCTGGCCAAGGCGCGGCTGGTCTGGACGGGGTCCTGGCAAACGATCCTCGTCTCGACAGTACAGACCAATGACTATGCGCTCGACGCAGTGCTGATCCTCGGCGATACCGAGAACGAGAACGGGATTTCCGACGAACTCTGGCAGCAGGTACGGGATCACCACGACAATCGCGCGTTGCCGTTGCCCGATATCGAGACCTCTCAGGTCACACCGCGCCGTGTTCTGCGCCCGCTGATCGACGCCTACCGGATGATCGGTACCGAGGTTTTTCTCGAGGCCGCGAAGCCGGCGCCGGTCGCTATCATCCTCTCGGTCCGCGCCAAGCCGGGCTATTTCCGCACCGAGATGCGCCAGGCCCTGTCGCAGGTCTTTTCCTCGGATCGCGGCGGCTATTTCGAGCCCGGCGCCCATGGGTTCGGCGAGGCGCTTTATGCTTCGGACATCATCGAGGCGGCGATGCAGGCCGAGGGCGTGGCCGTGGCCTGTTTGAACGCGTTCCGCCGCCTGGGCCGGGGCTTTGGTGACGCCACGAAGGCCGGTGTCATCCAGGTGGCCGATGACGAATACATCCAGTGTCTGAACGAACGCGGCAATCCGGATGGCGGGCGCATCGAGATCACCGTGAACGGAGGAGAGCTGGGATGACCCACGAGAACTCCGACCGCCTGCAGGACCTAACCCGCTGGAACCGTGCCGGTCTGACGCGGTTCGAGTACCTCGACGGCGACGCCTCGGTCTGGTTGGAAGAACTGCGCGTCGCGATGCTCGGGCTCTACCTGCGCCGCAAACCCGCCGACCAGCGCCTGCCGGATGTCTGGCGCAACGCCTTCATGGCAGAGGTCGAGGATTGGCCCGCGCTGAAGGATGACACGCCCACCTGGGCGCGGCTGAAATCCATCGTGCCGGCCCTGCCGGAAACCCGTGGGGAACGGTCTGACCGGTTGCTCTCGCAATATGACACGCGCGGCGACGGCGACCACGCCTGGGAGATCAACCGCGCTTTTTCGCGCGCCTTGCATGTCCTGCTCGGCCATCTCGACGCCTATGCAAACGAGGGCTACCTGCGCACCGCGACACAGTGGGACAACCTGCGCCGTCTCGCGGCGACGGTGAATTATCAGCCGACCCCGCCGGCCTCGGCGATTACCACGGTTGCGTTGCTGCTCTACAAAGACGCCGGACTTGCCGAAATCGATCGCGGGTTGGCGATGAAGCACACGCCCCCGGAAGGCGGAGCGCCGCTGATCTTCGAGACGCTCGAGAAACTCTCCGCGCACCCCGACCTGAACGCCGCTCGAGTCAAAGATTTCACCTTCAAGAAAAACTGGAATGTCAACGGTACAGAGCTGGATTTTGGCAGCGGCGCGCAAACAGACGAGATCCCTTGGCATGCCGACACGGATCAGAGCCTGGCCGTCGGCGACCTCGTGGTGCTTACCGGAGGCAACCCCGAATCCGGCGAGGCCTTCACGCTGACCGAATCCAAGCCGGGGGTGGTCGAGGATCAGCGCAAACTGGTGTTCGACAAGCTGCCGACGAAGTCCTCGGGCAGCAAGTGGTGGTCGCTGCACGAGTACCGCCTGTTCACCGAGCCACAGGACGTGCGCACCGGAGTGGCCCGCAGCCAAACCGACAAAGCCGTCGTTGATTTCGAGGGCGGTGCCGGCATGACGGTCGGTGATATCATCAAGGTCACCGCGAATGGCATCGATCAGTTCGTCGAGGTTCTGGCGGTCAACGGTACCCGGATAACTCTGGACAAGGGATTTTCTGGCGTCAGTAACGTCACCGCGCAGGCAATGGCACCCTATGACGTGGAGGTCGATGGCTTCGCCCGGGCAAGCGTCGATGCCGCGACCATGCACTTCATACAAAACAACGGAAATGTCGGCTCACTTTCTGGCCAGCTCTACAAGGACGGCAAGGACAACGACGAACATATCGGCCGAGAATACAACATCGGATTCTACGGCAGCACCAAGGGATTCATCGAGGTCGATGACGCACCCATACTCAAGGGCAAGGTCGAAAGCCCGGGCATCATCGTCATTCCGGGCAGCAATGCTTCCTCGTCACGTATCGTGGCCTTCGAGGGCAAACCACCCAAGGGCATTGCCAATGGCGATTGGTTCGTGGCCCGTCACCTTGATGGCGGCACTCCCAAGGCCCTGATGGTCGAGGGCATGAAGACCTCTTCGGGCCGCTATTACATCGAGTTCGACGAGTCTCCGGGCAGCGCCCATGAAGAGACTGAATTCCACGGCCCGATGAAGACCGAGTTGCGCCCTGTCGGGTATGATCACAATCCCGACCCGGCGGTGGTCGCTGGAAAAGCGTTGCTGACCGGGATTTCGGCGGACGCCACCACGCTTTTGAAACCGGGCCGGTCGATGATCCTATCCCACAGCGACGGTAGATCGGAGCAGGTCAAGCTGACGACTGCTACCGTCACAAGCGGGGACGTGGAGATCACGATCGAACCGCTCGACTCGGCAGTGGGATGGGCCGCCGGCGATACCAAGATCCACCTCAACTGCGCCACGATCAGCCATGGCGAGACCAAGGGCGCGCAAACGCTGGGGTCCGGCGACGGCGAACGCTCTTCCCAGAGCTTCCCGTTCACGCCCAAGAACATCAGCCACATCCCATCGACCGCGACGGAATCCGGCGTGATCCCGGACATGGATGTGTTGGTCGAAGGTGAGACCTGGGAGTATCGCGACCTCATTGATCCCATTGCCGAGGGAACGCGCGCATGGTCGTCGATGCTGAACGAAGACGGCACCCTGACGATCCGGTTCCGGCGACGGTTGCCCACGGGTCAGAACAACGTCACGGTCCGCCGCCACCGCGTCGGAACCGGCTTGAAGGGCTCGGGCGTCCCGGCTCTGTCCTTCGAAAAACCGATGAACAAGCACCGTCATGTCGAGAAGGTTCTGCAGCCCTTCGAGACCTCCGGCGGGGCCGACCGCGAAAGCGTCTCGAAACTTCGGACCTCAACCCCGCAGCGGCTGGCTGCCAACGGCCGTGCGGTGTCGCTGAAGGATTTCGAAGGGCTTGCGGAACGGCAATCCTCGGTCCTTCGTGCGCTCGCCGAACATCTGCCCAACGCCTCCGCGACCCAAGAGATCCGGTTGACGCTCGCGCTGGAAGGCGGCGCGCCGCTTACCGATGCGCTCAAGGAGACACTACGCCCCGCGATCCTGGCCAAGACCATCCCTGGCGTGCGCCTGACATTCGAGCCCTACCAGCCGCTGCTTCTCGACATCGAGGCAACGGTACGCGCAGATCTGACCGCGCATGACAAGACCGACATCAAGCTGGCCTGCCAGGATGCCCTGCAACTGCATTTCGACTTGAATGCCCGGGATTTCGGCGAGGCCGCCTATCGGTCCGAGGTTCTGGCGACGCTTGAAACCGTCACCGGCGTTGAAACGGCACAGGTCACCAGTTTCGGTCTGAAGGACCTGACGGCCTCGGCGGAAAGCATCTCGATCCAGAACGGCGTAACGGCAGCGATCTTCCCCTCGGCGCAGCAGATCGCCCATGTCGGCCCGGCGATCAGTGGCGCAATCCGTGTTGAGGTGGAGGACCTTCGATGAGCGCGCGCGACACCCTTTCCACCCATCAAGGTCGGATACTCTATTCCGAGCTGCCCGAAGAGTATCGCTATCGCGACAACCCGACGGACGGAGAATTCGGCGACCTCGAGGCCTACCTGCACGGGTTCGGTCATGTCCTGGACCTCGTGCGCGGCACAATCGAACAGGCCCATGCCGATAGTTTTGCCGAAGCGTTGGATGACGGAACCGCGATCCAGCCCTGGCTGATCCCCTATCTGGCGGACCTCGTGGGTGCAGAGCTCATGTCGCCCGCGCCGGACGAGCGCATCGACGAACTCAACGCCACGGTCGGCTGGAGCAAGGCCAAGGGCACGCTGGCCACGGTCGATTCCATCGCGGATGTGATGTCGGATGCAGAGACCTTCACGCGCGAGGGATGGCGATCGGTATTGACCTGCCCGCGCCCGGCGCTGCCACCGTTTTCGTCCCCGGCAGAGCTCGCCTCGGCGCCGCCGCATCTTGGCTGCCCGGATCTGTCGCGGATCGACCGCGCGGTGCAGGATCCCGACGGTCTCAATCCGGTCAACCGGCTGCGATATCCCAAGCGCGATGGCGATGGCCATCCCGACACTGCGGACACGATCTATTTCGAGAGCCTGTCCCCCGGCGGCACGCCGGCCTTCCCGGGTCATTACGACGATGCCTCGGTCCGCTGCCCGGATCTGCGCAGCGCCAACCAGACCCGTGATCTTGGCCCGCATCCCCGCCGGTCGAGGGTTTTCCTTCGCCCGCCGGATGGGCTGTTCGAGGCCGGGTTGAAGGAAATTGCTCTGCCCGACCACACCGTGCTCGGACTGGCGCAGGACACCAAGGTCGAGATCGACCCGCGTTTCATTTTCGACGTACTCAACATCGAAGGCACCGCGCCAGACAAGATTCGGCTTCGGCTCAACAAGGATCTCACAATCCCACAGGGCGCAGAGATATCGATCGAAGACATCCTGATCGTCGGCGAAGTCCCGCAAGGCCCCGGTACCCGATTGCCCCGCGTGCGCGTCGCCAAGACCGGACGGCTGGTCCTGCGCCGGGCTGCGGTGCCCACCGTTACGCTGGCTGACACCGAAATTGACGGCACCCGCCCCGCCCTCGATGCCGAGGACACGCTGATCCAGACCATCACCGGCCCCGAGGCAATGGCTCGCCTGGTCTATGTGACGGTGATGGGCATGGCGGATCTCAAACGCCTAAACGCCTCAGATTGTATCTTCAACGAACTCAGTTCCAACATCACCTGCGCGGCCGGGGAAAGCTGCGTGCGCTATTCCCGTCTCGTCATCACCGGGGCCGGGCCAGGCAAGACCTGCTACGACGATCTGGGCGGTCATAACACGCGCGCTGAACCGGTCTTTACGCCGCGCTACAAGCGGCCTGCGCCGGAAGAGCCTTGCGCCCTGCAGTTGCCCGAATACGGAGAGCCCGGATACGGCGTTCTGAGCCTCTTCTGCCCCGACGCCGTCGCCTCCGGCGCAGAGGACGAGGGCGAGATGGGCGCGCATCACCATCTCTATCTCAACGCGCGCGTTGCCGCGCTTGCCCGCAAACTCAGCGGCTACCTGCCCGTCGGGCAGGAAGTCCATCTGCTTTACGACCCGCTTTTGATCCTGCGTCCGCCCGAACTGGCCGAGCAGGCCTAATTCCGAGGGAGAGATTTTCATGAAGACATCCAGTTCCCGCTTCTCTCACCGCCCTGACCAGCGCTATGCCAATTCCGGGCAGATTCAAGGCGGCATGGTCACCGATGCCGATATGGTCGAGGCCGGCCAGCTGCACCAATCCCGCGACGAGGCGCAATCCACCGCGATTGTCCGCTCGGGCACCCCAGCCGACGGTGGAATCCTTGACGTCGAAAAACCCTCGCTGCGCGAAGGCACTGTCTTTGCTCAGGGCAAGCAAGGCCTCCTTAGGGCCTCGACAGAACTCACCGACAAGCCGTTGGACATCTACCTTAAACAGGCGGACCTCCCTGTCGGCCCGACGAAGCTGCCCGATGGCGAGTGTCTGATCTACGCCGATCTCTGGGATCGCACGATTCGCGCCCAGCAAGACAGTTATCTCGCCGACGCTGGACTGCATGGCGCGGAAACCAGCTTTCGAACTCGCACCATGGTGCAGCTCAAGGCGCTTCCAGAAAGTATCGCTTCGGCCGAAGAGGTGCAGAAAAAGCTGGATGCGAGCGAATGGCCGTTTTGCGCGACCGGCGATGCAACCGTGAAGCTCATCAAGAAGAACGTCACACAGGACAACAAGACCGCAGACCCCTGCGCCGACAAGATCACTGCAGAGCGCGAAGTTCCGAATGCGCTATGGCGGATCGAGGCGATCGCCGTGAAATCCAACCCCAAGAATGGGCAGGTGCAAGCGGTCACGCTCGCCTGGTCGCTGGACAACGCCTCTGGCCTGGAACACGTCAAGACGCTGGAAGACAAGACCGCACGCGAGGCTTTCGAACGCGATACGGCGGTCTACGAATTCCTCTCCGAGACCACCGAGTGCCAG
>JAAUYH010182743.1_pt1 | contig 33277 bp, 31 predicted proteins | sample 7278061 | NCBI WGS metagenome assembly JAAUYH01 (sample SAMN14350203, study PRJNA611818) | marine sediment metagenome | isolation source: surface marine sediment (0.6m) | place: French Polynesia: Moorea | collected 2018-08 | reverse complement strand
CCGGTTACGTCGCCTCGCCGGTCGATGCCGCGGGCGACGACGCCACCGACTCGGACATCGATCCGCTCGGCTTCCGAACCGGTCGGATCACACTCACTTCCGGCGCAGACATGGACGATGTCGATGCCGGACTCTTCGAGCCGGCCGTGGTCGGCGATCTGGTTTGGGACGATCTCGATGCCGATGGCATCCAGGACGCCGGCGAGCCCGGTCTGGCCGGGGTCACGGTGAACCTGCTCGACGGGGCCGGGAATCCGCTGGCCGCGACGGTCACCGATGGCTCGGGTGCTTATGGGTTCACGGGTCTGACCCCTGGCGACTACATCGTCGAAGTCATCATGCCCGTTGGCTATGTGACCAGCCCGCCCGATCAGGGCGGAGACGACTCCGCCGACTCCGACATCGACGCCGGCACCGGCCGCACGGCTGCGGTCACCCTCCGGAGCGGAGACGTCCTCGCCGATCTCGATGCCGGCTTCTTCGTGCCCCCGCCCGGGGGCGACATCACCGGTGTGGTCTTCGGCGACATCGACCTCGATGCCATGTTCGACGGCGTCGAGTCCGGAATCCAGAACCTCACCGTCGTGCTCCGGGACACCGGAGGCGGCGCGGTGGCGACGACGTCGACAGGGCCCGGCGGCACGTATCAGTTCTTCGGCGTTCCGGCCGGCGACTACTCGATCGACGTCGATCAGGCCGACCCGGACATGCCTGCCGGCTACGGGCTGACGACGGCCAACGAACCCCAGGACGTGACCGTCGCCGACGACGCGACGAGCACTGCTGATGACATCGGCTACGGAACGTCGGCGTCGCTGGCGGGCGCGGTGGTGCACGACGCCGATCACGACGGAACCCTCGATCCCACCGACCCCCGTCTGTCCGGTCAGCCCATCGCCGCGACCTGGGCCGGTCCGGACGGGGTTGCGGGCACCGGCGACGACGTCACGTTCTCGACGACCACCGACGGCGCGGGTAACTGGTCGATCGTCGGTGTTCCGGTGGGCGACTATGTGATCGACCACGACGGTTCCGCCGCGCCGTACGGTCTCGACCGGCCGTCGTTCGATCCCGACGCCACGGCCGACTACACGACGACGATCGGCCTCGCTGCCGGCGAGAACCGGACCGGCCTCGACTTCGGCGTACGGGGCAGCGCCACGATCGGCAATCAAGTCTTCGTCGACCTGAACGGCAACGGCGAAATCGACGGGACCGAGGTCGGTGCTCCCGACGTGGATGTCACCGTGACCTGGGCCGGCCCCGACGGGGTCCTCGGTGGCGGCGACGACGTGATCTACCGCACGACGACCGATGCGCTCGGATTCTGGCTGATCGGGAACCTCCCGGCGGGCGAGTTCACGGCGACGGTCGATCCGGCGACGGTCCCCGATGATCTGACCGGCACGCCCAGCTTCTCGGTGTCGGTGACGGTCGGGTCCACCGTCGAGCGATCGATGCCGCTGGTGCCGCTTCCGGTGAGCTCACCCCCGTTGGCCTTGACCGGCACCACTGTGCTGCGGACGCTCTTCCTCGCGGTCCTGCTGCTGTTCCTCGGCGGCCTTCTCATCGGCACCTCCCGCCGCATTCGCCCCGAGGGTGTCTGACACCAAAAGGGCCAATCGGTGTCAGACACATTTCGCCCGATTCGTGTCTGACACCGCTCGTTCAACCTGGTTCACTTGCGATTTCGGGGTCGTCGTCGGGGGATCGCGGGCCAGCGATTTCACACGCCTAATTCAGGAATCCGGCCACTCGAAATTTTCTGGGCCGAACGACTCAATTTCGTGATTCGTGAGCCGACTTATCAAATAGGCAAGAAGGAAATAGAGGGAAACAGAACAAGGCGGAAACAGAACAAGGCGGCGGAATCTCGGATCGAGGGGGCGGAACCCCGAGACGAGATTGGCGGAACCTCGTAACGAGAATCATTACGAGGCGGTAGTGAGATCCGGCATCGGGAAATCCGGTGCCGGATCTCCTCATTTTGTGCCCGACGATCCCGGGGCGGCCTTCTCGCCCGCCACCCGTGCGAGTACATTCCGCCAGATGACCAACGACGGCTCCGGGCACCGCTGGTGGGAACACGCGGTCGGCTACGAGGTGTACATCAGGTCGTTCGCAGACGGGAACGGAGACGGCATCGGCGACCTCTCGGGACTGCTCGATCGCCTCGATCATCTCGCCTGGCTCGGTGTCGACATCGTCTGGATCACTCCCTTCTACCCGTCGCCCATGAAGGATTGGGGTTACGACGTCTCCGACTATGTCGAGGTCGACCCGCGTTTCGGAGAGCTCGCCGACCTCGACAACGTGGTCAGCCGGGCCCACGAGCTGGGGCTCAAGGTGCTGATCGACATCGTCCCCAATCACACCAGCGATCAGCACGAGTGGTTCCAGGAGGCCCGACGCGGCATCGACAATCCCTACCGGGACTACTACATCTGGGCCGACCCGGCCTCCGACGGCGGGCCACCCAACAACTGGGTCGGCTACTTCGGAGGCCCGGCCTGGACACTCGACGAGGCCAGCGGCCAGTACTACCTGCATCTCTTCCTTCCCGAACAGCCCGACCTGAATTGGCGGAATCCCGCGGTCGGCGACGAGTTCGAACAGATCCTGCGCTTCTGGCTCGATCGGGACGTCGACGGCTTCCGCATAGATGTCGCCCAGGCGCTCGTGAAGGACGAACAGCTCCGCTCGAACATGCAGCTCGCCGAGTGGGATCCGACGGCCGAGCGTTGGACCCAGTGGTCCTGCTTCCGTCACGACCACGACATCCTCCAGCCCGAGACCGTCGACATCTTCCGGCGGTGGAACCGGGTCTGCGGCGAACACGACGCCTTGCTGCTCGGCGAGACCTACGACCTGCTCAAGCTCGACGAGCTCGACGCCCTGCTTCGGGGCGGTGATGCCCTGCACATCGGGTTCTGGTTCGGCGCCATGCACACGGGTTGGCACGCCGACGAGATCCGCGAGGTCTTCGATCTGCCGATCACCCGCATCCGGGCCGGTCTGGGCTGGGCGCAGAACAGCCACGACGAGCCCCGGTCCGTGAGCCGGTTCGGCGGCGGGGACGTCGGTCGGCGCCGGGCCCTCGCCCTGGCCGTGCTCATTCTCGGTCTGCCCGGAGTTCCGTTCCTGTACCAGGGTGAGGAACTGGGCCTCGAGAACGGATACGTGCCCCTCGAGGACAAGCTCGACCCGGTTGGCGGCGACGACCCTCGCTTGGGACGGGACGGAGCGCGAACTCCGATGCCCTGGGAACCGGGGTCTCAGTTCGGCTTCACGACCGGCGGCGAGACTTGGCTGCCCTTCGGAGGGCGCACCGCCGTTGACACGGTCGAGGTGCAGCGAACCGACGAGACGAGCATGCTCAACGAGTACCGCCGACTGCTCGCGGTCCGCCGTACCATTCCCGAGATCGCCGGCGAGGGGTTCGAGTGGCTCGAGCTGGGTCCGGACTGCGTGGCGTTCGCCCGAGGGAACATCGTCTTTGCCGCCAACGTCGGGATGGGGGCGCCGCCGCTCCCACCCGGTGACGTCCTGTACCGGAGCGACGGATCGGGCGATCCGGCCGTGTTCGACGTCGACGAGGCGGTCATCGTCAAGCGGACCTGACCAGTTGACCCGGCCCGGGAAACGGGCGGGGCGGTGTGACAGGCGTCAATTCGCCCGGTATCGTCGCGCCCTGAAAACCAAACCGTTCTCGTCGACCCGGTGGGGACGTCCCAATAGGAGGGGAAGACATCCATGAGAAGTAGCTGGTTCAAGCTGCTCGCGGCTCTGTTCGCGGTAGCCATGATTGCAGCGGCATGCGGTTCCGACGACGCCACCGACGTCGTCGACGCCGTCACCGACGAGGGCAGCAGTGCTGCCGACGATGCCCTGGCCGCCGCTGAAGCCGCCAAGGCCGAGGCCGAGGCTGCTGCCGCCGCCGCCGAGGAGCGCGCCGCCGCCGCCGAGCAGGCCGCTGCTGACGCTGCGGCAGAAGCCGGCGACGATTCCGGCGGTTCGATCGTCGGTTCCGTCGTGACCGTCTCCGGTCCCGAGCGGTCCGAAGCCGAGGCCGGAGCGCTCAACTTCGCGCTCGAGCAGTTCTGTAACGACGTCGGCATCACGTGTGTGTACAAGGGCTCCGCCAACTGGGAGGCCGACATCAACATCCAGCTCGAGGCCGGGTCCAACCCCGACATCTCGATCTTCCCGCAGCCCGGCAAGCTGGCCGACTTCGCTCGCGCCGGCAACGTTCTGCCGCTGCCTGACGAGGTGACCGAGGCTGTTCAGCCCAACTGGTCCGATGCCGCCATGGCGTTCGGCAACGTCGACGGGACCCAGTACGGCGTGCCCAACAAGAACGACCTCAAGTCGCTCGTGTGGTACCAGCCGGCTCGCTTCGCCGCCAACGGCTACGAGATCCCCGAGACCCTCGACGACCTGTGGGCCCTCTCCGATCAGATGATCGCCGACGGCAACACCCCGTGGTGCATCGGCATCGAGTCCGGTCAGGCGACCGGCTGGGCGTTCACCGACTGGGTCGAGGACATGATGCTCCGTACGACCACGCCGGAGAACTACGACGCCTGGACCACCGGTGACCTGCTCTTCTCGAGCCCCGAGGTGACCGCCGCCATGGAGGCCGTGCTCGAGCAGTGGAACAAGGACGGCGCCGTGTTCGCCGCCGGCGGATCGATCGCCACCACGGCCTTCCAGGCCAATGGCGAGCCGCTGGTGAACGGCGACTGCTTCATGCACCGCCAGGCTTCGTTCTTCTCTTCGTTCTTCCCGGAGGGCACGCCCGCTGCCGACGGAACCGAGAGCGCAGTCGACGTCTTCTACTTCCCGTCGAACACCGCCGACAAGCCCGTCCTGGGCGCCGGCACGCTCGCCGGTGCGTTCGAGGACCGTCCCGAGGTGTGGGAAGTCATGAAGTACTTCGGTTCGCCCGAGTACGCCGATGCCCGCCAGTTGAAGCAGGAGGAGCTGAAGCGTGGCGACTCCGAGGTCCAGGTTCTCTCGGGCTTCAACACCGCCAACCGCAACGTCAACACCGACCTGTGGGCCCCGCTGGAGCGGAACTTCATCGCCATCATGCAGTCGGCCGAGATCTTCCGTTTCGACGGCTCCGACCTGATGCCCGCCGACGTGGGCGCCGGAACCTTCTGGAGTGAAGGCACGGCGGTCGTGAACGGTGACAAGTCGGTAGCCGACGCTGCTGCGGCCATCGACGCCAGCTGGCCTGCCGGCTGACCAACCTGAGTCATTGACGCCCTCAGGGCGTCGATCGAATACTCCGTGATCGGGGGCAGGCCGAGGGCCTGCCCCCGATCCGCGTTTTGCCCCCCGTTTCTCGGCGCGGGCGGCCGAGTGCCGTCAGATTTGGCGAAGCGCCCCTCGACGGTGTGAAATGGCCCTAGCTGGAGTCAGGGGGGACGCCAAAGTGATGACCGTTCTGGGCATCGTCACGTTCATAGGGGTGCTGGCCTTCGGGTTGTGGACTTGGGGGAACCTCGTTCGTGAGAACCCGAGGAAGGCGGCGATCGTCGCAGCCCTGGTCGTCGGCTTCCTCGCCCTGATCATCTCCGGGGGCGGACTCTCGTTCGGTGAGGTGATCGACGGGCTCGGTGGCGACCGCATGAACCGCGTCTACGACATGTTGGCCACGGTGCTCTTGTCGGTGATCTTCTGCATCGGCATCTGGGTGGTGGCCAACGTGTTCGTCGACCAGGCCCGAGGGCGCTGGACGGTCTTCTCGGCGTTGACCGGCGCCGCCCTCGGAGCGGTGTTCTTCGGTCTATTACGCGGGAACAAGTCGGTCGGGCCCCTCGTCTCCGACGTAGCCCCCGAGTTCCAGGCCGCCGACCCCCTTCTCCTGAATGATGCGGTCGGGACCGGCCTCGTCGGAAACCTGGAGTGGCCGATTCTGGGTGCGGTCCTGTTCGGTGCCGGCGGCTACGCCATGAAGTCGCTGCCGAATCGGCTGGCCCGCCTCGGACTGGGCGCCGCAATCGGAGTCGTGGCCGGTTGGTTCGTCGCCCGCAATACGCGCATTCTCCAGCGTCCTGACCCGGACTGGATTGCCACAATTCTGGCCACTGCGATATTGGGGGGCATCGGCTTCGTCCTCGGTCGGCGATCGGGCAGCGCCGAGCGCTACGGGCTGATAGGCGCCGGGGTCGGCTTCGCAGTCGGATCGTGGCTGCTGTCGCCGTTCGCACAGATCATCGACGTCCCGTACCTGCCGACCATGGTGCCGCTGGCGCTGATCATGATGGGCGCCGGCTGGCAGCAGACTCCCCAGCCGCGCGAGAGGGCCCAGTTCGATTCGCGCGCTCGAGCCGTCATCTTCCTCGCTCCCGCGCTTCTGTTTCTCACCGGCGCACTCATCGTGCCAACGATCAGGACGGGAATCCTCTCGTTCAAGGACCGTACGGCGGCGAGCTACATCGGTTGGGACAACTACGAGAGCCTGTTCACCGACGACCGCAGCTTCGACACCTCGAACTGGACGAACATCTTCAGTTCGCAACTGTTCTTCGTCGCCGTCATCCTTGCGCTGATCGGTGTCGCGGTCGGGCTGATCTCCTACATCCGTCGCAACGGCGAACCCGGCTTCGAGGGCAACCCCACCAGCATCGGTGCCCTCTTGTTCGGTGCCTTCATACTGTCCTTTGCGGTTCTAACCGTCTTGCGGGGAACGTTCTTCAACAACATCTGGTGGGTCATAGTCGTGGTGACCCTCGCCACGGTCTTCGGCCTGGCTATAGCCGTGCTGGCCGATCGGGCCAGCTTCGGTGAGAACGCCGCCAAGAGCCTGATCTTCATGCCGATGGCAGTGTCGTTCGTCGGTGCGTCGATCGTCTGGCGATTCCAGTACCAGCCTCGCGAGACGTCGAAGACGCAAACGGGCGTGCTGAATGCCATCTGGGTCGAACTGGGGCGGCTGAGCAACTCCGGCTGGCCGCGAACGCTGGTGATGATCGTGCTGGCGGCTCTGCTGGCCTGGGCGGTCTACGCCGGCGTTCAGAGGATTCGCGCCGGTCGGCCGTTCACCTTCTCGGCCATCATGGTCTTCCTCCTCGGCTGGCTCCTGTATCGGTTCGCCGGGCCCCGACTAGGTGGCTTCGAGAAGACGGCTGACGGTGAGATCGTTCCCGACACGATCCTCTTCCTGACCGAAACCCCGTTCAACAACGTGTGGCTGATGGTCATCCTCATCTGGATGCAGACCGGCTTCGCCATGGTCATCCTGTCGGCGGCCATCAAGGCGGTGCCGACGGAGTTCGTCGAAGCCGCCAGGGTCGACGGCGCCACCGATGCCGAGGTCTTCTTCAACGTGACTCTGCCTTCGATTCTGCCGACGGTCGGCGTGGTCGTCACGACGATGATCGTGCAGGTGACGAAGGTCTACGACATCGTCAAGGTCGCCGGCCAGAACGGGATCTTCGGCAACGACGTGTTGGCCAACCAGATGTTCAACGAGTCGTTCCAGATCGGTGACATCGGGCTCGGAGCGGCTATCGCCATGGTGATGTTCGCCAGCCTGCTTCCGGTCATGGTCTACAACATCCGCAGCATGCAGAAGGCAGGGGTCTGATGGCCGCAACGACAACTCCGAAGTCGACCTCGACGGCTGCGCCCCCGGTCGAGTCGCTCGGTTCCCGCATCTATCAGCGCATAAGCGACGTTCCGACCTGGGTGCTGTGGTTGCTCGTGATCGTGTGGACCATCCCGAGTTTCAGCCTCTTCGTCAACTCGTTCCGAGATCGCGATGCTCAGCGCAACGAGGCGTTTTGGAACATCGTCGCCGAGCGGGATGGGACGCTCGACAACTACCGCGACGTGCTGTCCGCCGGCACGGCGTTCGATCTGACCGACTCGCTGATCACGAGCCTGGCCATCGCCGTGCCCGCCACGATCATTCCGATCGCCTTCGCGACGTTCGCCGCCTACGGGTTTGCCTGGATCGACTTCAAGGGTCGGGAGTGGCTCTTCATCGCCACGGTCTCGCTGCTCGCCATCCCGTTGCAGGTGGCTCTGATCCCGCTGCTGCAGATGTTCGGCGACGGCGATCCCTTCGGCGGTGCCCATTGGACGATCCCCTTCACCGACAAGACGTTGACGCTGGTGCCGTTCAACGACCTGGCCGGTGACCCGGCGGCGGTGTGGTTGACGCACACCGGTTTCGCCATGCCCTTTGCCATCTTCTTGCTGCACAACTACATCTCGCAGCTCCCGACCGAGATCTTCGAATCGGCGCGCATCGACGGCGCCACACACTTCTCGACCTTCTGGCGGCTGGTGGTGCCACTATCGATTCCGGCCCTGGCTGCCTTCGCCATCTTCCAGTTCCTCTGGACGTGGAACGATTACCTGATCGCCAACACGATGCTCGACATCGGGTCGATTCCGCCTACGACCGTGGCGCTGGCCAACCTGTCCGGAGACTTCAGCAACACCGAGCACCTGCTCACCGCAGCCGCCTTCGTCCAGGCGTTCGTGCCACTCGTGATCTTCTTCGGCCTGCAGCGCTTCTTCGTGCGCGGCCTGCTCGCCGGCTCCGTCAAGGGCTGAGTCGAAACCCGTCTCTCGGGTGTGTCTGACACCGAACCCCTCCTCGGTGTCAGACACGCTCGCGTCGCCCCGGTGATCGATGTCGGCGCCGCTGCGGCGCGTATCGCGCCCTTCGTGCGGCGCACGCCGGTCGTCGAGATCGCAGCAGCCGACCTGGCGGTGCCAGGCACCTCCGAGCTGTGGCTGAAGCTCGAGTACCTGCAGAACTCGGGCACGTTCAAGGCGCGGGGCGCGACCCACTTCATGCTGACGAACGAGATCGGGCCGGCCGGCGTGGTCGCCGCCTCGGGTGGGAACCACGGAGTCGCCGTCGCCTGGGCCGCCGGCGTCCACGGCCACAAAGCGACCATCTTCGTTCCGACCATCTCGTCGCCGGCCAAGGTGGACTTGCTCCAGCGGTACGGTGCCGATGTTCGACAGGTCGGGTCGGTGTACTCGGAGGCGCTAGCGGCGAGTCAGGAGTGGCAGGCGAGCTCGGGGGCCACTCCGATCCACGCCTACGACCACCCCGACGTCATGGCGGGGGCGGGAACCACCGGCTTCGAGTTCGCCGAGCAGGTCGGCGGTCTCGACACGATCGTCGTCGCCTGCGGCGGAGGTGGGCTGGCCGGGGGGATAGCCCATGCCATCGGTTCCGACACCCGCATCGTCGTTTGCGAGACGGAAACGACCAACGCCTTCGCCGCGGCCCGAGCCGCGGGGACCCCGGTCGCCGTCGAGGTGAGCGGTCTGGCCGCCGACGCCCTGGGCGCGACGAGTCTGGGTGGTCTGGCCTGGGAGGCGCTCAGCTCGGTCGATGCTGTGCCTGCCGTCGTCACCGACGATCAGCTGGCGGCCGCCCGGGCTCACCTGTGGGACGAGCTCCGCATAGTCGTCGAGCCCTCGGCCGCGACCACGGCGGCCGCACTGCTGTCCGGCCGCTACCGCCCGGCCGACAACGAGAAGGTCGGTGTCCTACTGTGCGGCGCCAACACCACCCTCGGCCTCTCCGAATTCTGAAGCTCTACCCACAACTGATGTGGGTAGAGCTTCAAATATTGGGTGTCAGACGAGCTCGTCGAGTCGGACCGGGCGGTTCTCGGCGATCGAGCGGTGGGCCGCCTCGCCTACGGCGACCGACCACAATCCGTCGGTCAGGGTGACCTGGGGCGGCGTGCCATTGCGGATGGACTCGACGAATCCGAGGTGCTCGAGATAGCTCGAACCGTGATGGAGGCCCTCGTGGCCGATGTCGGGGTTCGTGACGTGACGGGTTTCGACCGCGCCGATCTCGTGGTCGGCGATGTCTTGTTCGCCTCGCCGCCCGATGTGCAGGAGCGACGACGGAATCCGGGCATCGACCTTGCCCCGATCGCCCACGACCGACAGCTCCTCCTGGTCGACCGTGATCTCGGCGAACATGCAGAGGTCGAGCATGGCACGCACGCCATCGGCGTAGTCGACGATGACGTAGGCGTTGTCGAGAATGTCGGAACGCTCGCCGTCGTAGAACTCGTCGAGGTGGTTGACGCTCTGTCCACCCGACGCAAAGACCTGCACCGGCCGTTGTCCGGTGATGAGGTTCATCAGGTCGAAGAAGTGGCAGCACTTCTCGACAAGCGTGCCGCCCGTGTTCCGGCTGAATCGATTCCAGTTGCCGACCTTGGGGAGGAACGGATACCGGTGCTCCCGGATGGCGACCATCTGCACCTCGCCGACCACACCCGAGCGCACCTCGTCGATGAGCGCGGCGACGGCGGGCATATAGCGGTATTCGAGCCCGACCCACACCACGCCCGGGTAGCCCTCCGCCAGGCGGATCAACTCCCGACAGTCGGCACTCGTGGTGCACAGCGGCTTCTCGCACAGCACGTGCTTGCCCGTCTCGAGGACGTCTCGCATGACGTCGATGTGGGTGAAGTTCGGAGACGCTACGACTACGGCGTCGACATCGGGGTCGGCCAGCAGCTGACGATGGTCGACGTGCACGGCGCAGTCGCCGCCCACCGCAGCCAATCCGGCCTCCCGGGAGCCGGGGTCGGGATCGGAGACCGCCGTGACTCGCGCTCCCTCCAGGACGGCGATGTTCTCGATGTGTTCGACGCCCATCATTCCGGTACCGATCACGCCATAACGGATCTCGCGGTCTTGCATCCGGGACACAGTACACGGGGTCTCCGGGAGCCTCGATGTGTCATCCGAACCACATGCTCGGACCGTCCTGCCGCATTCTTTCCCGGCGATCCCCACGGCTACGCTGCGGCGGATGACCACCAACCTCGTTAATGGCGAGCCGCGTCGCCTCGGACCGGACGGGCCCGAGATCGGTGCACTCGGCTATGGCACCTGGCGCCTCACCGCCGACGATGTTTCCGTCAATCATCGGCTCATCGAGACGGCGATCGATGGCGGCATGAACCTGATCGACACCGCCGACGTCTATGGCCTCGACCACGGCGGCACCGGCTTCGGTCAGAACGAAGAGCGCCTCGGGGCAGTGCTGGCTGAGGTCCCGGCCCTTCGCGACCGGATGGTGTTGGCCACCAAGGGCGGCATCATGCCGCCGGTCCCATATGACTCGAGCCCCGAGTACCTGCGCCAGGCGGTCGACGCCTCTCTGACCCGGCTCGGCGTCGACCACGTCGACCTCTGGCAGATCCACCGGCCCGACATGTTCACCCACCCGGCGGAGGTCGCCGGTGCGCTCGGAGAGTTGCATGCCGTCGGCAAGATCGGAGCCGTAGGCGTCTCCAACTTCACCGTCTCCCAATACGACGCCCTGGCCGCTCACCTCGATCTGCCGATCGTGTCGACGCAGCCCGAGTATTCGGTCGTTCACCTCGGCCCGCTTCGCGACGGCACGTTCGATCGGGCCATGCGGGACGGGGTCGTGCCGCTGGCCTGGAGCCCCCTGGCCGGCGGCCGCCTGCTGACCGGCGACGGAGTCCGCCCCGGACTGCTCGAGGTCGTCGACCGTCTGGCCGAGCGCGAAGGCACCGACCGGGCGACGATCGCCGTCGCTTTCGTGCTAGCTCACCCGTCGCGGCCCGTTGCACTGCTGGGCACACAAACGCCCGAGCGGCTGGAAGCGGCTACAGCCGCCTTCGGCGTGAACCTCGACCGAAACGACTTGTACGACATCGTCGAAGCCAGCGAAGGACAACCCCTGCCATGACTGAACGAGATCCGGTCGAGATCGCCTGGTTCGGCGCTCTCTGTGACGACGACTACGAGTACCTCGGTGTCGAGAATGCCGAGCTGAAGAGCTCCTGGCCCCACTGTTCCGACATCGTCACCACCGCCGATCGACTCGGCTACGACAACGTCCTGTTGCCGTCGGGTTACACGCTCGGCATCGATTCGACCGCTTTCGCTGCCGGTATCGCCACCCACACCGAGAACATCCAGCTGCTGTTGGCGGTACGGATGGGCGAGATGTGGCTACCTCAGCTGGCCCGCCAGCTGGCGACGATCGACCAGATGGCCGGCGGGCGTCTTCTCGTCAACATCATCTCCAGCGACATCCCCGGTGAGAAGCTCGAGTCCGAGCCCCGTTACCAGCGCACCCGGGAGTGGATGCACGTTCTACGGGCCCTGCTCAACGGCGAAGCCGTGGACTTCAACGGTGACTTCGTCGATCTGACCCTCGACCCGCCGCGGGCCCGAACGGTGTCGGGTCATTGCCCTCCCTTCTATTTCGGAGGGTTCTCGCCGGCGGCGAAGGAGACGGCGGCTGAGCACTGCGATGTATTCCTGACCTGGCCCGACACCGTGGCCGGTGTCGCCGACACCGTGGCGGACATGAAGGGCCGGGCCGAGCGCTTCGGGCGCGAGCTGAACTACGGCCTACGCGCCCACGTCATCGTCCGCGAGACCGAGGCCGAGGCCTACGCGGCGGCGGACCGCCTCGTGTCGAAGCTCGACGACGAGCACGGCGAACGCATCCGCCAGCGTTCGCTCGACACCGCCTCGGCCGGCGTGGCGCGCCAGAACGAGCTGCGAGAGGCCAGCGCCGACGACGGATTCGTCGAGGACAACCTGTGGACAGGGGTCGGCCGGGCCCGAAGCGGCGCCGGTGCGGCCATCGTCGGTGACCCCGACCAGGTCCTGGCCAAGCTCAACGCCTACCGCGATGTCGGTATCGGTGCCTTCATCCTCTCCGGCTACACCCACCGGGCCGAGGCCGAGCTGTTCGCCGAACACGTTCTGCCCAACATCGATCACGGGCGGCTCTACGCCGACTCGTCGACTCATCCCGCCTGACGGCCATGACCGACATCGACTTCGGTGACGATTTCTTTTTTGGGGCGGCCACTTCGAGCTTTCAGATCGAGGGGCGATCGCCGGCGATTCCGCAAGGCGACTCGATCTGGGACACGTTCTGCGCCGAGCCCGGACGAATCGCCGATGGCAGCCACGGCCTGATCGCCTGCGACCACGTGAACCGGTGGGAGGAGGACGTCGAGCTCATGGCCGAGCTCGACCTGGCGGCCTATCGCTTCTCGATCCAGTGGCCGAAGATCATGCCCGAGGGCCGCGGCCGGGTCCTCCCGGAGGGCCTCGACTTCTACGACCGGCTGGTCGACGCCCTGCTGGCCAAGGGCATCGCCCCTATGCCGACGCTGTACCACTGGGATCTACCGCAAGCACTCCAGGACCAGGGTGGTTGGCCGAATCGGGAGACGGCGAAGGCGTTCGCCGACTACGCCGAGGTGGTCGTCGATCGCCTGGGCGACAGGGTGCCGATGTGGATGACGCTGAACGAGCCCTACGTTTCTGCCTCGAAGGGTCATGTGTCCGGCAAACACGCCCCCGGTACTCGAGACCTGGCTGCCGGCCTCGCCGCTTCCCACCATCTGTTGCTCGGCCACGCGCTGGCCGTGCAACGGATACGGTCGCTGGCCTCAGCGGCGGAAGCCGGGATCGTGCTCAACTTCACGCCCGCTCAGCCGGCCACGAACGCCCCGGCCGACGTCGAGCTCACCGCAGTCGTGAACGGGTGGGAGAACGAGTGGTACATCGACCCCATCGTTCGGGGTGCCTACCCGGGCGCAACCGTCGACGCTCTCGGTTGGGATCAGGCCGAGGTGCACGACGGCGATCTCGAGCTGATCTCGGCCCCGATCGATGTGCTCGGCGTCAACTTCTACACGCGCACAGTCGAGTCGGCGGTCGGCCAGCAGATACCGTTCGACGCTCCCCGGACCGAAATGGGTTGGGAGATCCATCCCCAGTCGCTCACAAGTCTGATGCGCTGGCTGCACGAGGATTACGCGGTTCCCAAGATCGTGATAACCGAGAACGGCTGCGCGATGCGTGACGACGAGCGCGTCGACGGTCGAGTGCACGACCTCGATCGAATCGAGTTCTACCGGGCTCACCTGGCAGCCGTTGCGGCCGCCCGCGAGGCCGGAGCACCGGTGGCCGGCTACATGGCTTGGTCGCTCATGGACAACTTCGAATGGGCGCACGGCTACGAGAAGCGCTTCGGCCTGGTCGAGATCGAACCCGAGACGCTGCGGCGCATTCCCAAGTCGAGCGCGCTCTGGTTCGCCGAGGTGGCCCGCACGCACGTCGTCCCGACTCATTGACCTGGCGCCAGGAGGGCCGGCGCCGGGCCCTGTCACTGGTCGACGGTAGGTTCGATATCTCTTCCCCTGGAACCTAGTTAGATTCGAGGACAGGCGATGAACATCGCTGTTGTGGAAGGAACTTTGTCGAGTGCGCCGCGGGTGCGTGTGCTGCCGTCCGGCGCCGAGGCCGTGCAATGGGAGGTGACTACCCGAACCGAGGGAGTCACCCAATCGGTGCCGGTGCAGTGGCTCGACCCGCCGGCGGCTGTCCGCCGGTGCGGAGAGGGCGATGAAGTGCTGGTGCTCGGCACCGTACGGCGTCGCTTCTACCGGGCCGAGGGAGCGACCGCGAGTCGTACCGAGCTGGCGGCCGAGAGCATGGCTCGGGGATCCAACGCCAAGGGCCGGGCTCGCCTGCTGAACGAAGCGGTTGCAGCCCTGGCCGTCTGAGGGAGCTGAGAGTCGGCCGACTACGGTCGCTCGGGTGCGACTCACGCAACGGACGCTCCGGCAGATGGACTCGCCGATCGGCGCCAATGCCCATCTGGTCGACCGAGTACCTGCTGACAAGCCACTGATCGATATGTCTCAGGGAGCGCCGGGCTTTCCCACTGCGCCCGAGATCATCGATCACATAGCGGCCGTCGCCGCTGCGCCCGAAGGGGGTCGGTACACGCCCTTGTTCGGGCTTCCGGAGCTGCGGTCGGCGCTCGCCGCCGAACTGACCGGTGCCTACGAGGCCCCGGTCGAGCTCGACGACGTGTGCATCACATCTGGCTGCAACCAGGCCTTCTGCATGGTCGCATCCGCTCTCGCCGAGCCGGGCGATGGGATCGTCCTGCCTCTGCCGTACTACTTCAATCACGACATGTGGCTGGGGCTCGACGGCATCGAGGGCTCGTACGTTCGACCGGCCGACGGCCTGACGCCCACCGCTGACGAGGTGGCCGCCGCGCTCACGCCCGAAACTCGGGCGATCGTGCTGGTGACGCCCGGCAATCCGACCGGCCATGTCGCCTCAGCCGATCAGATCGGGGCCCTGGCCGACCTGGCCCGAGACCGGGGCACAGCTCTCATCCTCGACGAGACCTACCGATCGTTCGTGCCGGGCTCAGGGCCGCCCCACCGGCTCTTCGAGCGGGCCGACTGGCGCGAGTACGTAGTGTCGATGCACTCCTTCTCCAAGGACTTCGCCATTCCCGGCCATCGTGTCGGGGCGATAGTCGGTCACCCCGATCTCCTCCGCGAGGTGGCCAAGCTGATCGACTGCGTCACCATCTGCCCACCTCGTCTCGGTCAGGAGGCGGCCCTCGCCGGGCTCACCCGCGCCCAGGAGTGGCGGTCGCAGAAGGTGGCCGAGATCGCAGCCAATCAGCGGAGGTTCGAGGTGGTGATGGCCACGCGACCCGGTGGCTTCGAGCTGCTCTCCGCCGGGGGTTACTACGGCTGGGTTCGGCACCCCTTCGACACAGTCGCCACCGCCGATCTCGTCCGCAGACTGATACTCGACCAAGGGGTTCTCGCCATACCCGGTACCGCCTTCATGCCCGGAGACGAGCAGATGATTCGCTTCAGCTTCGCAAACGCAACCGCCGACGAGCTCGACGGATTGGGCGCGCGGTTGGCCGACTTCGACCCGGGCCGAACCGAACTGCGGTGACGGCCACCGAACAGGATCTGGAACGAAACCTACGCCTGTACGGCGTTCACGAGTTCCTCTCTCAGTTCTTCCCGTGGCTGCCCGTCTTCACGCTCTTCACCCGGGGGGCCTTCGGCCTCGAGGGCGCCCTCGTCCTCGCCGCCATCCACTACTTCGTCACCGTGGTGGCCGAGGTCCCGTCGGGTTGGCTGAGCGATCGCCTCGGCCGGGTCGTCACACTTCGGGTCACGGCTCTGTTGTGGATGGCAGCACACGCCCTCTACTGGGCGTCGGACGGGCGATTCTGGGTGGTGGTTATCGCCCACACCCTGGCGGCGACAGGATTCGCCGCGCTGTCGGGAACCAACGTCTCCTTCCTCTTCGACACGCTCGAGGGGCTGGGTCGCGGCGGCGAGTACGAAGTGCGGCAGGCCCGCTTCACGGCGCTCGCCCATCTGAGCCTGGGCCTCAGCGCCCTGGTCGGCGGCGCTGTCGGCCTGATCGACGTGAGGGTGGTCTTCCCGCTCTCAATGGTTGCGGCCACAGCGCAGCTGGCCGTGACCTGGTGGCTGTCCGAGCCACCCCAGAAACAGGCCGCCGCCGACTTCTTCGCCCAGCTCGTCGAATGTGCCCGCTATGTCCGGCGACCCCAGCTCGCCTGGGTCCTGGGGTACTGGATGGCGATGATCGTGCTCGAGCACCTGGCCTTCGAGGTAGCCCAGCCCTATCTGACCGAGGCCCTCGGCAACGCGGCCGACGATCTCGGAGAGACGCCGCTGGTGGCGGGTGTCCAGTTCGCGGGGTTCTTCGTGGTGGGTGCGGTAGCCGCCCGGGCCGCCGCCGGTCTGCGTCGCCGGCTCGGCTTCTTCGGCGTGTTGCTGGCGGGCGCGGCACTGTCGGGCGCCGTGATAACCGCGATGGCGATCTGGGTCAGCCCCTGGGTCATAGGCGTGATGTTGCTCCGGAGCGTCAACGGCGCCGTGGGCATCGTGGTGCTCACGGCGCATACCGCGCCGCAAGTGGAGCGTCACCATCGGGCGACTTACCTGAGCATGAACTCTCTGGCCGGTCGGCTGCTCTTCGGTTCGATCCTGTTCTTGACGGCACGAGCGATCGGCGATGACCTCGAGACCACGCTCACCGCGTTCGCGATCATCGCCTGGTCACTGGTCGCCGTGCTGACCACCTGGATGGCCCTGAGCCCGACAGTGCGTCGATCGGTGGCGATGTCGGGTTGAGGCGGCCTGCGGCCGAGCGAGGCCGGGACGGATCTCTCAGCGCGCGCCGACCAGCGGAGTCGCCTCCGGAACCTCCCAGTCCTCGGGCATGCGGGAGAAGTCGAAGAAGGGGGCGGTGTCGCCCTCCTCGACGGCCTGCTGAACCTGGTCGTAGAAGCCCTTGCCGGTCTCCTCGGCGAAGGTGATGCTGACGTCCTCGCCGGTCTCGGCGTTCGGACGCTCGACGTACTCGGGGAACGTGGCCTCGGCGGCCGAGCCCTCCTCATACCCGCGGGCGAACATCTGCTTGAGGGTGCCGAACCCGTCGTTGCGCACGAGCACGTCGCCCCGAGGAGTGCCGCCCATCGACTTCATGTGGTCGATGAAGGCGTCGAGGTCGTAGGTGTCGTAGGCGACATGTTGGATGGCGTGGTCGCCGTGCTTCTCGACGAACGCGGTCACCTGGGACTGTTCGGCCCGATCGATGCCCTCGACCAGGGCGACGCCGAACTCGCCGTAGTCGATGCACCAGATCTTCATCGAGCTGTCGGGATCGTCAGGTCGCACGTCGTCGATGCGATTGATGAGGGTGCCCCCCTCGACCTCGGTGTGGAACCAGGTCCACTTCTCGATGGAGCCCTGCTTGACGGCGTAGGTGACGTGGTCGACTCGCTTCAGGTGCGACATCGGTTGGACCTCCTGGTGTTCTACTGTCGGTGATTCTCTACCCATCTCGCCAGATCGATCCACTGGATGCAATACCCCCGCCGATTTGTCACTCAACCAGCCGTAATCGTGTCAAAATGGGCGTGCCTGACACCTTTCGCAGGGCTGGGGAGCGCAGAATGGCAGAGCAGATAGAAACGCCGGATCGCCTGCTGATCGCCACGATGCGGGCCAATCCTCGAGCGACGATCACCATGCTGTCGCAGCTGACCGGCATGGCCAGGGCCACGGTTCAATCGAGACTGCGACGCCTGGAGGACGCCGGGGTGATCGTCGGGTACGGACCCGACCTGGCGGCGGCCGAGTCGGGTTACGGCGTCTCGGCCTTCACGACGCTCTCGATCGTGCAGGGCAGTCACGACGACGTCGTGACCCGCCTCTCCGAGATCCCCGAAGTTCTGGAGGTGCATGTCGTCACCGGATCCGGCGATCTGCTGTGTCGCCTCGGAGCCAGCAGCAACGATCACCTGCACGAGCTGCTGCAGCTGGTCGTCTCGTGGCCCGAGGTGGGGAGGGCCGAGACCCAGCTCGCACTCAGCACGCCGGTCAGTCGCACCGTTGCGGACCTGATAGCCGCCGAACGGCGCTCGGCCAATCGTTGAGTCCCCCGGCGACCAGCGCCGGGCCGATCTAGGCTGCCGCGATGGCACGCTGCGCATTCATCGGGCTCGGGAACATGGGTTACCCCATGGCCGGGCATCTCGTCACCCACGGCCACGAGGTCGCCGTCTACAACCGCACCCAGGCCAAGGCCGAGGCCTGGGCCAACGAGCACGGTGGCACGGTGGCCGAGACGCCGGCGGCCGCCGCGGCCGGCGCCGAGTTCGTCTTCGTCTGCGTCGGTGCCGACGACGACGTGCGCGAGGTTCTCTTCGGCCCCGACGGAGCGCTCGGAGCGCTCGCTCCCGGTGCAGTGGTCGTCGATCACACCACCGCCTCGGCCACACTGGCGCTCGAGCTCGGCGAGGTCTGTGCCGAGCGGGGCCTCGGCTTCGTCGACGCCCCGATCTCGGGAGGGCAAGCCGGCGCCGAGAACGGTGTGCTGTCGGTCATGTGTGGCGGCGACCCCTCCGACTTCGCCAAGGCGGAGCCCATCATCGATTCGTACGCCTCGTCGATCACACTGATCGGCCCGGTCGGTTCGGGGCAGCGGACGAAGATGGTCAACCAGATCCTCTGTGCCGGTGCGATCCAGGGCGCCGCCGAAGCACTGGCCTTCGGGCAGCGGGCCGGACTCGACATGGACAAGGTGCTGGCGGCGGTGACCAAGGGTGCCGCCGGGTCGTGGTATCTGAACAACCGCGGCGAGACGATGGTTCGCGACGAGTTCGACTTCGGCTTCGCCGTCGACTGGATGGCCAAGGACCTGGGCCTGGTAGCCGAGGAGGCCGAGGAGCTGGGGGCCGACGCTCCCCTGACCGCCATGGTGGCCGCACAGCTCGCCGAGCGGCAGGCCGCCGGCGACAACCGGCTCGACGCCACCTCGATCATCCGCAACTACAAGGACAGCTGAGAGCGTTCACCCAACGGCGGCGTCCTCGGGTATACAGGCATTGTGCCTGCCATTCCCGTCATCGACCTCTCGTCGTCTCCTCCCGAGCCCAATCGTGCGGTTGTCGACGCGGTCGCCGATGCCGCCGCCCGCTTCGGGTTCTTCCAGATCGTCGGCCACGGCGTGCCCGACGAGCTCATCGAAGACGTGTGGCGCGAGACCCGGGCCTTCTTCGCTCAGGACAGGGTGGCCAAGCTGGCGCTGTCACGAACCAAGGAGAACAGCCGCGGCTATTACGACCGCGAGCTGACCAAGCGGGCCCGCGATCTCAAGGAGGTCTTCGACTTCGCTCACGTCCCGTACCCGGATCGGCCCGACGACCATCCCGACAACTACGCGCCCGTCGACGGCCACAACCAGTGGCCGGCCGATCGGCCCGCCTTCAAGGCCGTGATGGTCGAGTACCTCGACGCCTGTGAGACGGTCGCCCGCCGGCTGCTCCATGCCTTCGCCCTCGGGCTGGGTCAGGAGGCAGACGCCTTCGACCGGCACTTCGGCCGCCACCACACGAGCTTCATACGGCTGAACCACTATCCACTCGCTGATCCGCTCGATGCGGCCGAGGCCGACGAGGTCACGCCCCTCGGCGACATGGCCCTCCACCATCACACCGACGCGGGTGCCCTCACGATCCTGTTGCAGGACGACGTGGGTGGTCTCCAGGTCGGCCACGACGACCTGTGGATCGACGTGGCGACCGAGCCCGGGGCATTCGTCGTCAACACCGGCGACATGATGCAGGTCTGGTCCAACGACCGCTATCGGGCGGCTCTGCACCGGGTCCGGCCGATGACGGGAGTAGAGCGCTACTCGCTGCCGTACTTCTACAACCCGTCCTACGACACGACGTATTCGCCGGTCGTCAGCTCGCCCGACGACCCGCCGCACTACCGGCCCATCAACTGGGGCGATTTCCGCCAAGGCCGGGCCGACGGTGACTTCGCCGACTACGGCGAAGAGATCCAGATCTCACACTTCCGAGTCGCCGCTCCGGGCTGACGCTCAGACCTGGCTCTCGGTCCACGGCGGATCCGGCCGGCCGTGGCGGTCGAAGTGCTCGATCAGGTCGGCCAGACACCACGGATAGGTGGGGTCGGGGAGCGAGGCGAGAGCGGCGGGATCCAGCCACGACATGTCGCGGATGGCAGCCTCCTCGATCGGCTCGAAGTGACGGGGTCGGGGCTCGAACCCCGCCTCGACCTCGACGATGAAGAATTCCTCGCTCTGGCGGATCCATCGACCCCCGAACGGGAACTCGCCGACGCGCCTCAACACGACAGGGCCGAGCTCCTCGACCCGCAGTCCCAGCTCCTCCCACAGTTCGCGTCGCGTTCCGTCGATGACCGTCTCGTGGTCGGAGACTCCGCCTCCCGGTGTCCACCAGAAGGCGCCCCGACGCGGATCGTCGGGGTCCGACCCGTGGATCATCAGCACCCGCCGGTCGGGGTCGAGGATGATGCCGCGCCCGGCTCGCCGTTCGAGCAGCGGCTCGTCGCCGGGGCCGTCGGCGAGGGTCATGGCGCGTACCCTAGGCGTGGATGTCGGTGAACGAACACGGCGAGGCGATGTTCGCCGACGACGAGGGCTCGAAGACACTCGGCATCGAGCTCGTCGAGGTGTCCGACGGCCGCGCTGTCACCCGGCTCGAAGTGGGCCCTGAGATGTTGAACGGCCTCGGCCTGTGCCACGGCGGCTTCATCTTCGCAGTCGGCGACACGGCGCTCGCCTTTGCTGCCAACTCACAGGGCGAGGGGGCCCCTACTCGAGCGGCTGCCATCAGCTATCGCCGACCGGCGCGCGCCGGCACGGTTCTCGAGGCGACCGCCGAAGTGATCGATCGAGACGACAAGCAGCTCCTCGTCGAAGTCGAGGTCGTCGATCAACAAGGTGAACTGATCGCCTCGCTTCGGGGTGAGTCGCGCCAACCCCGCTAGCTTCACGTCATGGATCTGAGCAATGGCACGCCGATGGTGGCCATCCCCGGCCCGTCGATCGTGCCCGATCGAGTCCGTCTCGCCATGTCCCGGCCCATGCCCAACATCTACGAAGGGGCGCTGCTCGACGTTGCCTACGGGGTCCTCGACCGCCTCCCCAACATCGCCGGCACCTCGGGGTCGGTCTCGATCATCCAGTCCAACGGCCACGGGGCCTGGCAGAGCGCCATCTCGAACACGATGGTTCCCGGCGACAAGGTCCTCGCCCTCGAGTCGGGGCGCTTCGCGGTCATATGGGGCGAGAACGCGGCGATGTCGGGCGTCGATGTCGAGGTGCTGCCAGGCGGTTTCGCCGACCCGGTCGATCCGACTGCGCTTCGGGCCCGCCTCGAGGCCGACGAAAAGGGGGAGATCACGGCGATCCTCGTCGCTCACACCGACACGGCGAGCTCAGTGCGCAACGACATTCCGGAGATCCGCTCTGCCATCGACGCCGCCGGCCACGACGCCCTGCTCATGGTCGACTGCATCGCCTCGATGGGGTGCGAGCGCTTCGAGATGGACCATTGGGGTGTCGATCTGGCGCTGTCGGCGTCGCAGAAGGGGCTGATGTGCCCTCCTGGCCTGGGTCTGGTGTGGATCGGTGAGCGAGCCCTCGAGGCCTACGCGCGAATCGAGCATCGTGTCGGCTACGTCGACTGGAAACGACGGCTCGAGCCCCGGGCCTTCTACGAGATCTTCGCCGGCACGCCGCCGGTAGCCAATCTGTTCGCCCTCGACGAGGCCCTTTCGATGATCGAAGAGGAAGGCGGGGTCGAGGCGGCCTGGGCCCGGCACGAGGCATTGGCCGACGCCGTCCGGGCGGCCGTCGAGGCCTGGTCGACGCCCCAAGGCATCGGCTTCACCGTCACGAGCCCCGAGCACCGCTCGAACGCTGTCACCGCAATCCGCACCGGCGAGATCGACGCCATGCGACTGCGGGCAATCTGCGAGGAGCAGGCCGGGCTCACGCTCGGGCTGGGCATCGCCACCGAGCCCACCGAGGCCTTCCGGATCGGACACATGGGTTACCTGAACCCGCCGATGATCCTCGGCTCCCTCGCCACGATCGAGGCGGCGCTGCTGGCGATGGGCGCGCCCATGGGTGGCTCGGGGGTGGAGGCGGCGGCGGCGTCGATCGGGCAGGCCCTCAGAGGCTGAGAGAGCCCGAGCGCTATGGCTGCCAACACCGACGTGGCGCCTCGCCCCGACGGGGTCTACCGGATCGCAGTGTGGACCGTGGGTCCGGCCATCGAGCGGAAGTACTCCCGGATCGAGGCTCTCGATGCCAACCTGGTGATCACGCCCCGAGCCGGCAACGAGGTGCGGCTGATCAAGGCCAAGCGGACCGCGCACACCTCCATGGCATGGATCGGCCGCCATGCCCCGCGTGGTCTGGGTGTGCTGGGCTTCGACGGCACGTTCGTCAAGCTCGACGGCGGCAAGTGGGATCAGCGGCTCGAGTGGATCGCGCCCGTGCAGGTGAGCGGGCTGGTGACCCATCAGCTTCTGGCTGTGTGGGCTCTCAACAAACGGGCCCAGGTCAAGTTCAAGTCGAACCCTCCCGCGTCGCAACCGTTCCAGATGATGAACCTGTACCGCCGGTTCCTCGGCTCGCCGACGGTGGTAGCCGGTGACTTCGACAACAACCCGGTCTTCCATCGGAACGAGCCGAGCTGGGACATGCTCGAACAGGTCGCTCTGCTCGACGCGGCCGGTCTGACGAGCGCCTACCACGCCTTTCACGGGCTCGACCACGGCGACCCTCGAGAACAACCGACACGTTGGAAGAGCGACCCGATCGTCGAAGTGGCGACCCACCATGTCGACTACTGCTTCGTGCCGACGCCCTGGATCGAGGCGATGGTCGGTGTGCAGCTCGGCGACCCCGACCACTGGATCAAGACCGGCCGGCCCGAGGAGCATGTGCCCGTGGTGGTCGACTTCGACGCGCGAGCCGTCCGCGAGATCACCCTCGAGATGAAGCGCCAGGCCGGCGCCTACTGAACGGAATCCGGTGGCGGACTCGGAGAGTTCCGACGACGTGGAGGTCGATCGTCGTGACCAGCGGCGTCAACTCGGCGTGTTGGCCCTGGCGTTGGTCCTGGCGATGTCGACCTGGTTTTCGACGGCTGCCGTACTCGGCCAGCTGCGCGAGGAGTGGGGGCTGGGCCGAACCGAGGGCAGCTGGCTGACGATCGTCGTCCAGCTGGGTTTCGTCGTCGGAGCCGTCGGCTCGGCTCTCACCAATCTGGCCGACCGTCTCAATCCCCGCCGCCTCATCGCCATCGGCGCGACGACTGCCGCTGCCATGAACGCCCTCGTCGTCATCGGCGACGGTTTCGAGACTGGCCTGGTTGCGAGGTTCCTCACCGGGGCGGCGCTCGCCCTCGTGTACCCACCGGCTCTCAAGGCCATGTCGAGCTGGTATCGACGAGGCCGAGGTTGGGCGCTCGGGGTGATGATCGCAGCCCTGACCGTCGGCTCCGCCCTTCCCCATCTCCTGAACTCCCTCGGGGGGCTCGACTGGCGGGTGACGCTGTACCTGGCGTCGGCGCTGACCGTGGTCGGCGGCCTGGTCGCCGAGTTCGGCGGTCGCGACGGGCCGTTCGCTGCTCCCTCGGCGCCGTTCGACCCGTCGCAGGTCCGGGCCCTCGCCGGCAACCGGCCTTTCCGGTTTGCCAGCCTCGGCTACTTCGGTCACATGTGGGAGCTCTACGCGATGTGGGCGTGGATGGCTGCGTTCTACGGAGACGTCTTCGACTCGGATCGGGCCGCGAGCGCAGCCGCCTTCGCCGTCATCGCCATCGGGGCGGCGGGATCGGTCTACGCCGGGTTGGTGAGTGATCGGACGACTCGGGCCGGTGCTGCGGGAACCGCCATGCGCTGGTCGGCAGCCATGGCACTGCTCACGGGTTTCCTCGTCGATGGGCCGAGCCCCCTCGTCGTCGCAGTGGGCCTCGTGTGGGGGTTCTGGGTCGTCGCCGACAGTGCCCAGTTCTCGACGATCGTCACCGAGGTAGCTGCTAGTGACTACGTCGGGACCGCTCTGACCGTGCAGCTCGCCATCGGCTTCGTGCTCACGGTGTTCACCATCTTCCTCGTGCCGGTTGTCCGTGATGCTCTCGGCTGGGGATGGGCCTTCGCCCTGCTGGCCCCTGGCCCGATGGCGGGGGCCTGGGCGATGCACCGCCTCGACCAGCCGACGCCGAGACCCGAACCGGTCAGAGGATCTCGTCGGTGAAGCTGTTCGTGATGAAGAACTCGTAGCGGCGCCGGCGCACGCGGGTCTGCCAGGCCCGCTGGATTCGGGCCAGGCGCTTGATCATCGGCAGGTCCTTGATCATCTCCTCGTAGGTCTCGTCGACCCGGTGGCGCCGGATGGGCTCATCGAGACGATCGTTGAATGTGGCGATCGCGCTGTCGACCCAGCGTTCCTGGTCGATCCGCTTCAGGTAGACGGCGGTCATCCGCAGGGTGTCGCGAGCCGTGCGGTAGCGGTCGCCGGCCCGGCGGGTCAGCTTGAGTGCTGTCGGCCGCAGCGGGAGGGGGATCGCCTCCAGGTAGGTGCCGATGTCGTAGAAGGGTCCGCTGGTCTGGTCCCAGATGAGGGGCGGGGTGAAGTCGAGCAGAACAACGCCGTCGGCGTCGACGGCGAAGTTGGTGATCTGAGCGTCGATCGACAATCCGAGCTCGGGCTCGTCGCTCACGACGTCGATGACCGTGTCGCGGATGGCTACGAGGACCGGATGGTCAGGCTGGACGGGGGCCGAAGCGATGATGTTCTCGGCCAGGTCCTCGGCCGGTACGAGGGGCTGGATCAGATAGGGGACGGCCCGGCCATCGGGTGCGTCCAGAGCGCGGAGATCGGTCGGGAGAACCCGGGCGCCCCGCTCCTCCAGGGCGGCCTGATACCGCCGGGTTCGTTTGGCATCCTTCTCGACTGCGGCGCGTGGACCGGCAGCCTGTCGCTTGAACACCGCGCGCGGCGATTCGGTCGGCCAGCCGATGGCCAGACCCAGCTCGCCCAGACCGAGCACACGAAGGTGGTCGACCGACCGAGTGTCGTAGGCGTGCAGCACCGCTGCTTCGACCGCTTCGAGCTCGCCGTCGGACATCGTGGGCGTCGTCCAGGCGGTCATCGCTCAGATATCCCGAAGCCAGTGCGCTTCGTTGAAGGTCTCTAGCGAGCGCCGACCCGACCGCGAGGCTCGTACCCGGGTGACCGAGGTGTAGTCGCTGTTGAAGTAGTGGTCGGGATCGACCCCGAGGATGTGGCCGATGAACGTCGAGATGACCCCACCGTGGCACACGACGGCGACCGTCCCACCCGGATGATCGGCGATGATCACCTCGAGGGCGTCTATGACCCGGCCCCGGAACTCGGGTGAGGTCAGGTCGCGCATGAGCGCCTCGAACTCCTCGGCGGTTATGGGCCCCCACTGCTCGCCGGGGATGTAGCTGCTGTGGCCATAGTCGTATTCGGCGACACCCTCGACGATCGTGGCCGACTCGCCGTGCGTGGCGGTCAGCGGCGCCGCCGTCTCGATGGCGCGCAGCTGGGGGCTCGAGTAGAAGGCATCGAAGGTGTCCCGGGCCAGGAAATCGGCCATGGCCTTGGCCTGCCGCTGACCGAGCTCGGTCAGTCCGGGGTCGGCGCCGGTCGGATCGTGGTCGACACGGTGAGGCTGCCCATGACGGACGAGTACTAGATCCACGCCTGCCGAGCGTAGCCTTGCCGTCGTGAGGCCGACCTGGTGTGAGATCGAGCTCGACGCCATCCATCGCAATGTGGAGCGGCTACGAGAGCGCGTCGCTCCCGCGGAGCTGTGTGCAGTGGTCAAGGCCGACGGCTACGGTCACGGAGCCGTGCCGGTGGCGCTGGCCGTAGTCAACGCCGGTGCCTCGAACCTGGCGGTGGCATTGGTCGAGGAGGGAGTCGAGCTCCGACAGGCCGGCATCGAGGTTCCGATCCTCGTGCTCTCCGAGGCCCGGGGGTCGATGATCGAAGCTGTTCGCGCCGGCCTCACACCGACCCTGTACACGGAGACGGGAGTGGCTGAGGCCGAGGCAGCCGCAGCCACGTCCGGACAGACAATCGAGGTGGAGCTCCTCGTCGACACCGGAATGCGACGCGTCGGAGCCGAACCCCATGAGCTCGCCGGTCTGGTAACGGCCATCCAGGCCAGTTCTCATCTGCGCTTGGGCGGGATCTGGTCCCATTGCGCCGTGGCCGACGAGCCCGATCATCCGTTCACGGACAGGCAGTTCGAACGATTTGCGTCGGTGTGGGCCGATGTCGGCGGCGAAGGCATCCGGCGTCACGTCGGCAACTCGGCGGTCGCCCTCGACCACACCGACCAGGCCTTCGACATGGTTCGCTGCGGGATCTCGGTATATGGGATCCCTCCCGCTCCGATGTTGTCCGACCGGCTCGATCTCGAGCCGGCACTGAGCCTGCGCAGCGAGGTGTCGTTCGTGAAGCGCGTCCGGGCGGGTGAAGGCGTCTCCTACGGACACCACTGGCATGCACCGTCCGATCGCTGGATAGCGACGGTGCCCATCGGATACGCCGATGGCGTCCGTCGCGAGCTCGGTTTGCGAACCGGCGACGTCCTCATCGGAGGCCGGCGCCGACCGATTGTCGGAGTCGTGACCATGGACCAGCTCATGGTCGACCTCGATCAGGACGATTCGGTCGCCGCCGGCGACGAGGTCGTGCTGATCGGTCGACAAGGCGACGAGCAGATCACGGCGACGGACATAGCCGAACGTCTCGGCACGATCGCCTACGAGGTGGTCTGTGCCATCGGCCCGCGCGTCCCCCGTCGGTACGTCTGAGCGGCCCTGATCGGGCTGAGTCAGCCGGTCCGTCCGAGGAGACGGGTCGGCGCCACGAAAACGGCCGTGCGGCGCTCTTCGGCCATCACCCGGTCGTACTCGTCCCAGTCGTCGTGCGTTCCGCCGGCGTCACGGAACACCTGGCGCAGCAGTTCCGGGAGGGCGCCGGGCTCGACTCCCTCTAGTGGATGATCGGGTCCGCAGGTCTCCACCGGCCCCTCGACGGCCAGCCATCGCCAACCGACGCGCCAGGCGACCGTCGCCTGGGGATTGCGGGCGAGCAGTTTCAGCTTGTGGGCCGACCCCCTCACGACGAAGCCGATCACGTCCGCGTCCGACACCGGATGAGTGGTCACGCCGGCGTTGACGAGAGACGTCTGCACGGAGCCATCACCCCGAGCGATCGACACCATCGCCAGCCCGGCATCGCCTCCCGCCATTGCCTTGACGTCTGCCATGTCGACCATGCCCGCAGCGTAGCCACCGGGTCAGACACCGAAAGGGGTCAGACTCCTTTTGAGGTCGAAAGGGGTCAGACCCCTTTGGGAGACACCGCTGGGTCCGGCCTTTTGGACACCGTGGGGTCTGACCCCTTTGATTACCCTTGGGCACCGTGGGGTCTGACCCCTTTGAGCCGTTGATCGTGGGGTCTGACCCCTTTGAGCCTTTGATCGTGGGGTCTGACCCCTTTGTTTCGGCGAAGTTGAAACTCGAGGCAACACCGAAGGCGTTGATTCAGTCGGGCCAGAGGGCGCGGATCAGGCCTATCGCCACGACGACCGCCACGAGCTCGACGGCGAGGAACGCCGGAGCCGAAGCCGGTTCGATACCGGCGAAAGTGTCGGTGAACGTACGGGACACGGTCACGGCCGGGTTGGCGAAGCTCGTGGACGAGGTGAAGAAGTAGGCCCCACCGATGTAGCTGCCGACCGAGAAGGCGACGAGCGATGCCTTGCCCGATCGCACCACCCCGAAGATGACGAGCATCAGGCCGAGGGTGGCGATGCCCTCGGCGAACACGAGGTGGGCGGCCGAGCGGTCCCTGGTCGACCAGGTCACGGGATCTAGGTCGAACATCACATTGGCGGCGATCGTGCCGACGATGCCGCCGGCGACCTGGGTGGCGATGTATCGGATCGCCGTGGCGGTGTCGATGCCCCCCATGGCCCGATCGACCAGGGTCACGGCCGGGTTGAAGTGGGCCCCCGACACCTCCTGGAAGGTCAGGATCAGGGTGATCAGTACCCCGAACGTGGCAAAGGAGTTGATGAAGAGCTGGAGGCCGACGTCGTTGGTCAGCTCGGTCGCCATGATGCCCGACCCGACGACACCCATCAGCAGGAAGGCGGTGCCGAGGAACTCGCCGAGCAGGGCCCGATACTCCGCTGTCACGCGGGCAAGGTAGCGCACGTTCGACCGACCGGGAGCAGTGGGGCACAGTGGTTGACGTGGCGAATGCTTCGATCGACATCCCGGGCGTTCGCATCGGCCATTGGACCGATGGCGACGCTCGGACCGGGTGCACTGTCGTCCGCTTCGACGGCCCGGCGGTGGCATCGGGGGAGGTGCGGGGCGGAGCCCCCGCCACCCGCGAGTTCGCACTCCTCGACCCCCGCCGAAGCGTGGCCGACATCGACGCCGTGGTACTGACCGGTGGGTCAGCCTTCGGGCTGGCCAGCTGCGACGGAGTCGTCCGCCAGCTCGAAGTCGAGGGTGTGGGTTTCGAGACCAAATTCGGCCGCGTACCCATCGTCGTCGGAATGGCGCTCTACGACCTCGGCGTCGGCCGCGCCGATCGCCGACCCGACGCTGAGGCCGGTCGAGCGGCGACCGCCGCGGCAGCTGCCGACAGCCCGATCGGCGCTGTCGGGGCCGGCACCGGCGCCACGGTGGCTAAGTGGCGAGGCGAGGACGCGGCCCGGGCGGGTGGCCTAGGGCTGTTCACGGCTTCCGACGGCGACGTCTCCGTCTTGGCGGTGGTCGCGGTCAATGCGGCCGGCGATCTGGCTGTCGATCACGACGGGGCCGAGACGACCAGCAGGATCGCCCGCGGGGAGTTCGACTGGCCCGATATCGAGGGTCCGTTCGGCGAGAACACGACGATCGGTGTGCTGGCCACCGATGCCCGGCTCGACAAGGTCGGCTGTCGGGCCCTGGCCGAGGCCGGACACGACGGCTTGGCCCGAGCCCTGGTTCCCGCCCACAGCCCCTCGGACGGCGACGCTCTCGTGGCCGTGTCCGTCGGCGATCGGGACGCGGCCCTGGGTCGGCTGCGGATGCTCGGAGCGGTGGCGGTCGAGCACGCGATCGCGTCCGTGCGCTCTACGTAGACTGCGAGGGTGATCGAGGTCGCGACCACGTCGCCCGACGAGACAGGCGAGCTCGCCGCATGCGTGGCGGCGACGGTCGAGCCCGGCGACCTGATTCTGTTGGTCGGTGAACTGGGCGCCGGCAAGACGGCATTCTCCAAGGCCTTCGGGCAGGCGCTCGGCGTGACCGAGCCGATGACAAGCCCCACCTTCACGCTGGCCCGCGAGTATCAGGGTCGCCTGCGGTTGTTCCATCTCGACGTGTACCGGCTCGAGCATCTCTCCGAGGCCATGGACCTCGACCTGCCCGATCTCCTCGATTCGGAGGGAGTGGTGCTCATCGAGTGGGGCGACGCCCTGGTGCCGATACTGCCGGCCGACTTCCTCGAGATCAGCCTTCGATTCGGCGTCGGAGACGACGACCGGACGATCGAGCTGCGCGCGGTCGGCGACCGCTGGGTTCGCCGCGAAGCCGACCTGGCCGAGCGCATCGAGACGCTCGGCCCCGGGACGACGGGGGACTCCTGATGCTCGTACTGGGGATCGAGTCGGCGACCCTTCAGGTCGGGGTGGCGATCGGGGGCTACGAGGGCGTGTTGGCGTCCGTGCACTCCGCCCGGGACCGTCGCCACGCCGAGATGCTCACCCCCCAGATCGAATTCGCTTGTGCCCAGGCTCGAGTCGAGCTGTCCGAGATCGGCGTGGTCGCCGTCGACATCGGCCCCGGTCTGTTCACGGGCCTGCGGGTCGGTGTGGCGTCGGCCAAGGTGGTGGCCCAGGCGCTGGGCGTTCCGATGATCGGAATCTCCTCGCTCGACCTCACCGCCTTCGCCGTTCGCCACTCACCGCGCCTCATCGCCAGCTGTCTCGACGCTCGCCGCTCCGAGGTCTTCCACGCCCTCTATCGGGCCGTGCCCGGCGGCATTCAGCGGATCACCCAGCCGGCCGTCGCTGCGCCCGCTGAAGTGGCCTCTGAGCTCGAGACCCACGACGATGAGGTCCTCGTGGTCGGCGACGGCGGCCAACGCTACGCGGACGCCTTTGCATCGGTGCACGGCGTCGAGTTCGCCGGTGACGACCTGGCCTATCCCTCGGCTCGATCTCTGGTCGAGCTCGCCCACCCCCGGGCCCTCCGTGAGGAGTTCGTGGCAATAAACGAGATCGAGCCCCTCTACCTGCGACAGCCCGACGCCGAGATCAACTGGACTTCGCGCGATGCCCTCTGAACGACCCTCCCTCGAGTTGCGCCGGGCCGAACCCCGCGACGTCAACCGGATCATGGAGATCGACGCCGGGTCCTACCCGACTCCCTGGTCCCGGCAGTTGACCGCTCGCGAAGTCACCGGAGACCGCCGGATTCACCTGGTCGCCGAAGAGGGCTTCGACGTGATCGGCCATGGCGCAGTCCTGTTGTTGGCCGGCACGGCCCATGTGTCGACCATCGCTGTGCATCCCGACCACCGGCGAATGGGAATCGGCGGCGACATCCTGTTGGCTCTGGTCCGGGGGGTCCTGGCCACGGGCAACACCGGTCTGACCCTCGAGGTCCGCGTCGGGAACGAACCGGCGCTCGCCCTCTATCGCCGTTTCGGCTTCCGGCCGGCCGGGGTGAGGCGGGGCTACTACGCCGACAGTGGCGAGGACGCCATGGTCCTGTGGGCCCCCGACTTCGACGATGACTACAGGCGCCGCGTCGCCGAGCTCGACTACGTCGCCGTCGGCGGACTCAGCGAAGAGGTGCGGTCGTGGCGGGCGTCCCACCGACCCCATCGGGAGGTACCGACATGATGGAAAAGACCGGCTTGGTGCTGGGCATCGAGACGAGTTGCGACGAGACGGCCGCCGCCGTGGTCGGCCGTGGTGTCAATGTGTTCTCATCGGTCGTCTCGAGCCAGATCGACCTGCACGCCCGATACGGCGGGGTGGTGCCCGAGGTCGCCAGCCGAGCCCACGTCGAGATGCTGACGCCGGTTCTGGCCGAGGCCCTCGTCGAATCGGGTGTCGAACCCGACGAGCTCGACGCAGTCGCCGCCACCGTCGGACCCGGACTGATCGGTTCGCTCCTCGTCGGAGTGAGCGCGGCCAAGTCGCTGGCCCTCGTCTGGGACAAGCCGTTCGTCGCCGTGAACCACCTCGAGGCCCACCTCTACTCGACCTTCCTGGAGGATCCCGACATCGAGCTCCCGCTGGTCGTGCTGCTCGTCTCGGGTGGACACACGATGCTCGTACTCATGGAGGCGCACGGTCGCTACCGGCTGTTGGGCGAGACGGTCGATGATGCGGCCGGTGAGGCCTTCGACAAGGTGGCCCGCTACCTCGGCCTGGGCTATCCCGGAGGTCCGGCCATCGACAGCCTCTCGATCAAGGGTGACCCGGGTGCCATCGACTTCCCCCGGGCCATGATGAGCGACGGCTACGACTTCAGCTTCAGCGGTCTCAAGACGTCGGTCGTAAACCATGTCCGCAAGAACCCCGACGTGGCCACCGCCGATGTGGCCGCTTCGTTCCAGGAGGCGGTGGTCGACGTATTGATCACCAAGGCCAGGCGGGCGGTGGCCGACACCGGGGCCAAGGGGTTGTGCCTGGCCGGCGGCGTCGCCGCCAACTCGGCGCTCCGGCAACGAGCGCTCGACGTGTGCATGGACGACGGCGTCCGAGCCTTCGTCCCGAGCCGGTCGCTGTGCACCGACAATGCGGCCATGGTCGCCGCCGCCGGCTGGTGGCGGCTCCACACCGATGGCCCGTCGCCGCTCGACCACGGCGCCGACTCGAGTCTGCGACTCCCGACGGTCGCCTGAAAGCTGGCATGCTGGGTCGGGGACGATCGGCCGCATCAGGAGGCAGGGCGAGTGAATCTCGCGGACATCATCGAAGGCCACGAGGCGTCACGTCCCGCGTTCATCGATGGAGACGTGACGGTGTCCTACGGCGATCTTCAGAGCTGGACGGCGTCGGTTCGTCGGCTGCTGACCGATAGAGGAGTCGGGGTCGGCGACGTCGTCGCCGTGCCCTCGGGCAACGAGGCCATCTTCGTGGCCGCCGTCCTGGGCGCCGTAGGGGTCGGGGCCCGGGCGGTTCCCATGGAGCCGAACAACCCCGTGCCCGAGCTGCACCGCAAGCTCGACTCGATTGCCCCGTCGATCGTCCTAGTGGGCGAGGAGGCGGCCTGGACGCTCGACCTCGGTGACGAGATCGATTGCCCGATGGTCGACCTCCGGGATCTGCCCCTTGAAGCCGGGGATTCCCCGTCGATCGTGGCGGCGTCGCCCGACGACGTCGCGGTGATGATGCTCACGAGTGGTGTCTCCGGCAACGCCAAGGTGGCGATGTTGTCGCACCGCAACCTCCTCTGGGCTCAAGAGGCTGTCTCCGAGAGGGCGGTCGATGGTCTCACGGGTGACGACCGACTTCTCGCCGTGCTGCCGTTCTCCCACATCTTCGGGTTGAACGTCGTGCTTCTCGCCGGCCTTCGCCTCGGTGCCCTGCTCGTCGGCCAGCGCCGCTTCGACGTCGAGGGCAGCATCGACCTCGTCCGGGAGCACCGGATCACCATCCTCGGCGGAGCCCCACCCATGTGGCGGAGGTGGTCGATGGCGGACTTCCCGGCCGGCTCCTTCGATTCCGTTCGCCTCGCCGCCTCCGGCGCCGCCGCCCTGCCCGAGGCCACCTTCGAAGCCATGCGAGACCGCCATGGCGTCGTCATAGAGGAGGGCTACGGAATGACCGAGACAGCGTCGGTGCTCACGACCTCGCGTGGTCACGAGGTGAGGCCAGGCTCGGTCGGCAAGGTGATCGACGGCATCGAGATGACCCTCGTCGAGGCCGATGGCACGCCCGTCGAGCCGGGCGACTCCGGTGAGATAGTCGTGCGTGGTCCGGGAATCTTCTCCGGCT
>JAAUYH010166801.1_pt1 | contig 33295 bp, 19 predicted proteins | sample 7278061 | NCBI WGS metagenome assembly JAAUYH01 (sample SAMN14350203, study PRJNA611818) | marine sediment metagenome | isolation source: surface marine sediment (0.6m) | place: French Polynesia: Moorea | collected 2018-08 | reverse complement strand
GCAGCATCTCGTTTGCAATGTCGCCCTCAGGCCGGTTGAAGGTCATGACGGTGTACGCTGCAGGGCTAGTGATAGTGGCAGAACTCTATCGCCGGAATCCCTTCATGTGTTTCGTGTTCGTAATGCAGACAACAAATGGTTAAGGTACGAAATTCCCCGTATCTCCTTTGCATCTGTACTTGTCAATCGATGCATTACTGCTATTACTTGCTTGTTTTTCAAATCAGACTGTCTTCCGCAAATGGTTCTTCTTTTCCAGTCAATTATTATGGTACAGCAGGAGAACGATTTTCGAAAAGGGGAATGGGAAAGCTTTGTCGACGCCCTTTTCAAGTTTGCCAGTCGTCGAATCGAGAATCCGAAGGAGGATAATATTCTATCTGACTGGGATTTTCTGGTGAGCTCTGAACCGAGCAACGCTGACCGTGCTTTATCTTCTTTGCCATTTGTGTACAGTAGTGGTGGGGAGCTGTATAATGTTGACAACCATTCCAATGCACTGAAAAGTCAAAGCATATCTATCTTAAACCTAGTACTAGAGGCGTTACACCTGGTATACGAAAACCTCAAGTTGAACTGCCTATTTCTCAAAGATGTGAGGCTCCTCGCCTCAGCATGTAAGAGTTTGGCATTGCATGTCGGTAATCAGAGCTACTTCGCCTTCTATGATCGAGACAGCTGTTTGCTCAAGAATTCTGCCGATGAGGGGAATCAACTAATCGGATCAAAATCACGATTATCGACAGTGCCTTCCTTTTTCGATCATCTTGCAGCAATTATGCGGGGTGAGCAGAAAGAGAGATTCATGTACTTATTATGTAATGAACCCAGTTCAGCAAGTCCATACAGTTCTCAGAGCCCAACAGCACAAACACGAATAATTGAAGATCTGTTCATTTGCTTGTACTCTCAAAACAACAATGAAACTGAACTCGAGAAAGCAGAAAAAGTACTTTTGGGTATGGTGAAGAATAAGATAAGAAAAGTTGACCTTGACGCACTTTCATGTGGTATAGCGATTCCGATTCAAAATGCGTTATGGCGTTGTCGAAAAGCGCCGAAACCAAGCTGGGAACCCGCAGCATTTCTTCTTATCGGTCGTGAAGACCTGATTTCGCCACGGCCTTTGTCGAAGTCTGGCAGTTTATCAGGACACATACACGAGGAACAGAATGCCGATTTATCGCTGTTGAGAATGCAGTCTGTGTCTTCTGCTGATTATCTGAGCATTGGGAAAATCCCGAATAGTGGTTCGCAGGCGGTAGATTCCTCATCTAAGTCGAATGCTTCGGTCAATGAGCCCGTTGACGGTTGTGAGATGACCGATTTGATTTTCAAATTAAGGTTCGCTCAAGACAGGCGATTAAATGAAGTACGCCGAATGTTGAGGTCTACAACGCCCTTAATTATTTCACCGAAAACCGAAACAGGAGGTGCGAACGAGCCCGATTCGAGAGAGTTCGAAAGCAAACTTGCACTATTGCTTCGAAAACGGCTGGCATCACCAGTAGGTCGTGGGGCTTTCACGCTTCGTACATTTTTGCCAGCAGACCCCACAAAGCCACTTCTTATACCTGAAATTTGCTTGACTGGACAATTGTTCGGACAGAAGTTTGCAAAAATTAGTCTGTCTGAAGTTTCTGGAATGTTGAACACTGAATGGGGGGAATTTCACAACGGCGTTGCGAGCGGCCTCAGACTAGTGGCGCCTGATTCAAACAGCGATTCTGACAATGTACAGGTCCTCACAAGGAGTTGGATTGTACGGCACAAGCCCAGTGACTCTCCGGCTAATGCTTCACACGCGGGTATGCTATTGGCGTTGGGTCTTGGAGGATTTCTACCTGCTTTGCGGAATACAGACGTCTATCAATACCTCGTTCCTAGGCATGGACTTACCTCGATTGGGTTGATGATTGGGTTGGCCGCAGGAAACCGAGGTACAATGCACGAAAAGGTGTCGAAAATGTTGCAGGTTCATATTCAAGCATTCAACGGACCTGGATTTTCTATGCCTGAATTCAGTGTATCTGTTGAGGTTCAAACCGCCGCCATTCTGAGTATTGGCCTACTGTATGAAAGTTCAGGCCAGCCCTTCGTACTTGAAGGCTTATTTAGTGAGCTTACTCGATGTGCACGTTATGGGGCTGAAGTTGATGGACGAGAAGGATTATCACTTGCTGCAGGGATCGCAATGGGCATGGTTTGTCTCGGAAACGGTGAGCCGTTAGTACCAATTTCGAAAGGAAAGCTGGAGGATCGCTTGGCCTGCTTCGCGAATGGAGATCCGATAAGCCGAGAGAACAGCTCTGTGACGTCTGGACAGTTTGGGTCGAATGACCAGAGGAATGGCCTCGGTGTGAATAGCGGAGATGGTGACCGTTCAGGTGTTGGGGACTCGGACGCTTGTAGAGTTCATGAACTATCTACCTATGACATCGATGTTGTTGCGCCTGGAGCTTTACTTGGGCTCGGTCTGATGTATTTGAAAACGAATAACCAAGTTGCCGCGAGTCGCATTCGCACTCCGAAAAATTTCTACGATTTGGACCGCACTCGACCAGACCTTGTTTATCTTCAAGTCCTAGCAAAATCCCTTATACTTTGGGACACTATTGAATCTACATTCGAGTGGGTTGCGAGTGCACTTCCTTCTATTATTGTTTCTCGAAACTTGAGATCATCTGTTGACTTCGGTTTACTGGAAAGATTCAGTGACCATGATGGAGGCGGTTTTCTTGACGTAGATGACCAAGGTATATTGAGTGCCCGGGCTTTCGGAATCTCTGCAGCTTGCACTGCCATTGCACTTAGATTTGCGGGAGCCTTGAACCCCAAAGCAGTGAAGTTAATTTCCCAAGCATGTATTGATTTCGAACGAGCATTACTAGCAGTAAGAAAAGATTGCGAAGACGAGGAATGGTTGCATGCAACTTGTTTAACGAGTTGTTCTCTTGCACTTGGAATAGTATGTGCCGGCAGTGGTGATTTATCAGTTTTCCGTTTGCTTCGTCGACTTCGGAAACGAACAGGGCCATCATTGCAAGACAAACGATACGGTCGCTACATGGGCATGGATATGGCTATTGGTTTTCTATTCCTTGGTGGTGGGTGTCAAACATTTGGAACAAGCAAAGCTTCCATTGCGTCGCTGATTTGTGCGACTTATCCTCGATTCCCGGAAGATGTCACAGATAACCAATATCATCTCCAAGCATTCCGGCACTTATACGTGCTAGCTGTCGAACCTCGATGCATAGAAACACGTGATATTGACACAGACTTGCCATGTCAAGTGGACGTGGAGGTTCACACAGAGGACGGTTCGGTATTGACTAGAAAGGCTCCATGTATTGTACCAGAGTCGTCTTGTGCAAAACGCATCTCAGTTGTTAGTGAACGGTACTGGCCAACAACATTGAGTCTCGATCCGGGGTCCTCTGAATTTGGATGGTTTTCGACAGCGAGACGGAAGATTGTGTATGTGAAACGACGGCCCGGTCATTTGTCGTATTTAGCTGATCCGAAGGGTTCGAAAGGAATTTTAGCTCGCTCTTTACGAAGACCTAGTTCTGACATTTTCAACCTGAAGTCTTGTGACGTCGAACTTTTCATCCAAGAGTTCAGTGCAGACCCCGAAATACTAGCGTTTGCTCGTCTGTTTTGTCAGGATGAGATTAGGGTCGGAGGCACTTCTGCGCGACGGTCTCTGAGGCAACCCTCTAATGCACCCTTGAGATTCTCTTCTGACAGCAAAGGCATTGCTCCCCGATATTCACAAATTCTATTCGAATGTCTTGCATCTGATAGAGCGGAAGCATTGCGGTACTACTTTGATGCGGAACGAGCTGTAGCTGCGATGAAAAGAGGCGAGGCTGATCCGTCCATGATTGGAAGTTTGCTTTTGTGTGTGGTTTATTTACGAGGTGGACGAACACAGGGTTCATCAGCTTTGATTAGCGATGACGACCTAAGCTTCATAGTCTGGCAACCAAGTTATGAATTCGGCCTTGTTCGATGACTCCACTATATATCTGGACTGATTCTTGACTTTTTTAATGTACAATAAAGTTAGTTACGAGGTGATGGTTGTTTGATAGGTGGGGAGGGAGGTGTTGCTTTCGCATCAGACTGAGCAGGTTTATCACCTTCTTTCCGGTTCACTGGCTGACTCGTCGGCAATCGAGGTGGCAATGGTGGAGGTGGAGGTGGTGGCATCATAGGCATCATATGTGGCATCATTGCCATGGCGTTCGCAATCGCCTGTAATGCCGCAGGATTCTGCATCATGGTCATCATCATATTGGCGACGGCTGGATCGAGCATCGCTGCGGGGTTTGGCATGCCAGGTGTAGTAGTCGTCCCTGTAGTAGATAAATCGGAAACTGCTGGTTGCGCAGCAGATAAAACGGCAGGATCAGATGTGGAATTAACTTGGGGTGATGAACCCACTGCTGAGGATGTAGGTCCAGATTGTTGCGCAGTACGAGGCTTGCTGTTAATAGCAACATTGGCAGCGTCAGGACGTAGCGTCGCTGATTGACCAAACCCAGGCGGAAGTGGAGGCGGTAACAGTTGGGTTCGAGCTTCCGACGTTGTGCCTTCGGATGTCATTCCTCCTTGTTTCTCTGCACCTATAATCTGACTTCGAGCATCAGTAACTTTGACAGGAGAACTCTGTACACTGGATCCAGTTCCATTCGCGGTACTTCTTTTCAAAGAACTGAACCAAGAGGGAACTACAGCCATTTCTTCCTTGATTAGCTCCTTATGAACTTTCCGCAGTGTCACTTCAGTTACTGTAGTAGCCCTACATACTTCAGCTTGCGTTTTACGAACACCATCCAACTGACAAGCCATATAAATACATGCAGCAGAAACGGAAGCGGGGGCCCTACGAGAACATATGTTCAGTCGTATAGCACGCTCTGCGATATCCACCGCAAGTCGACGCGTTTGTTCTTCGAGTTGCAGCTGATTACACACCAGAGGCATCTGAGCGACGATAGATTCGTAACTGTCCGGGCGTTGTTTGCGAAGAGCAACATTCACAACTTTCAAATTCCGATGAACCTCGCTTTCGTCGATGTTGGCAGCATGCGCTATGTCCCGGACACTCAGACTCTTCAGCTTCATCAACCAATCCGGTTCATTATTGGCGATACTACTTTCTGGCGCAGCACCATTACCAGGATCGTCGTGCTCTCGACATCGTCGCTGTACTGCAGCAACAAACGCAGCAGTAGCAAGAGATTCAACACTTCGATTTCGCAATGAAGTATTGCTTGCGGTAAACCGGAAAATTCGAGTGGCCAGGTTACTTGTTTGCCAGTCTACACCAAGGATAGAGGCAAGCTCTTTGATTTCGAAGTATGCGACTAATATATGGCGTGCATCCCCACCTTCACGTCGTCGTTCTTGGCTGTCTTTCCCGCTTTCCTCTTTTCTAACTGCAACACCAGGAGCACGACCGTTATAACCCACGTATCCAGAGTATAGCGCGTCCCCGATTAATCGCTCCATTTCTGCCAGAGCTCCACTCATTGTACGGGCCGGTGCCCCAAACGCGGGCTCGTATTGTGGAGAAAGCATTCGAAACGCTGTGATAAATCCGGGAGTGCAATAGGGATCGTTGGGAATGTCATCAACTATATGTTTCCGCAAAAAGTCCGGGGACACAACACAGTGCAACTCCTCTGAATGGGTGGTAACGTAGTATTCAGTGAGGTCATGATTGCAGTATTCCTCCACGACACACTTACATGAATCGCATTGGACTGTTCGATTCAAGCGACTACGGAAGAAAGAAATGAGTCAGTTTAGTTCAGGGCACAGAAAGGTATGGCACATGGAAAAGATGGGAAAACTCACACTCTTGAGAACTCAGTCTCCCCACAATACGGGCATTTCTTGCATGAACCTAACATTAATGCCGTGGACGACCTCCTGTGCACGGTTGATATGCACTTGATACGGCCAACAAAAATAATTGATGAAACGAGTGCCAGATTTGGAAGTTAGTATTTTCTTGTTTCTCAAACAGAATTTTTCTACTTTCCATACACATAACGGTACCTCTCAATAAGCATATTGGTAGACATTTCATGTAGCACTACCCATGAATACCCATAAATTTTAACTTCATTATAGAACGAATACTTTTTGATCGATCAAATATTTCCACGATGCTCGTTACTGTATGGGACACTGGGCGGCGGTGCATCCATTTCGTAGCTTCTCGATCATGAAAGAATCCACGGTACGATACTGTAGCCCTGTCTGACCTTCTCAGTAGCCTGTTTTATCAGAGTGAAAAGAAGCTATGAATAACGATATTCAATGGCTAGCCACACAACCTGATTCAGAGCTCAAATCCTATATCCGTAACAGCGACACAATAACGTTGCTGAATTTCCCACCGACCAGTCAAGTTACTTGTGACAACCGACAATACACCCAGGCAGTACACCACATAGCAGGATTAGCATCGAACAACTTGCACCTTGTGACATGCTCCCTCGCTGCTCCTGGTAGTGTCGCCGCTATTTTTATTCCGGCGATGAGTTCCGGACGCGCAATTGTGCGATTTCAGGACTCCAATTTATCATTGTCCTACATTCGTGACGAACCTATCCCCATCAAACTAGGAGACCGTGGAGTCGCTATCCATTCCGTATATGCTCGCCGAGAATGGAACAATCTTTCTGATAAAATTGGTGCTAAAATATTAGTAGATGCGCAATTACCAGTTGGTAGTTCTGGTATCTCCCCAATATTCGAGAAGTGGCCACGGTCACGACCTCCAGCTGGTGCTACAAGCGCAGAAATCACCAAGTTTGGAATGGATGCATCTCAGCGCGTAACTAATGTGATGAACACACGACACGACAGCAAGTTTTCAACAATGCTTGGGGAAGTTCAACTCGCGTTTATCGGCTTTTTGTACATGGGTTGTGAAGACGCCCTTCGACACTGGGCTGCTATTGTTAAGGAGCTTTGTACGTGCTCGGACATGTTTTCGACAAATCCCGCTCGTCTGCGGGACTTCATACGATTGTTGGAAGCGGAAATCCCATTTTTGGATAGCGAAGTATGTTCAGTGCTGCATCATGCTGGGCTTCAAGGATCAGTAGCAGAATTTTGGCAGGAGTTTGGTAGCACATTTCATTCTACACCGATATTAGAGTGGCTGGCATCAAACAATGATGAGTTCATCAATGGAGAGGATGGACCGACACTCGTCGAGCTGAGCTGAGGTTGATGCTGAAAAGGAGAGTGTAATTTATACGTCATCGTTCAAAATGGCTTCACGAGCTCGCTGCATAAATTGGGCCATGAAACGAATGTTGTGTTCAGTGAGTAGTGTCGCTGCCATGGGCTCATGCATCTTGAAGAGATGATGCAAATACGCTAGTGTGTGAGAACCAGGAGGGTCATCAAGATCGGGAGTTTCGAAAATGTTCTTCCACTTCGTCTGACGAATCTGAATCCGTCCGAACCTTTTCGTGAGCAGAGTTCCATGCCGACCCAATCTTGTTGGGAAGCAAGAGTCGAAAGTATCGACACCAAGAGGAATTGCGCCCGTTATGCTATCGATATCAGCGATACCTAGCAAATGATTTGGTTTCTCAGAAGGAAGTTTTGGCATCACAAATCGTAGCAGATCGAACAACTCTTCACGGTTCTTGCCAAGAGACCCACCAATACCAATACCGTCGAATGGTAGACTCGTCAAGTAATCAATAGACATTTGGCGTAAACCTTGATCGACACCACCGTGTAATACGCAATACATCGCCTGTTGACGTACATCCTCCAAGTGTTTCCGGAGCGAACGAGCCTCCCAGCGATGCGACAAAAGGACCGAGCGGTGTAGTCTGGCTGGATGAATGTGATAAGGTGGAAGCTCGTCAAGTGGAACGATAATATCGGCGCCGAAGGACTTTTGCGCTGCAACGGACGACTCAGGTGTGAGTGTCATCACAGAACCGTCACGATAAGATCGAAAGGTAGCGCCTTCTTCTGATACATTCAGTAACAGAGACGATTCGTTTGTTCGACGCTTCCTCTTCATATTCAGCTCTTCAGCGACAGATCCATGGGCAAGACTAAAAACTACGAATGGTGAGCGTCAGATAAGAACAAACTCACACAAATGGTGTGACCAACTTACCTTGAAAACTGAACACATGAACTTATCCGTCAGAAACGAGTTCGAGCAAGTTACAAGATGGTACGTACCCGCCGCTATCGGTTATAATTGGTTGGTCACGCTTCATAAAACCGTGTAGACCACCAGCCTGTTCAACTACTTCAGGACCGGGATGTAGTAGCAGATGGTACGTATTGCAAAATACAAGCGGTAGATTGTCTGTATGTTCACGATGGTCTACAGCCTTCAACGCGGCGTTAGTAGCGACAGCGACAAATGCAGGCGTCAAAAAAGACCCATGCGGTGTGGTCATTCGACCGACACGTGCTGATGATTTTCTGGACTGGTGAACAATTTCATAGCGAAAGAATGAGCGTCCATCGTATTTCGGGAATGAAGACGCGGGAGGAGGTAGTGCATACGGATCTGTCTTTTGTGCAGAAGTTGACGACAAGTCTCGCCGCTGACGAAAAAGATGTGATATCTGAACGCTGGACCTCCGCATTAGGATAGCAGAACTACGATACGATTGATGCGTGCTGGCTGAGGTCAGATTACACTAGTGTATGTACGTACTGTATACAGTGCAAAATCTGATGCATGAGTGATATGATTTAAATTTCCCGCCAAATCTATGCTAATTCGTATGGATGCATGTCGTGCCGTACAATCCAATCGCCCACGTCACAAAATTTCAGGTTGGCTATTCACTCGTGCGTTGGAGCGAACACTATGGGTAAGAATTATCGAAATGCATTCAGAGATGGAAGGAGGAAGTATGGCATGTCGTTTGCCGACCCAGCCAGGTCCGATGAAGCATCAGATACCTCAAATTTTATGAACGAACGAGTAAAGAGAAACGCAGAGGATTCAATGATGGGTTTCGAGGAATTAAATCCGGGTACCAGTCCGCGTATAGGTTGGCTTCTCAATATGGTTCCTGCAACTGTGCAAGATCCGACTTCTAGCAGATCTATTCAAGCTGTAGATTTATACTTCATCGGGGATAATGGCGAGCCTGATTTTCGAGCCACCATTATTTCTCGGCCCTACATGTATGTTTCGGTGCATCAGGAGTATTTGCAGGAAACCGAAGCTGCCATGCGGAAAATATTTCGCGACCAAATAGCCGAGATAAGCCATGTGCGAATGGAAGATATATCGGCACCGAATCATCTCGCCACTGAGGAACTCCCTATATTTTTGAAGGTCGAATGCAATACTACTAGTGACTTATACACTGTTCGAAGAGAGCTGTTACCGCGTGTGGAAGAGAATCGCGACAAGACTCAGCGACGCGGTGATATTCAAGATACTTCTGAACTGCATGCAGGTTCTGATGGTCTAGACCTAGTCCTTGATATTCGCGAATACGATGTGGCACCTGTAAATCGGCTTGCTATCGACAAGAAGATTAACGTCGGGTATTGGTATCGTGTAACACCCAGCGGTTCAGCGAGAATGTCCAAGACTTGCCAGCCTGGTGAGGTTGGATTTTTTGAGGATAAACCTGAGATGAACTCGACAAGTGCCATCGAATTAGCCAGCGCTCATTTAGAAAAAATGAGTGAGATGGTTGAACGTGCAAGTCCCGTAGTACTTGCCTTCGATATTGAGTGTACCAAAAAGCCACTGAAGTTTCCTGATGCAGATGCAGGTGATCAGGTGATGATGGTGTCCTGGATGGTCGACGGTCGTGGTTATTTAGTGATAAATCGAGAAACTTTCTCAGCAGACATTGAAAACTTTGAGTATGCTCCACACAAAGATTTTCGAGGTGACTTTGAGGTGTTCAATGAGCGGAACGAGAAAGCGACTTTGGAAAGATTCTTCAGTGAGGTTCGAATTGCAGCGCCTCGTGTGTTTGTGACGTTCAATGGAGATTTTTTTGACTGGGCTTTCGTTGAAAAGCGAGCTGCTTATTTGGGTTTAGACATGGGCAAAGAAATTGGAATGCGTTCACTTGGAGAAGAAATAGGTGGAGACGAAACCAGGGGACGAACGGCTGTTCACATGGACGTCTTTCACTGGGTCACACGAGATTCTTACCTACCGCAAGGTTCCCGTGGTTTAAAAGCTGTCACACGTACTCTCCTAGGCTTTGAGCCAGAGGAAATCCCACCGGAGGAGATGATGGAAGCTGCCCTGAATCGACCGCATGACATGGCGAAGTATTCAGTTTCTGACGCTGTTTGTACTTACTACCTGTACATGAAGTATGTTCATCCGTTTACATTCTCGCTTTGTAATATCATTCCACTTAGCCCTGACGACGTGTTACGTAAAGGGTCTGGTACACTTTGTGAAATGCTCCTGATGTGTCAAGCGAAGGACAAGAACATCATTGCACCCAACAAATTCACTCCGTCACCCGCTGGAAAATTCACGGACGATGGTCACATGATGGAGTCCGAGACTTACATTGGTGGCCATGTGGAAGCCTTGCGAACTGGTATCTTCCGCTGTGACCTTCCTCTCAAGTTTGAAATCGATACCGATGCGATTCTGGACCTAGAGAAGACCCTTGATGATACACTGACATTCGCCATTGCAGTCGAAGCGAAGATGAAAGTCGATTCTGTAACTAATTACGACGAAGTCAAAGATCAAATTATGAAGGAATTATTCAAACTGCGAGAGACCCCGAAGCGGCAAGAGAAGCCTCTCATCTACCATCTCGATGTTTCCGCGATGTATCCAAACATTATCCTCACAAATCGTCTCCAACCTCACGCAATCGTAACATCGAACGATTGTGCGGCGTGTGATTTCAACGGAATGTCGGAATGCCAGCGAAATATGAACTGGACCTGGCGTGGCGAGCTTTACCCCGCGACTAGAGGGGAAGCAGAGATGATTCATCGCCGGACTGCCGCCGAAGTTCTGGACTTGAAAGCAAAAGCGAAAGCAGCTCTGATGGAAAAACGCCAAGAAAATTCAGGGAATCCTTCATCAACGCGAAAGCCCCAAAATCGACGCCTGAAGAATTTGATGGGTATTAATGTTGATTCAAGTGCTCCGAATTTCGAGAACGAGAAGTCTCGCAAAGACGAAAAGTTCCGGAAGCGCTTGAAAGAGTACTGTAGGACACAGTACAAAAAAGCTACCTTCACAAAAGAAGATTCTAAGATTGCAACTGTTTGTCAACGAGAGAACCCGTTTTATGTGGATACTGTTCGAGCGTTTCGGGACAGACGATACGAGTACAAGGCTCTACTGAAACGCCAAAAGAAAGCGTTAAGTTCCATCAAGTCTGCAGGAGATAAGGCCGCGATAACTTCAGCAGAAAATCTTGTTGTGTTGTACGACTCATTGCAACTAGCTCACAAATGTATTCTTAATTCGTTTTATGGTTATGTCATGCGCCGAGGAGCTCGCTGGTACTCTATGGAAATGGCTGGTGTTGTCACTCACACGGGTGCCTTAATCATCAAGCGGGCTAGGGAATTCATTGACAAAGTGGGCCTACCTCTAGAACTCGATACCGATGGAATTTGGTGCACGTTACCGTCGAGTTTTCCCGGTAACTACACCTTCAAGTCGTCGGACGGTCGGAAACATACTATGAGCTATATTGGTTCTGTTTTCAACGCTGACGTCGCTCAGAACTTTACAAATCATCAATATCAAGATCTTGTAGATCCTAAGACTTTCAACTACTCTATTCGAAGTGAATGTTCAATTCTTTTCGAAGTCGATGGGCCTTATCGAGCTATGGTGTTGCCTGCATCTATGGAAGAAGGAAAGTCAATCAAGAAGAGGTACGCAGTTTTCAATCATGACGGCAGTTTAGCAGAATTGAAGGGCTTCGAAATCAAACGTCGAGGAGAACTGAAACTCATCAAGAATTTTCAAGGTGAAGTTTTTAAAGAGTTTTTGGAGGGCGGAACTATTGAACAATGTTACGACAGTGTCGGTGCTATTTGTAACAAGTGGCTGGATGTTCTCACAACAAAAGGATATGGAATGGAGGATGACGCGCTTCTCGAACTTCTTGTCGAGCAGAACAATATGAGTAAACCACTTGCGGAATACGTAAATGTTGGACAGAAAAGCTGTGCCATTACTTGCGCCAAGCGAATGGCTGCATTTCTGGGTCCTGAAGTTGTGAGAGATGGTGGATTAGCTACGATGTACATTATCGCTAAGAAACCGGATGATGCTCAAGTTACTGAACGTGCTATTCCATCGATGGTGCTTGATTACAAGCCTGTAACTGCTAGAGATCAGTTATTGCGGAAATGGACTAAATTGGGTCCAGATGCAGACATATCTTTACGTGAAATTATTGACTGGGACTACTATCGTGGACGACTAGCTAACGCAGTTTTGAAAATTGTTTCTATACCAGCTGCACTCCAGTTTGTTGACAATCCTGTTCCTCGAATTCAATACCCGCCATGGCTGATGAAGAAAATCCGAGAGTACAAAGATACTAGAAAACAGAAAAAGATCTCGTCTTTCTTCAAACCTTTGCCGAAGGATTCCACCCCGAAAAAGGTTTCTTCACAAACATTGCGGGACGCAGCAACGAATACAAAGAACTTGCCCATGGAAGATATCGAGGATATGCCGTTATCTAAATATACCCCAGCCATGATTGCAATTCGACGTGCTGAAGCCGTTATCACTTCAAGAAGACGACAAGCGAAGCGTGCAAAGAAATTCTTTGTGTATAAGGAGTTTAAGAGTACTGCAGAAGACCCGGAAACTAGATCTGATGAAATGAAAGAGCATTTGCTCACTTTAATTAATCGACCACATCCCAATAAGAATAGCGATTATGCTGGATGGGTTCGGTATGCGAAAGCGATTTGGAAGGCGCAGAGGGCGGCTCGTGTTGCTCGATACACAAAGAAAAGGTCTCGGATAGAAGCTGGTTTCGCCGCCAGTGAGACTGGTTCTGGATCGGAATGGGAGAAGAACAAGCGATTGAAGTCTTCTGTGAATGAATCTAACGGCGTTAAGACGAAGGAAGTCGATTACAATCCCGAAAACTTTGTTGCGGATCTCCGGCTTGCTGAAAATCGTGCAACAGATGGTATGTTCTTCAAAAGTCGGAACACACCTCTTATGGGGCACGGTGTTTTCTGGCAAGTTGTTTGCGTTTCTCCGAGCCCTCGGTCTTCTAGTGAATTCCGACTTTGGGTACTGCCTGTACGGAAAGATAATATCAATTTCGTACCCGGGAACTTCCACTGCATACCTGTACAACTCAAAAGAACATTGTACGTTGGGAGCAGAGCTGGAGATCCTCCTGAGGTTGAAGGTGCGACTGTTTCACTTGTCAATGAAATGAAATTCCCGAGATCTCGACGTTACTCAAAAGCATATCGAGTGGAACTCTCTGAGGATCGTTTCCAGACCATCGATAATGACGGGTTAGGTTCGAAATTGAAAGATGCACGAGCCGTCGATGCTGTGTATGGATCCAAAATTCCTCTCGACTTCCATGCAATAATATCGCTTGGTACCTTGTGCAGGCCTGTCCGCCAAGTCGAACGTAAGTTGACAACGCGACAGATTCTCTCGCATGGACTTCAACTGGACGATATTGCTCCGAAGGACCCGAAGTCTGTACCCTATCTGAAGGAATCGCTAGATGAAAATTCGCGGTCAACTGTTCACCAAGCTTTTCTGTACGGCTCTCATTCCAGTGATGGAAGTTCTCGAGCTACATACCTGCTTGTTGCTCCGGCAGCAAAACTCTTCTTCGCTTTTGTTGTAACACCGTCTGGTACTGCTAATGTCAATTTAAAGCGTATATGGGAACGTTTAGTGAAGGAAAGTGGAGGCCGTGGTAAGGGTAATGATGATGACAGTGATGGTGGGGTGGTTGAAGATACAGACAGTCGCTCACCAATCGAGGACCTGTTGCCAGATGAAGTTCAGTTTGTTGCTCGTGCCTTTACAACAAGAGAAGAAGCGTATGAGGATTTGGGAAAAACTTTGTCTGAACTTCGAACTAGTTCTGGTGTGGGGTCCAGAAATAGAGGAACTGGTTATCGGACCATCATCGTTGTCCAATGGCCAATCCCAGATCTCAACACTGTTAATCAATCGATTCAGAATTCTGATGTACCTAGTAGTACAAACCCGTCACAGAAAACCACCTCACTTGAATTAGAAGACTTAGTTCCTGCTGCAAAACAATTCCCAATTGTGAATGTGACCAGTAATCCTAACGATGGAAATTACTTGCCAATCGGATGGGAAACTCGTGCTCTAACTACGGCCGCGAGTCGTTTCGCTGAAATGGGAGCTTGGCTACCCAAGCAGTTAGCGTTGGCGAAATTCGCTGGGATTCCTGTCGGAAATGTTTCTTTACGAGACGTTCATATCCAAGCATTGGACGTCCTGTTCGGAAGAGAGCTTGCTTCTAACAACTATGTTCTTTGGGCTTCTCCCACTAATGCACCTGATTTAGGTGGTGCGGAAACAGACGATAATGACTTTGATGAGGAGCAAGTTGCAACTGTCGAACACTCAACACCGGGATCTCATCGCGTTGTGTGTATTGACACTGAGCTTAGCGATTTAGCGGTGGCCACTATTCTATCTTCTGACCTTGTGAATCAAATGGAAGGAACGGATCTTGCGTTCGATCCATCCTGGATTGGTTCTGGAAACGCAGCTAAAAAGACGGATGATTCTTCCGAAGCGAAAGAATTGAATACAATAACCGTTGAAACAGACGATGTGTCGGGTTCAGCGCCTGCCTTTTGTATGCTCCGGAAACTCGTCGAGAGATGGAACGTCATTTCCAGCAATTCAAATCATTCTGAAACCACACAAACGTGCAAAGAACTGATGAATCACATTTATCGCTGGGTGCGATTAGAATCTTCGTTACTTTACGACCCAATATTCGCGCGATTCGTTGGCCTGTACATACGAAAACTGTTTCGAAAGCTAATTGCGGAATTGCGAAATCTTGGAGCTACCGTTGTTCATGCATCATTGACGAGGCTGATTTTAGCGACACCCAAATCAAGCACGATGGATGGACTCCGTTACGCAGGTTTTCTTGAAAAGACGATTCGAGAGAAGCCTATTTTCAAACACATTCGATTTGCTCCAATCCATTCAGTTTATTCGAGTATATTATTCATTGACAGGTACAACTTTGGTGCGTTGCCTGCACCAGAAGAAGAAGAAATATTGACCACTGGAATATTTGCCGACTCAGAGAAAATCGCCCCTACCAGCAATGATGTACCGGGCGTGCGGATGATGTGGGATTTGGTACGATATCTGCCAGTTCCAGTCGCAGTTTTATGGGGTCAGGTGGTTGAGGAATTCATTCGACGTCCCTTCGTGCAACGATTGAAGCAAGTAGAAGAGGCGAAGAAAAGGAACGAACAACCTCGGGGTGATAATTATGCAGTGGAGACACGTGAACTTGTTCGAAAACTCACAGGTTTGTTACTCGAGCGTGTTCAAGAAATCCGCGAGAAGGCTCCTAGACTTGATTTTCCAGATGTACCGACGAGTATTCCAGCATCGGGAACGAAGCGACGTAATGCTGCACTTGAATTCGTGCGAGCATTGTGTCATGTACTTGGAATGGATTCGGTTTGTGCAGATGATGTTCGAAACCTACGTGGCAGTCTTCTTCGTTTACTTGGAGTTCGGGAATTTGCAAAAGAAGCACAGTTTACTAACCCAGCATTGCATGTTCCCTTGCAAGACGTGGTTTGTTCGTTTTGCAATAATGTAGTAGATATCGATCTAGGTCGAGATTCATTTTCACATACGGGTGCAGCGGCTGATGACGAAACTGAGAATTCTAATGTTTGGGCATGTGACAATTGCGGACAACCATTCGATATGAAGAAAATGGAATTGGATTTGGTGCGAATAACACAAAAAGCGTACGCTGCTTATCAAGTTCAAGATTTAAAATGTTCAAGATGTGAAGTGGTGAAACAAGAAAATATGTTAATGCATTGTGTGTGCAGTACTGCGTACCAGGTGGTTATGCCGAAACAAGATGTTATTAACCGAATTTCATCTATGAACAGCATAGCCAAGTACTACAATTTCACTTACCTTGAACAAGTCACCCAATGGCTTCAATCTCAATTTTAATTAATGTACAGTACAATGAATAACTAAGAGCTACTTTTATCTTCTCCGACGATTCTTGCTTCTACGTCCTTTTCTGCCTTGGTCTGCAACGAACTCCGCAACACCATCCCCAACATTTTCTGCGAGCTGCTCTCGATCCATGTTCACATCAAATCGTTTTCGCTTCCCCTTTCCAGTTTTCTTGTTCGCCATGTCACGTAGCTCCGATGCGGCCACTCGTTGCGCTTCGCCTACCCGTTCCTTCAACAACAATACTACTGACTCCTCACACTGAAACGGTTCAAGCTTCTTCCCAATCAGTTCCTCGACCTCGCGATAATTATGCAAGTCATATTGAGTTACCAGATTCAGTGCGCGTCCTGCACGTCCTGCACGCGCGGTCCTACCCACCCGATGCACGTAGTCCTTGCCATTATTAGGAATATCAAAATTGACCACTAAATCCACTCTCGGAATGTCAAGCCCTCTACTCGCCAAATCAGTTGCGAGAAGAATCGAGCGTTCGCCCGACTTAAACTTGTTCAGTGCTGAGAGTCGTTTCGGTTGTGACATTCCACCATGAATACATATCGCAGATAGTCCTAATGCACGTAGCATAAACGCTAAGCGTTGTGTGTGACGTTGTGTGTCCACAAATACAATCGCAGAATTACCCGCAAACTCGGTCAACAGATAGGTCAAGTAACAATCCTTGTGCGCCTCTGGAATGAACAAATAGTTTTGTACAAGTGTATCCACTGTGGAGTACTTATCGGAAACTTCGACTTTTGCGGGGTCGCGCAACGAGGCACGCTGTAACTTACGAACCTTCGACGTCATAGTCGCGGAAAACAGGTGTGACCGTCGCTCGAATGGCAATGCCGCGACAATTATGTCAAGCTCCTTCTCGAAGTCTTGATTCAACAGCGCGTCAGCCTCGTCAAGAACCAAATGCTTCACATTCTTCAGGTTGAACCCCTTGGTGTTTTCGAGGTGATCGATTAGTCGACCTGGGGTGGCGACGATAATGTGTGGGCGCTTTGCGAGCGCCACAGCCTGCGCAATGTTTTCTACGCCACCAGTTATCGCAATTGTGCGCGCACCAATCGATTCGCCTAGCGCATCAAACTGTTCCTTGATTTGGAACACAAGTTCTCGTGACGGGGCAATCACAAGTGCGAACGGGCTTTGCACGGCGCCCTTAGATGAAGAGTTCAAGAGGTCCTGTAAGATTGGTAGCGCAAACGCAACCGTTTTTCCAGAACCTGTTTGCGCGAGCCCAATTATATCACGGTCTTGCAACGCAAGTGGTATCGCTTCTTTTTGAATCGCTGTCGGTTCCTTGTATCCCATTTTTGTACATGCATCACAAAGCTCAGAGCAAATTCCAAGCGAAGCGAACGTTTTCGGTTCTTTTGTGTTGGGAGTCATTTCCGGTGAACCTGTGTTTTCGTTGGCCATACTAGCCTTGGTCAATTGAAAGACGGTCGACGTCGGTTCTATGGAGTGAGGGGGCACACGCGCGTTGCTGTGGATCTATTGTTGGATATTTTTCATACCTGAATATTTTTAACGTTTTTATCAGGTTGAAAGTCAGCTCGAATAATCTCCAGCCAATATCTTAAGAGCTCTTACAAGTTTTGCATGCAAGGCACACAACTATGGGGATTCCTGGATTTTGTCTCAGCTCAGTACCATTCTATCGATCAACGCATTCGAAGGGTTCAACAACATTGGAAAGGAGATGTTTTCTCGGATTTGGCAGAGTGGGGAAAGGTAAAGTCCGACAAGTGCGGGGATTGGAAATGACTGCGACAGAAACAGACAAAAGCGTGTCGGCGAAACAAGTAAAGGACATCTATTCACCATTCTGGGCGTACGCGAAAAATGTACTAGAAACCCGCGTAGATACTCTAAAGCCATATCCAATTCCGGAAGGATATCTACACAAAGAAGCGATATCCGGCAAGGGCAAACGACAGGCATTAGTGACTACCGACTCATATGCGTACAGTTCCGATAAGTTGCGTCAGATTCGAACCGCTCATGTGCAAGGCGGCGCACAGTTACAAGTCCTGAATTTCGTCATGTTCCCAGAAATGAACTACGACTTGCCGTTCTTCGGCGCTGACTTGGTGACTCTGCCTGGTGGTCACCTGATTGCGATAGACATGCAGCCGCTCTTTCATGACGATGCGTACCGAGCCAAGTACAGCAAATCAGTAGAAGAAATTTACGAAAGATGCAAAGTCAATTTGCCATGGGGTGGTGATTTTCCTGAAGAAGCGGCTCGCTTTTTCTCACCCTGTTTCATTTGGTCAAGACCATCCGAAGACGAAGCGGTAGAAACCCACGTCTTCGATTGTTTCAAAGCTTACCTACACAAGTATCTGGACCTGGTGGAAAAGGCGGAACCAGTGACGGATCCAGAACGATTGGAAGCGATTAAGGAGAGTCAGTTAGCCTACTTGCAGTATCGTGCCGAAAAAGACCCAGCTCGTGGTATGTTCCTGAGATTCTACGGGGAAGAGTGGACTGAGACTTACATCCACCAATTCTTGTTCGACTTGGAGCACAAAATCGAATTGGGAGAATACAAACCACCTGTTTAAGATAGTCACTGAAACAGAAGTGGAGCGATTAGATAAGAAAATCTCGTCCACATTAAACGATTGCATACACTCCAGTTGTCACCTGAGCAGTCGTCGCTACAACTTTAGCACATAAAATGAATTCTACGTCACAGCGATTTACGCAGCCTCCTCCGCGGGCGCCTCGTATGCCTCGATTTCGATTGAACCATCGTTAATCTGGTCAATGATGTCATGGGGCGGTTGGCCATCAACAGTGCAACCAACGCTTTGAGCTGTTCCTAGAACTTCTTTCACAGTACCGCGCATGTGCTTCGCTATCGAGCGCGCGCGGCATTGCTTCGCAATGTCGATGACTTGGTCCAGAGTAATGTTACCATCATGAGGTACATCCTTCACCTTCTTACGATCACGCGGCGGCTCTTTCAAGGCACGAATGATCATCGACGCCGCTGATGGAGTCACGGTCACTGTGGCCTGCCTGTTTTGTACCGACAACTTGCACATAACTCGGAGTCCCTTCCAATCCTTAGTGGCCTTGCATAGTTGGTCACCGATTTTTTTCGGGCTCTGTTTAGATTACCAACGCGTTGTTAGTAGGGTTGCCGTATTGTGTTCGCGCGCACAAAGCTTGAATGTGAATACCATACCAGTCCGAGCGGTCCAATCTTCGGGGCAAGCGATGACACAGCGCCAACCTCCCCACCAGTCGTACGCACATAGATGATGGTAACCGCGTTGGGATCGAATTTCGGCGGCATCTTGATGAAAATGGACTTCTTCCTTCGTAGTCTGTTGGGATGGTGGCAGGTGGCATATCTTCACCAACGGGCAATTGGGATGTACCACATTGACGGGTTCTGTAAGCAAGTGGACGACGAACAAAATTAACTGAATTTTAGGTCAACGACGGGAACATGATTATCATATTGTGCTACAGCGACGACGATTATCCCAAATCATACCCTTCACCAATCCATCCTGATCGTGTTGTTCCCATAGCTTCTCACAAATTTTCGCTCATCCTCACAAAGAAGTTGAACAACCAACTACACTGCGTACACAATGAAGTACCTAGGCGCCTATATGCTCGCTGTGCTTGGCGGAAACGCATCACCATCCGCTGATGACATTAAGAAGATCTTGAAGTCTGTCGACGCCGAAGTCGAAGAGGAGGTTCTGACTCGTGTCATGACCGCTCTCAGTGGCAAGGACGTGTTTGAAGTTATCGAACAAGGCAAGGAGAAGCTGGCCTCTGTACCATCTGGTGGTGGCGTTGCCGCTCCTGGTGCGGCTGCTGGTGGTGCCCCGGCTGCAGAGGAAGAGAAGAAGGAGGAATCGGAAGAAGAATCTGAGGAAGATGAAGGAATGGAAGGATTCGACTTGTTCGACTAATTCTATCGTATTGTAGTCTTGCCGCGCGACGCCTCGACTCTCAAGGACTGTTTACAACATTAAGTAAAGAGTGCTTGGCGAAAGACTTGCGCGTACTGCAATCACATCTCTTGTGCTAGTTTCGCGTTCACGTTTGCAAACGATCTGTTGCGTAGCTCTGAATTGCTAGTTTTCTGTCGTATAATTTCGCGATACCATGTCGCGATGCAGGATCAAACAACCTCGATCCGCTGGTTAATTAGAAGATTCTTCTTTATTCACAAACTCATGCAAGAGTCTCGCTTTCTCTGCACAACCGAGAACACTTGCCATTTGCTCTTCAGTTAGTTGAGTAAGCTCTGCTACATTGTTGACCTTGCGCATAACATTATAAATATTCTTCCCGTCAATACCAGGTAAACTTCTGAGAAGTGCTCTAGGTCCCGGATTGAATTCGTTTTCAGCAGCCTGTGCCGAATCAACACCAAAACTCGCTGCTAGCTTTTCATCAGGTTCACCCTCATTTTCTTTAATGGAAAGAAACAGCTTGACTGCATCCATGGCGCCTTGTGCCCACAAGATACGAAGGTCGGGGAAGTGCTGTGCTAAAAGCACGATTTTGCTTGTTAGACATGTCGCAGACATCTCTGCTCGAACACCCCCGAATTTCGCCACAAGTGATAAGGGTGATTTCGGATCTAGCTCGATAAGCAGACATGGGAATTGGTAATGTTGACAAAGGGCTTCTGCTTGAGAAAACAACCTTCCGGAAATAAACGACCCAGTCAAATCTGGTATAGTTTTGCGTTCCACACCGATTTTTTTCGATAACACAAAGTCGCTCACTTCTAGCGTAATCGGCACGATGTTAATATCGGCCTGGTGCAGCAGCATTGGCAATTTGCTGCGCAGTTCTCGGGTGTCAACAATAATCTTTTTGCGCTCATTGTGATTCTTTCTGTTATTTGCTTCATTTCGTCTGCTGTCCAACATAGATAATTTGCTTTCGCCCGGTAGACCTGCCAGTGTTTGTGTCAAGAACGCTTCCTCGTCACCTCTACGACCTTCTTGGTCACAATGGGTAGCCATACTTGCACGTTCACGTATAAGATTCTTGAACGATTGCTTTTCTGATTTCACATAATTGTTTAATACTTCTTCTTCGGTATAGTCAGCGTGTGTTAAAATGTAAAGGCGAACAGGAAGTCCGGGATGCGATGCTTTGTACAATTCTGATTGACGTACAAGTGAAACATCTGATGTATACAAGATGATAAATGATGGCCGGAATTCATTCATGATTCGCATTGCACGACCTTGATAGTCAATCCACTCCGTGCACCATACCAATGATTCAATTTTAGATTCTTCTACATTAGCACCGTCGAGCATCGAAATAGGTTCGAATTCTTCAGCTGTAGCAGACTCTAAATCAGCTGTAATATCCAATATGACCGATTTTTCTGGTTGCCAACCTCGTCGTGACCTTTTCTTTGGGACATGAGCCAAGGAAACGGCAGGAGCTCGTTTTGATACACAATTATAACCGTCTGCTTTTTGGCCTTCTGAGTCACCATCACGAGGGATAGTAGTTTGACGATACTTTTCCCTTGACTTATTCAATAATTCCGCGTCTTGTTTAATCCGTTCGGCCATAGCCGGGAAAGCAGTTTGAAATTGATTTTTAAGATACAATTCACCACCACTCCCACCACCACCACCTCCAGACATAATCGACTGGATCTCATGAACAAGACGCTTCTCCTTTACAAAGATGAGAACCCGACCAAGATTGGCGGCAGCTCCCACTGATTTTAAATCGCCTTGAATTTCATTCAGAATAGACGATATCGCACGCCATTTTGGGGACTCTTCGAACGCTGCCACAGCACAAAAACGACCATCATTTCCACTTTCCAACCCCTTGCTCGTATCGCTACTATTCGCTTTGTTACCGACTGTTCGTGTGATTGACGCAGCATTGCTTTCCAGTGACTTCTTCGTCCATACTCGAGATCGTGCGATGAGCAATGCAGTTTGGGCTTCCTTTCGGAGTAACCAATTATGGCTCCGCGGTGATGTTTCACGAAGTGTCATGAACTTCTTATAAAACAGAACCGACGTGAATTGCAATACATCTCGCAGTAACATCCGCACAGTGACTAAGTCGCTAACAAACGCACGAACACGCCAACCAAGATTGTCACTCACGCCATCAACTTGTCGTTTAAGAATTCGATCGAAATTTGATTTCAGTCGTCGAATCCCTTCGGCATCATTTTCATAAACTTCAGACACATCGATTGACTTGGTCGCTGACCGAAGATCTTCAAGTATTAATTGTGCTACTTGACGCAAAGTTCGTATAAGTGCAGCCATTTTCGGTGACAGGTCCACAGTCAAATCGATAAGGTCAGGTTGATGGTCACGTAAAGAGTTTTTGATGGATTTGTGAAAACGAGGCCACAAGCAAACGCGAGAAAGATACAAACGTCGCATCAATTTTTCAAGGTCATGAAAACCACCCGCAATACGATTGGGTGCCTCCGAGAACGCTTTCACAAATCCGTCACGGTTATGAGTTCTAAATAGTTTTAAGGCAAAATGGTCGTTGGTTCCTTCGCGAACACCATCGGCTGAGAAGATTACAATGCCTGCAATCCTTTCAGCGGGAATTGTTGAATGAAGAAAGTCATGGACAAGCACATTTGACGTGATGACTAGAAACCCACCGAGTTCATACACTTGCTTGCGGTCCTTAATAGAATAATCCGCGTTGATAAAGCGTGGTATCAAAAGTGCAGGGTTTGCGGGTTGTGTTTCCAATAACGACTGTCGAATTGCAGGCCAAATAAGCTCTATAGCACAAACTCGACTTATATTGAGACCAATTATAAGTTTGGTCGGTTGTACAGTACGCGAGACAAAATTCGCTAGTGTCGTCGCCATTCCTAGACCGCGCCCAAAAACAATGAGCGAATTATCTCGTTCAACATCTTGCTGAATTTCGTCGAAGAAGCCAAGTTTCGAGGGCATACCGCAGTATATCTACGTTTCTACATTAAGCAACTGAAGCTTAGTAGAAAGTCTACCAAAACAGGATGTGCGTCCTTCATACGACTGTCCAGTCGTATCTATTCTATTAACTAGGTAATGTAATTTTTCCAAGTTAGGTGTAGACTCGAAATGCACTACTGGACGTACAGTACAGTACAGTACAAAGAGTTAATGGTATTCACAACAATACAAAACTGCACATATCTACCGGGACACGCACGGGACTGATTCCAGGATGCAAATGTTCCATGGAGCTGAGTTAAATGAATTTGAGGGGGGTCACACTTCGCTTACTTCTAAGTCTGTGCAACCTATTTTGGAATTGATTAGGCCGATAATTTAAAACAAACCGAATATATCGATTAGAGGCAGGATGTCAATCGGAAAATCCGAATTGAGATGGGCCACTTGTGCCACATCTTACCTCTCGATTCCGGTTGTATCTCATTCGATGAATTCAGAGTGAACCAAGCACCTAACTTTATTATGTACGAAGTGAAAAAGGCAATTTCATAGAGCACCAAAGAGAATCAAAAAAAACTTATAAGGTGTACCAAGAGCAGTTATCGCTTGGCGAAGAAGCTTACTTCCACTTAGCAGCCATCAGTTCACCTAGATCAACTACACGCTGCGAGTAACCCCATTCGTTATCGTACCATGCGACTACCTTGACCAAGTCGTCACCCATGCACATGGTCAGTGAACTGTCAATGATGCACGACTCATCCGTTCCGCGGAAATCGCACGAGACGAGTGGCTCGTCGGAGTATTTGATGACTCCCTTCATCGGTCCCATAGCTGCCTTGAGCAGTGCACCGTTCACCTCTTCCTTGAATGTGCTCTTTCCAACTTGCATCACTACATCGCAAACAGATACGTTCGGGGTCGGGACACGAAGCGCAATTCCGTTCAACTTGCCAGCAAGGGACGGAACCACAAGGGCGACTGCCTTTGCTGCACCTGTTGTGGTAGGCACAATGTTGAGTGCAGCAGAACGCGCACGGCGAAGATCACGATGTCCAGCGTCCAGTAGTCTTTGGTCGCCAGTGTAGGAGTGAGTAGTGGTCATCATTCCTCGGGAGACACCGAACGCGTCATCCAAAACCTTCATGAACGGAGCCATGCAGTTGGTGGTGCATGATGCGTTTGAGACAATGTCGTATTTGTCGTGGTCATACTCATCTGAGTTGACACCGATGACAAATGTACCAATACCGTCACCTTTGCCTGGTGCAGTGATAAGAACCTTCTTAGCACCGGCCTGGATATGCTTTCCAGCACCTTCCTTGGTGACGAAAACACCAGTTCCTTCGATAACGATATCGATTCCCAATTCTTTCCACGGCAACTGAAGCGGATCACGGTTCGACACAATCTTAATGGATTTGCCTCCAACAACAAGCTCGTCCTCACCAGCGGTGACTTCCTGTTCGAAGGTTCCCAAAATGGAATCATACTTGAGAAGATGGGCAGCGGTCTTCACACCCGAAGTGTCATTAATCACAACTATGTCCATTCCAGAGTCGGGTCTATTCGCCCAGCACCGCAACACATTACGACCGATACGACCAAAACCGTTAATAGCAACCTTCACCTTCATAGAGGGAGTGCTCGATGAAGATACAGTGGCAGTTGATGTGGCGGCATTAAAGAAAACATCGTTAGCGTCACTGGCACCACCGAAGGCAGAGCCTTGGGACGCAACTTGAAGACGAGCTTCAGCATTCACTTTTTTCAAGCCAGAGAATTGAGCAAACCCAGATCGACCTTGCTGCAGTTAAAGTTAGTTACTGCAAAGAGAGGATACACATTGAAGAAAGTTGGAACTTACCACACATGTGGACGAAGCAGTAGAGGTCTTGAAGACGGAGGAAACGGGGGTGACGAAAGCCATGCCGTGTTGCTAGTGGTTGTGGTAGAAGGTGCAAAAAGATCGGAGCTGCGGGGACTTAAATGGATACAGTGCAAAGATGTTGTGGCTACGAGTGCGATTACCGGTTCGACCGAATCAGCGAATGTGAGGTGAAATTATATCCGGTAGGATTCAAGAACGAGATTGCCACGAGCTCGCCATTGCGCAGGCCCGAACCACAAATACTTTTGACCAAAAGTTTCGTGCCACTTGGCCCTCATTGGAATGAGCGATTCTCAGTTTCTATTTTGTCAACTCTCGACAACATCTCTTTTATATTTAGCTTAGCATTTATTGGTACGGTCCTGTATCCGATACGGATCAATTTCTGTATACAAAACACGTACACCCTCTATTATACGGTAGTGTGCAATACATCCGCTGCTTCTCCTTCCTTGCTCTTCTTCCTTTTTCACTTCAGTTCTCTACTAGGAAGTATCTATACTCAAGTCATGGCTTCGCAAGCTATCGATTCGCCGCGTTGGTTACCGGGGGGTGTTAATTGGGGTGGATTGAACTATATGTTGCGGCATAAGAGTGCTTTTTCGTCGGGACTCGACCCGTTGGCTGCAGACGCAACTCAGAAGTTTATGCGTGATTCTTGTCAAGTTCTAGTGATTGGCGCGGGTGGTTTAGGTTGCGAAATTCTTAAGGATTTAGCTTTATCTGGATTTCGCAACTTATCTGTTATCGATATGGATGTTATAGATGTTACCAACTTGAATCGACAGTTCCTGTTCCGTGCTCATGATGTCGGTAAACCGAAAGCAACCGTAGCCGCTAATTTCATCAACAAACGTGTCCCCGGCTCAAATGTGGTCGCGTATCATCGCAATATTATGTCTTTCGACCGTGAATTTTATCAACGTTTCAATCTTGTGGTATGTGGCTTGGATTCAGTCGAAGCTCGTCGATGGTTAAACGCGATGCTTGTGGATATAGCTCAAGTTGACAGTGCGGGAAATGTCGATCATTCTTCGCTTATTCCGTTAATTGATGGGGGCACCGAGGGTTTTATGGGGTCTGCCCGCGTAATCATTCCTCGCTTGACTCCCTGCTTCGAATGTTTGCTCAATCTGTTTCCTCCCGCTCGAAATTTCCCATTATGTACCATAGCTAATACACCACGCTTACCTGAACATTGTATTGAATATGCTCATGTCGTGCTATGGAACAAAGAGGAACCGTTCGGTAAGGACCAAAAACTTGACACTGATAACATCGACCATATGTCTTGGATCTACAAGAAAGCCGCAATTCGTGCAGATGAGTTCGGTATTGTTGGCGTCACTTTGCGATTGACTCAGGGTGTCGTGAAAAATATCATTCCTGCTGTCGCATCTACTAACGCCGTCATCTCAGCTGCCTGCGCTCATGAAGCCTTGAAAATGGTCACCTACATTGCTGATAATATGGACAACTACATGATGTATAATGGAACGCACGGCGTTTACTCTCTTACGTATCGCAATGAGAAACGTCCAGATTGTCCCGTCTGCGGTGTTCCAACTGTCAAGCACATGTCATTCCCCGGTACGAAGACACTTTCCGAGTACTTAGACGTTTTGGCCGCCGATACCGAGATACAATCTAGAAATCCATTCTTAAGGACGACTGATGGTCGCACCTTATTTGCATCTTCGCCGGAAATGCTAAGGAAAGCTACACAACAGAATTTGTCTCTGCCAATGAGTGAACTCCTGAGCTCTGGAACACGAATAACTCTGACCGACAAAAGTCTCCCTATGCCGCGCTCCATTGAACTCACTCTCACTTAATCGGACCAGTTCCAATGGTCTAAGTGTGCACTGTACCTTTAACCTTACTGTTCAAGTTAGAGAAGTAAGTCTTCGCTTTCAGCGAGATGTTTCGGAGTCGATGTAGCAGCTTGTTGAGTCGGAGGTTCCGCGAAATCAATGAGACTTCCCATCTTTTCAGTAGTTTCCTTTCCGTTCCGGGCCTTCTTCTTTTTGCCTCTTTTCTTCGACTTTTTCACTTCACCTCTGAACGAGGGAACCTTATTTGTGTCCAATACAGTCGCAGTGTTTGCCACTCCATCTGTAATCTTTGATAAATCTACACCATCCGGAACTTCATCTGGAACGAGAATTGCTGTCTTTCCATGAGATGGATTTTCCGATGAAAATCCATCCGTCATGGTTACTATCGACCTCGATGTTGAATCTACGACTGCGGTTTCCTTTCGTTCTGTTCCCAAAAAGAATGGGCTTTCTGTCCTTCGATTAGAACCGGTCTTCGAGGAAGAGACCGCGCGTTCGTGAGTATTTCCAGTGTTATACTCGCTTTCCTCAAACAATTCGACCCCGTCTGTTTCGCTGGAAGCAATGGCATTGGGAACCTTGCGAATCAGATACTTACACAACGATTCGCCCTTTGTATCAATCAGAGGCTTACTCAAGTCCAAGCCATCAGGTACGGGGATGACAGATTGAGCACGGACATCAACAGGTTTCAGCTTTCCCTCAAATAATGCTTGTAACTCACGTTTGTCTGCATCATTATCGGTATGGCCGAGCAAATTGGAGAACAACCAAGCTCGATCTTGAACTTCAGCAAAATCACTTGTTATTCTAGAGTTGATATAAGAACTTGCGAATTTGAAGGCCTCAGAGCTTGCAGTCTTCGCGCAAAGTGCATAGATTTTGAGAATGGACGATAGAAACGAAACTTGTGCAGCCGAGCTTCCGCCCACATCATAGCTGACAAGGGTCTTAAGAGCAGATATGTGGTCTACGACCAGTTCGGCATACTCACCCACTATCCAAGAAGCTGAACTTATTAACGGCAGAGGTAGAGTTCGTCGTACATGCATATTTCTGCTACTTGTACGTTCATTCTCGTCTTTATACTCAGAGTCATTCAAAATATCACCATTTGCATCTTGTGATGTTGACGAACTTTCTGCTTCGAGATTATCTGAATTTTTGGGAGACTCGAACAGTGATAATGCTACTTTCACACTCGTCTCTCGAACGGCAAAAACTCGGGACGTGAGCTCCATCATCTGCTCCGCTATCGCAGTGCTTATGGCATGTGATAGATGATCGGTAGTCGCTAGACCGTTCAATACTGTACTCAGGTACCAGAGAAAATCGTCGGTTGTGTTGAGCATCTCATAGCCACCTGTCCCTCTACCATCTATATCTCGGATATACTCACCAGGTCTCAATAATTGTCTCGCTAACGAATCCCGATAAGGAGCTTCTTCATCAACGACGACATCAATTGCACCCTTACCTTCGTCAGTGGCATTCGATGATACTGAATCAAGTGCAGGTGTATTGATTATGTTCGCTGCATCATCGCTAGCCTTTCGAAGTTTGCGAAGTAAAATACGACATAAATCGCGGTAGTTTCGTCGATTCAGATACTCTGCAACGATTTCTAGTGCGCGCATACGAATTCCAACATCATCATCGTCCAGACAATCGAGAACGAGGTCTCGATGTTCCATTGCGACGTCAGGATGTACTTTGATTAACTTTCGCATAGAGAGCAAACCCAAGTATTTGAGATTCTGGTCTGGGTCAACCATAAACTTGCCAAGCTGTTGAGCGCAAAGCTCTACGGCTTCAGGATGGGCAAGTAATCCGGAAGTAATCGTACTGCAACATTCGTACAAAAGACTCTTTGCCCGAGTGGTTCGCATTAACGATACTAGTGGTTCAACTAGTTTTCGTCCAAGTCGAGGCTCTTGAGGAGTGAGAACGCCCATAAGTTTGACAATCTTAATTAGCATCCAGTTGTTGCTAGCTGGGCTGGTAAGGAGTTGATAGAACACGGGCGCCAGCGCTAGGAAATTGCGTGGACTTGCTTTGGCAAGTTCGCAGATCACAGTTACAGCAGCACAAACAACGCTTGGGTCCGAATCTCCGAGCATTTCTCGCAATTTGATACTGACAACTGCTAGTGTTTCAGGATGAACGAGAATCAATCGATACAGAACAAGAAGTGCTTTTTTGCGAATATATGGACGAGGACTGCTCAAGAGCATTACAATGTCATGTTCGAGGTCGCGGCCAAGCTCTTCAGTGATAAGCTTGCCCAAACATGTAAGCGCTTGGGAACAATCCTGCACCTTTCCATTTGTAAGGTCTTTTTTGAATTGATTCGTAGTTAGTAGCAAGACGTCGGTAGTAGGTGAAAAAGATTGAGCTGCGGCGAGATAACCGATGCGCTTGGTTGCGAAAATAGGACTACTCATGACTTCGGTTATATAGAAAGAAGAAAAGTTGATGCTATGCCCCATCATTTGCAAATAAGTGAGCTTTAGAACGGCGACAGCTTTCTTCTCCATGTCGGAAGTTCGGCATTCATCGCCGATATCAGCGACGCGTCGTCGCATGTACTCGGCTTCATTTCGACGATTCGCTCGAATTCCTTTGACAAGATCTTGAAGGGACTCTTGGAAGAGTATCCCATTAAACATTTCAATACCGTCAACGGCCTCGCTCACGCAATTCAAGGCTGTAGTGGAAGTTAATAAGTCTTGAGCACTACAGTAGTACCGTACACTAGCCTACGGCTAGGTATCTATGGCTGAGTTTTTTGAAAGTAGTTTACATAAAATTACACGTATTACACGATCTCATGCTTGTACAATTGATGACTGTTAGGTCTATCACAATCACAAATTTATTGGGGCTTGGTTGGTAACAAAATATTGCAACTTTTTGACCTCCCGGACCTCAACAGGATTAGACCGCCACGGAAACGATGCAGTGCTTTGTCGCTGGGTTGGGCTCATGTTCATGGACACCGTCTACTACGTTGACGAGCGTAAAGCATGCTAAAATCTGTCATGATCGTCAGATACGACACGTCCGTCGTAGTCGTGTTCTAACTACTACTTGCCAGCAGGAGCAAGACTCATCGTTTAACTACAATATCTATCAGGACTCTGAGGACCGTTCACGCCGCGCAGTTGCTCCTGGCGAACGTGCAGTAACATTACAGAAACCATTGGGTCTCGTGCTTGAGGAAGGTCGTGATGGGATGGTGTTCGTGGCAGGAATTGATGAAGAAGGCAATGCCTCGGATTCAGGTGAAGTCAATGAAGGGGATGTGGTCGTTGCAGTGTCCGCAACCTTTGGAGATGAGGTTTGGTCAACGCGTGGGGTTGGGTTGGATCGTGTTTTGAAATCCATCCGCATTCGAGCAGGGGATTTTGTGACACTAGTTCTCGAAACACCAGCAGAACTGACGCAACGCATGTCGTTTGCAGAGGCATCAGCGGCAACTCGTCGTACAGATGCACGAGAGAAATTTGGGGAACGAGAAGTCTTAGACCCGGTTTCATGGCGAAGTATGTCGAAAGGCGCGATATATGAAGATGATGTGGACCCGAAACAAGCACTAATTGAGGATGAACTGAAGCAGAAACTGAAAAACGAAATCACTGCTCCGTACAGACAGAATTGGATCCTTTGGGCGACTATCGGCGTCTTTATATTAGTTGTTGCGGGAACTGTTCTGGGAATAAATTGAGTGGGTGTTTCGTTAGGCGTTACATTTGTTGGTTCTATCGGTAGATGGAGAGGGTTTATGCAAAATGATTTCGGGTTAGTTGTGGCATTTGAAGGATTATGAACCACAGCTAGATGCTTCGTTCCTGCATAATGCACTCTCAATAAAGTGAACTCCATGACAAAACAAGAGGGCCGATATTCTCGTACGTGTCAGACACAGTTCATATACTTAGACTGAGACTTTCCCACATAGATACGTACCGGTAATCAAAGGCCGAAGGCCACTTGTCTGACGCTCATACGATGACAAAATACAATACTTTTCAAGTTGATTGGCTTCCAATGATCCCTTTCATTTCTAAAAAAATCGTTTCAACGAAAATCAGACCATTAAGGATGTATACAGCGATGCATATCAGAATTATCGAAGTCATCCCCTCATTTTATTTCCTAAAAACTGAGTGGAAATCATTGTAGTAAATTTATAATCACCGAACGCTCTCGTTTTCATAAATGGCTTCCTACATCACTAGAACACTATCATCTCCGTCATTTATTGACAGCCTGCCTTTTGCTCTTCTTCTTCCCCCAGTAATCCGCCACTGCTATCAGTTTTGGTAGTCGTGTTGAGAAAGTTGGAAGCGTGCTCCGTGACTGTACATTCGCTCTCGTATTCGAGAACTGGTGTGTGCCAACGTCGTTTTCGACATAGGGATCTTCCCAGCGGCCTTGCTTCTGACCGATGAAGGTGCTTATCCTTTACAGGCAGTGGGAGGTCCACCAGATGACCTAAATGCATCTCCGTGGCGAAAGTCTGTTGAGGTATGGCTGCCGCCCACAAAACTAGTTTCAGTGGATATGTAGCTGCAGAATGGAAGGAAATAGAAATAGGAAAACTTAAACTAGGGAAAAGGACGGGTGCAAAAACACGTCGGTTTTACATTGGATTATTCGCAACTATTATTAGCAAGCACCACACAGTCAACAATCCACAGCCATGTCTCTTAGTCGTTTCGGCATCGGATGACTTCTTAATTTCGTGAGAAACCCCATAATCCCGCTTTTTATTCTTATAGCAAGGCTTGAAATCACACAAAATGATAAGAACCCTAAAGAAAGAAATAATCGTCTCGTTCAAATGTTTGACATGTATGAGCGGACCCGCGGCGATGGGATCGGACCTACACCCATGGTCACTGGCCTCCCTCAGCCTGAAGACAGAATAAGAATTGCTTGGCTGGTCGACTGATGAGCATACTTATCAAAGTTTCATATGATAACGCACGTGTCGCTTTTGTGGAAGATTTAGAAGAAGATGATCATGCTGAAAACAAGAAGCAACTTCTAGATGTTCGAGACGAATATCTTTCATGCAATAACGATCCTGTATGAATTGATGTAAAAAAATTCGTCTCAGATATCGCGAGTACGATTACAAAACCTGATGCAATAGGTGTCGGGACGAAGCTTGATGAGTACAAACACCTTTTCCAGCGTTTCCACTAACGAAAGTGGCAACAGACAAGCACTTTCTGAGTGATGAACTTTTTGAATGGTACAGAATCGCAGGACCTAGCCCCTATGAGATTGACAAAAATGAATGACTTCAAAAAAAATTCACTGACCTCCCGGCTTCAATTATGTGAGGAATGCACCTGCTCGAAAATGAGTGTCTAGAAGATGTTAGAAAAGTGAAACGTTTGTACTCTGCTGACTTTCCTGAAATGTCAAAAATAGGCCCATATCAGATCAAGCACAACCCATATGAATATCAACCTTCTGCTATCTTCGCTGTTCCGAAGAAGAGTTCGTACAATCAAATTTTGATGCCTATCGCTATAAAATGCGGATCTGATGAGTCGTATCCTTGGAATTCTGCCAATCGAGAAAAGACCGATTCAATTACTTGAACTGCTGCCAAGATATGCGTGCAAATCACTGATGGTTACATCCAGGAGATAGTTCATCATTTGGCACGAACAAATTTACTGTGCGCAATCATAGTTTGGGCGACCCGTCGTAATTTATCGAAGAGGCATCCTATTTCCGAGCTCATTGTCAACCATTCTTACTGGACTCTAGCAATTAATTACGCCGGCGCAAAAATCTTGTCAATGACAAGCGTATTCTCGATGGAATAACTGCACCACAAGTCGGGAGCTCAAGGAATTTAGCTGCAAACTCAATTTCGAAAGCAAAGTTTGATTATAGCAACAATATGCCCGATATAGAGTTGGAAAGTCAAAGTGTCATGTCACGTTTGCTCCATCACTCGTATCGTGATGACGCCCTGGAAAGATAGGTTGCTCTGATTGAATGGATGTCATCATGTGTTTCAGCTTACTAAGAAGAAGATGGCCAAGTTTAAAGCGATGTTGAGATCAAAAACTGGGCGAAAGAGCTTTCAGATGATGACAAGGGAGCGATTGGTGGATTTGCTGACAAGGGAAATGGAATGATCAAGTCTATGACTTATTTGTTGAGGGCCGTTTCGATGTTTATTCTTACTGCAAGTGTGCAACATGCAGCCGTGAACCTCCCTCCGAAGCCGTTCAAGTCATGTGCTCCAGTAATGCCTTCGAGCAGCTATATACAGTCCTCCCTCTCGATAAGGTGCATAGGGTTTGGAGAAAACCTACCTCTCTCAGTG